>OLOQ01000789.1_pt1 | contig 33405 bp, 25 predicted proteins | sample 1673101 | NCBI WGS metagenome assembly OLOQ01 (sample SAMEA3136754, study PRJEB25190) | human gut metagenome | biome: human gut; feature: human-associated habitat; material: faeces | place: Austria | collected 2013 | reverse complement strand
ATGCCAAGCGGTATTCCCGTGACCGGGGCGAGCGATGAGTTCTTTTTTCGCCTGTACCAGATTCCCCGCAGGGGAATGGAATGTGATCTACTAGCAAGCAACGCCGATGGTCACCCACCGGCAGAAGAAACTCAGGGGAGCCCCCCTGAAACCCCAGGAAGGAGGTATCCTTGCGAAAGAGAAATTGCCGTGTTCAAGTGCGGCTGACGGAAAGCGAACACCGGAAGTTTTTAGACAGGGTAAAACGGAGCGGGCTGACTCAGGAGGCCTATCTGCGTCATCTGGTCAATGGCGTCATCCCGCGAGATGCCCCGCCCCCGGAGTTCCACGTTTTTATGAGGGAACTATACCGGGTGGGCAATAATCTGAACCAGATTGCCCAGAAAGCCCATAGCCTCCACGTTGTGGATGAGTTGCGATATGAGGAGGCAGTGCAGCGGCTGGACCAGCTCATCCTGGATCTCACCGAAGCTGTTATCCTACCCCGGAGGATGTGAGGTGGCAGTCACATCTCTATGGGCAGTCAAGGGCTGGCTAGGGAAAGTGGTCCTTTATGTGGAGGACCCAGAGAAGACTTCTGACCCAAAGCGCTATGAAGAAAGAGGCTCCGCCTCACAAGACCTCGATGATGTTATCCGGTATGCAATAGACCAAGAGAAAACCACATTGCCAGAGGAGGTCCCCTATAGGCAACGGTTAGTGTCCGGTGTCAACTGCAATCCAGCTACCGCCCGCAAGGAGATGCTGGCAGTCAAGCGCCGTTTCGGGAAAGAGGATGGGGTGGTAGCCTACCACGGCTACCAGTCCTTTGCACCTGGAGAGTGCACCCCGGAGCTGGCCCATGAGCTCGGCCTAAAACTGGCCCGGCAGCTTTGGGGAGACCGATATCAGGTGCTGGTGGCAACGCATCTGGATAAAGAGAACCATCTGCACTCCCACTTTGTCATCAACACCGTGTCCTTTGTGGATGGCAAGAAATTTTACCGCAGCGGCCAGGATTACCGGGCTATGCGGGAGGCCTCCGATGCCTTATGCCGGGAATATGGTCTCTCTGTCATCGAGAATCCCCAGCCGGGGAAAACCAAACACTACGCCGAGCATCGGGCAGAACAGAACGGGAAACCCACTTGGCGTTCCCTCATCAAATGGGATGTGGATACTGCTCTTCGCCAGTCCATGACGGAGCGGCAGTTTTTTCATGCCCTTCAGGGGATGGGCTACGAGGTGAAGGTGGGTGCGGACATCTCGGTGCGGCCCAAAGGGAAAGAACGCTTTTTCCGTCTGGGCAGGAATTTGGGGGAAAACTACACCCCCACGGGCATCCGCCGCCAGCTGTTGGAGCAAAGCCGCCCAGAGCGGGAATATCATCCTCAACCCCGGAAAGTGAAATTCCACGGACAGGTGAAACCGGCCCGGAAAGCCACGGGCTTCCGGGCCCTGTATTATCACTACTGCTATTTGCTGGGCATTTTCCCACGGAACAAGCGCCGCCTGCCCCGGCGTGTGCCCCCTGCTCTCCGGGAGGAATTGCTGAAAGGAGAGCAGTTCTCCCAGGAAGTCCGGCTGCTGTCCCGGTACAAGATTGACACCATGGAGCAGCTGGGGATCCATCAGGGAAAGGTAGCGGAGCAGTTAGAAAATCTGATCTCCCAGCGGGATGTCTTGTACCACGAATTTCGTACTGTGGCGGTGCAGTCCGACCCGGAGCGGAAAGACCGGGTCAAGCAGGAGATTTCCACCCTTACCGGACAAGTCCAGAAACTGCGAAAGGAGGCGGTGCTGTGTGAAGATATTGCCCGGCGGTCGGAGAAGATGAGGGAAAACTTGCGGGTGCAGGAAGAAAAAGAAAACTCCTCCCCGAAAAGGGAGGAGTACCGGTCACGATGAAGATTCAGAATCTAGCGCATCTCCAAAGAGAACGGCCAGGTAATTCCGCCTGCCATACAGGATTCGGTCAATATAAACGTCTTGGGCAACCACCCGGTAAAATGTCAGGCAATTGCCATAAACCAAGAAGCGGTATTCGCTTTCCACAGGGACGATGGAAGACAGGGGCGCGCCAATCCCGCTCTGTTCTTTCAAGCGGGAGATCTCCTTTAAAATAGCCTTTACCGTTTGTACCGCGGCGTTGGGACTGTCCAAATCTTCCGCAATGTACTGCTTGATCTCAGCCAAGTCCTGCCGGGCATCGTCAGAGATGTGCAGCTTATTCATCCAGGACCCCCAGCTCCCGCTCTACTTCCTCTAAGGTGAACCAGCCTTTTTCATCACCGGATTTCCGGCCTTTCGCCAGCTCGTTCATCAGGCGGATGGTGGCCTGGGCGCGTTCATAGTCGTGGATGTCCATGATGGCGTATTTGCCCCGACCATTCTTGGTGAGGAAGACAGGCGCGCCAACGGAGACATCCTGGAGCACCTCTGTGTAGTTGCGTAAATCAGAAATCGGTTTGATGTTCGGCATACAAAGCACCCCTTTCCTCTAAAATTATGCTATCTCTATTATACCACATTTGCTGTAAAATTCAACGAAGAATTTACTGCGAAGTTTAGAATGGAGGATGATTGCATGAATGTATTGGTAGTAGAACCCGGCATTCTCCCTTATGAGAGGGAGATAAACGGGCTGAAAGAAATGCAGGCGGTGGTGGGAGGCCCCATCACCGCCATTTATCCTTGGGAGGATCAAGCAGCCGTTGTCTGCAACGAGGAAGCGCTGTTGCTAAACCTGCCTTTCAACCGCAGCCTGGAGGGCGGCTATGGCGGCGTGTTTGGTCCGTTTTTTGTCTGCGGACTTGGCGAGGAGGACTTTTGTTCCCTCACCCCAGAGCAGGTGAAAGCCTACAAGGCCAAATTTCACCAGGCGGAGCTTCTGGTTGGCGTCCGTGGGCAGAAACCTGTAACCATGAAAGTCCCCGCCCGTCCCAAGGAAACGCCCCAGCGCAAACCCCGCTCCCAAGCCCGGGAACGGTGAGGGGGTGACCACCCATGTACACCGATGCCCCCGACCAAGTCCTCCGCCTCAGCTTAGAAGGGGCGGAGTTCGCCTTGAAAATCTCCGGCGCGGCGGCCAAGAATATCGCCGCCGCCCTGTACGCCGTGCTGAAAGACCAGAAGCGCACCAAGGGCAAGGCGCGGATCACCACTATGCTGCGGCAGCAGCGGCCCATGACCATCTACACCATCAAGAAGGAGGATTGTCCTGCCTTTGCCAAGCAGGCAAAACAATACGGGGTTTTGTATGCACCTATTCCGGTAAACAAAGGGGACGATACCTTGGATATTATGGTGTTCCAGGACGACGCCGCCCGTGTCAACCGCATTGTGGAGCGGCTGGAACTGACCGTGCTGGATACTGCCTCCATCCGGAGTGAATTGGAGCCGTCCCTGGAAAGGGAACGGCCCCAGGGCAAGGGACCTGTAGCCGAAAAAACAGCAGAAGGACCTGTTCAGGCGGAGCAGTCCCCCGAGGACAAACTGCTGGATGAACTTCTGGAAAGGTCGGCTCCACAAGCCAAGGAAACAGGCCCTTTCGTGCAGGGGACGGGCCGTTCTCCGTCCGGGAATACCTCCGCGCCCAGCAAGAGCTTCGGAAAGGATTCTTCTGAGCGTTCTTCTGTCCGGGGGGAACTGCAGGAGATCCAGGCCCAACGGCAGAAGAATAGCCAGATGGCGAACTCCTGTCCACAGCAAGTGAAAAAGAAACCGGCAAAGGGAAAGGAGAGATGAGTTTTGACCCTTTATGATGAACTTTTGAAGCAGGAAAACCAGGATACACAGCCCTACAAATTGGCATGGTGGCAGGTCAAGGAACGCCAGCAGCGCCAGGAAGCATACAGCTTGTTAAATAACGCCTTTGAACAGTTTTCCCAGGGGACAGGGGATGTGGCCGGCTTCCTGGATACCTATGGGCGCTTTGACCGTTACTCTCCCCAAAATGCGCTGCTCATCCACGTCCAATCTCCCCATGCTTCTAAAATCGGGGACCACAAATACTGGCAGAGCCAGGGGGTAGAGATTCTCCAATCGGAAAAGCGGGAACCCATCCTGATTCTGGAACCGGGAAAGGCGTACCAGCGGGAGGATGGAAGCCTGGGACAGCGATTTTACGCCAAAGAGATGTACGATATTTCCCAGACAACCGCCCAGCCGCAACCCGCTGTTGCCTGGGATGAACGGCAGCTTCTGAAAGCCCTCATCCACCGTTCTCCTGTATCCATCCAGGTGGTAGAGCAGCTCCCCGAAGGAGGCCATGGGGCACAGTATGTGCCGGACCAGAATGCCATTTTGGTACAGAAAGGCATGGACGCTCCAGGTATTTTCCGCAGCGTGTCCCTGGAGCTGGCAAAGGCCCAGCTTGCGGCTCAGGAATCCCCAGACCCCCAGGGGTGGAAGTCATTCGGCGTGTCCTATATGCTTTGCAAAAAGTACGGTGTGGACACCAGGGCGTTTGACACCGGCCGTGTAGACCAGATGTTTGCAGGCAAGAGCCTCGGAGACATCAAGGCAGATTTACGGGATATGGAGAACACCATGGGGTGTATCAATTCCCGCATGGCTAAGGTGCTGTATCCCCAGTATAAGAAAAACCGTCCGGGGAGAAAGTATGAAGCCAGATAAGCGCACCTCCCCTTGGCTTGCCGCCTTGGGGATTTTACCAACCGTGTGGCTGGCACTGCTCCTAGCGCCCTTTCTTTCGGGAGGTTTGGAGAGCATTGTGTCGAATCTTCCCCAAGCCATGAACCATCCCTTCCAAATCGTGTGGTGCGAGGACAGCCCCCGGGCGGTCCTCTTTTTTCTTGCCGCCTACGGGTTGGGGGTGGGCATTTTCCTCTCCACCCGCCACCCCTACCGGCGGGGGGAGGAACACGGCTCGGCCCAGTGGGGCAACGCCCAGGCAGTAAACAGGAAATACAGCTCGAAACACTTTGCGGAAAACAAGCTGCTTACCCAGCATGTCCGCATGGGCCTAGACACTCACAAGCACCGGCGCAACCTAAACACAGTGGTGATTGGCGGGTCAGGTGCGGGTAAGACACGTTTCTACGCCAAGCCTAATCTCTGCCAGGCCAACACCAGTTTTGTTATTTTGGACCCCAAGGGGGAACTGCTCCGGGACACCGGCCATCTGCTGGAGAAGAAAGGCTATGAGGTCCGTGTGCTGGATCTGCTCAATATGGAGAAGAGCTTCTGCTACAACCCCTTTGTCTACCTGCGGGACGACAACGACGTCCAGCGTCTGGTGACCAACCTGTTTAAGTCCACCACTCCCAAGGACAGCAAGTCCAACGACCCCTTCTGGGACACAGCGGCCTCCATGCTGCTCATGTCCTTTGTACTGTACCTCAAGTACGAAGCCCTGCCGGAGGAACAGAACTTCACCATGGTGATGGAACTGCTCCGGGCGGCGGAGGTCCGGGAGGAGGACGAGGAGTACCAGTCCCCGGTGGACGAGCTGTTCGACCGGTTGGAGATGAAACACCCTGACCACATCGCCGTGAAGTATTACCGGGACTACCGTTCCGGTTCCGCCAAGACGCTGAAATCCATCCAAATCACCTTGGCAGCCCGGCTGGAAAAGTTCAATCTCCGCTCTCTGACGGCCCTCACCGCCACAGACGAGCTGGACCTGCCCAGCCTGGGAGAGAAAAAAGTGGCCCTGTTCGCCCTGATTCCCGATAACGACACCAGCTTCAATTTCCTGGTGTCCATCTTGTACACCCAAATCTTCCAGCAGCTGTTCCATTTGGCCGACCACAAGTATGGGGGCAGCCTGCCGGTGCCGGTGCACTTTCTCATGGATGAATTTGCGAACGTGAGCCTGCCGGATGACTTCGACAAGCTGCTGGCCACCATGCGTTCCCGGAATATCTCGGTGTCCATCATCTTGCAGAACATTGCCCAGTTAAAAGCCCTTTTTGAAAAGCAGTGGGAGAGCATCTTGGGCAACTGCGATGAGCTGCTCTATCTTGGTGGCAACGAGGCCTCCACCCACAAACTCATCTCCGAAAGCTACCTGGGCAAGTCCACGTTGTGGCTGGACTCCTACGGAAAGAGCAAGGGCCACAGCGGCAGCTACTCCACCAACACCAGCATCATCGGCAGAGAGCTGATGCAGCCTGACGAGGTGCGGATGCTGGACAACCGGTACGCCCTTCTGTTTATCCGGGGGGAGCGGCCCATTTTGGATGAAAAGTATGAGATTCTAAAGCATCCCAACGTGGCACTGACTACGGACGGGAAAGCGGCTCCCTATGAGCATGGGGGAACAGGCTGCGCCGTGGCAGGAGTCACCGCCCAGCGGGTATCCCAGCCTGTGCAAATTCGCGGGCCGGAGGCGGAGCCTGCCTTTGAACTGCTATCCGATGAAGAACTTGAAACACTGTTTGAACCAAAAAAGGAGGAATCGTCCCATGAACAAAAAGCAGAAGAAACTCACCCAACCTAAGACCTTGGGGAAAGGAGGCCGCCGTACTTTCGCCCTGTTCGCCGTCTCCACCTTGCTGGTGGGGGCTTTTACCACCACTGCCTTTGCCACCGCCGGGGGCGACCCCTTGACCGTGGTAAACAACCTGTCCGACTTCATCTTTGGCCTGATCCGGGCCGTGGGCATCATCCTGCTGGGCTGGGGCGTGGTTCAGGTGGGTCTGAGCTTTCAGTCCCACGACCCCAGCCAGCGGTCCCAGGGATTTCTCACCCTGGCAGGCGGAATTGTCATCACCTTTGCCAAAGAAATCCTGGACTTGATCACCGGGGCCTGAGCCGTGCAGCGTTCTAATTTAGCGGAAAGGAGGGAACCCCATGAGCGACAACTGGGTGGTACAGAACCTGCAAAACGCCCTGGACACCTGGAACAAGTATCTGACGGAGATTTGGCAGCTCATCACCCAAAGCCCGGCAGAGTTTAAGGGCGGCACCATCTGGGGCGTGATCCTCAACATCCACGATGCGGTGCGGGCCATTGGCCTGGCCCTGCTGGTGTTGTTTTTCCTGGTGGGGGTCATGCGCACCTGTGGGTCGTTCGCCGAAATGCGCCGGCCGGAGGTGGCCCTGAAATTGTTCGTCCGGTTTGCCCTGGCAAAGGGCGTGGTCACCTACGGCCTGGAGCTGATGCTGGCTTTGTTCCAAATCGTCCAAGGGCTGGTGTCCACTATTCTGAACGCATCCGGCCTAGGGGCCGCCGAGGACATGGTGCTGCCGGAGGAGATCGTCACAGCGGTGGAGGACTGCGGCTTCTTCGAGTCCATCCCCTTGTGGGCCGTGACCCTCATCGGCGGGTTGTTCATCACCGTGCTGTCCTTCCTGATGATTCTCACGGTGTACGGGCGTTTTTTCCGCCTGTACCTGTACACCGCCATCGCCCCGGTGCCGCTGTCCACCTTTGCCGGGGAGCCAACGCAGAACGTTGGCAAGAGCTTTCTTAAAAGTTATGCCGCTGTGTGCCTGGAGGGAGCCATTATTGTGCTGGCCTGCGTGATCTTCTCTTTGTTCGCCGCCGCCCCGCCGGTGGTAGACGCGGACGCCGCAGCGGTTACCCAGGTGTGGAGCTATATTGGCGAGCTGATTTTCAATATGCTGGTTTTAGTGGGCAGCGTGAAAATGGCCGACCGCATTGTGCGGGAGATGATGGGACTGTAAAAGGATTGCAAATAGATTGCAAAATGCAATCTAATGTGTTATACTGTGGGCAAGGAGGCGAATTGTATGAAACGTACATCCAATGTGTTTGTCCGGGTGGAACCGGAAGTGAAGGAACAGGCGGAAAAAATCCTCAGTGAATTGGGAATCCCTATGTCCAACGCGGTGGGGATGTTCTTGCGGCAGGTGGTTTTGCAGCGGGGGATCCCTTTCGAGATGAAATTGCCTAAAGAAACTCCTTTGGCCTTTGGCTCTCTGACAAAAGAGGAGCGGGACCGGGAATTGGAAAAAGGCATGGAAGATATTCGAGAGGGCCGAGTCTATTCCGCGGAAAGCGTGTTGGAAGAACTCCACCGGGATTACGGCGTATGAAGTGGGAAATTTTCTATTCGGCGGAATCTAAACAGGATTTACGGAAAATTCTGGACTATATCTCGGAAGAACTCCACGAGCCGGGAATTGCCCGCAATCTGGTGCGCCATATCTTGGGAGAGATTGGAAAGCTGGACGAGATGCCAAACCGCCATGCTCTATACGATGAGGAACCCTGGCGGAGCCAAGGGCTGCGTTCTTTTCCCGTGAAGAATTACCTTGTCCTGTATGTGACTGATGAAACAAACCATACCGTCCAAATTGTCCGGGTGGTTTACGGGGGTATGGACATCCGCAAGCAGCTTTCGGAAATCACACGATAAAATCTATAGCAAAGAAGCGTCCACAGCAGTGGGCGCTTTTTTTGAGTCTAAGGAGGATTATTTTGGAAGTAAAAATCAACCGGGAAATCCGCAACTACACCGAGAGTATGTTCTTCGGCTTGAGCCTGCGCCAGTGCGTGTTCTCCGTGCTGGCCATTGCCGTGGCGGTGGGGCTGTACTTTCTGTTGCGGCCCATGTTCGGTCTGGAGACTTTGTCATGGGTGTGCGTCCTGGGAGCGGCCCCCTTTGCCGCCCTGGGGTTCATCACTTACCACGGCATGACAGCAGAGCAGTTCCTCTGGGCCTGGCTGCGCTCGGAGCTGCTGGAGCCGAAGCAGCTGAAATGCGAACCGCAAAACCTTTACTATGAACTTCTGAAAGGGGGCAAGTGATGTTAAAGACCCTGAATAACCAACGAAAACTGGAAAAAGAGCGCTACGCCGTCCCCCGCCGGGTGCAGGATGTCATCCCCATCCGCCGCATTTGGAAGGACGGCGTTTTTCTGTGCGGCAACCTATACACCAAGACTTTCCAGTTTTCGGACATCAATTACCGGGTGGCCAGCCGGGAGGACAAGGAAACCATGTTCCTCTCCTATTCGGAGCTGCTAAACTCTTTGGACAGCGGCGCTTCCGCCAAGCTGACCATCAACAACCGGCGGCTGAACAAGGCCCACTTTGAGGACTCCCTCCTCATGCCTTTGCGGGGGGATTTCCGGGACGAGTACCGGAAGGAATACAACCAGATGCTCTTGGACAAGGCCACAGGAGCCAACGGAATCATGCAGGAGAAGTATCTGACCCTCTCCGTGGCTAAGAAAAATGTGGAGGAGGCCCGATCCTACTTTGCCCGTGTGGGTGCGGACTTGACCGCCCACTTTGCGGCCCTTGGGTCCAAGTGCAAGGAGCTGGATGCCGGGGAGCGGCTGCGCATCCTCCACGATTTCTACCGCCCTGGGGAGGAGGACGCCTTCCATTTTGATCTCTCCCAGTCCGCCCGGCTGGGGCACAGCTTTAAGGACGGCATTTGCCCCGACAGTGTGGAGCGCCTTTCCGACCATCTGAAGCTGGGGGACAAATACTGCCGGGTGCTGTACCTGAAGGAGTACGCCAACTACATTAAGGATGAGATGGTCAACGAGCTGACAGATTTGAACCGGAACCTGATGCTCTCCATTGACATCCTACCCGTCCCCACAGATGAGGCGGTGCGGGAGGTGGAGAACCGCCTGCTGGGGGTGGAGACCAATATCACCAACTGGCAGCGGCGGCAGAACCAAAACAACAACTTCTCCGCCGTCATCCCCTACGATATGGAGCTGCAGCGGAAAGAGAGCAAGGAGTTCTTAAACGACCTGACCACCCGCGACCAGCGGATGATGCTCTGCGTCCTGACCTTAGTCATCATGGCGGATTCCTATAAGCAGCTGCAAAGCGACACGGAGTCCATCCAGTCGGTGGCCCGGAAGCAGATGTGCCAGATGGCTGTGCTGAAGTTCCAGCAGATGGACGGACTCAATACCGCTCTGCCTATCGGTGTGCGGAAAATCAATGCCTTTCGTACCCTCACCACGGAAAGTCTGGCGGTGTTCATGCCCTTCAAGGTGCAGGAGATCCAGGACAAGGGCGGCATTTACTTTGGGGAGAACGCCATTTCCCACAACCTTCTGCTGTGCAACAAGGGGAATCTCTTGAACCAGTCAGCGTTCCAGTTAGGGGTGCCTGGTTCCGGCAAATCCTTCCTCTCCAAGGAGCAGATCGCCTTTCTCATCCTCAACACGGAGGACGATGTGTTGATCTGCGACCCGGAAAACGAGTTCGGCCCCTTATGCCAGACCCTGGGCCGGGAGGACGCCGCGGTGATCCACATGGCCGCCGGCGGGAAGGACCGCCTCAACGCCATGTACATGGTGGAGGGCTACGGCGAACAAAATCCCATCGTGGAAAAGAGCCAGTTTGTCATGTCCCTCATCGAGCAGATCGACCGGCGGGGCGTGGGGCCCCAGCACAAGTCCATCATTGACCGGTGTACGGCCCTGGTGTATCAGGAGGCGGAGAGGACCGGAAAACCTGCCACCCTCTGCGACCTGCGGCGAAAGCTGCTGGAGCAGCCGGAGGAAAAAGCCCAGGACATTGCCCTCTCTCTGGAGCTGTTCACCACCGGCTCCCTGGACATCTTCGGCAAGGAAAGCACCGTGGACTTGGACAAGCGCATTGTGGTGTTCGACATCCACAGCCTGGGGGAGCAGCTGAAGCCCACGGGTTTGCTGGTGATTACCGACACCATCCTCAACCGGGTCACCCTCAACTGGAAACGAGGCAAGCGCACCCACGTCTTTATTGACGAGTTTCATGTGGTGTTTGAGAACGAGCAGAGCGGAATTTTCTTTAGCTCCGCCTGGCGGCAGTTCCGCAAGCGGGGAGCCTACCCCACAGCCATCACCCAAAATGTGGAGTACCTGTTGGACTCTGTCCAGGCCAGCACCATGCTTTCCAACTCGGAGTTCATCGTCATGCTGAACCAGGCGGCTTCCGACCGGGAGAAACTCTCCAAGCTCCTGAACATTTCCAAGGAACAGATGAGCTACGTCACCAACGCGGACGCTGGCTGCGGCCTGCTCCGCTACGGCAGCGCTTTGGTGCCCTTTGTCAACCGGTTCCCCAAGGACACCAAGCTCTATGCCCTGATGACTACGAAACCCGGCGAGGGTGTGTTCGGAGGCGCCCATGGGTAAGAAAATCAAGACCAAGGCGGCCCAGGAGGTGAAAACCCTGGAGTCTGTGGGGGAGCCGGGCAAGCGCATGAAGCAGGCGTATATCCGAGAGAAACAGCGGAAAGCCGGGGAGGTTTCCGGCACGTCCCCGCCCCCCTTGGGGGAAGGGGATGTAACGAACCAGGCCAGACCGGAAAATCCGGATTCATTGGGCAGCAGCACTTCTGCCAAGGAAAAAACTTTGAAAATCCCCTCTCCCGGAGAGCGGATGAAAGCGGCCTTCCTCAAAGCGAAAAAGGCGGCGGTTCGGGAACAGCCCGCCCAGCAGAATCAACAGGAGGACCCATCTGCCCAGGCCGTCGGGCAGGTGAGCGAGGCGGGAAAGCACGCGGCGGATTCCGTTCTCCATCGTGCGGAGCGAACAGGGCGTGAGAGTTTATCTCAAGTAAAACCCCGTGTGGAACAGGCGCGGGAAAGTTTCCGAGAGCTGAAAAGTACAGTGGGAAATGTTCGAGAAGAAAGCCAGAGTTTTGTCCGTAAAAGAACCCCTCCTGCTGCTTGGAAAAGGGAGGGGACGGCAATCAAAACGCCTGCCAAGGGGAATGTGAAAACCGCCGCCCATTCCATCAAGACGGTGGAACGGAGCAGCGCCGGTATCAAGACCAGCCAGCGGGTAGCGGCTCAGACGAAAGCCGCTACCAAGGCCGCGAAGCAGTCCGCCCGGCGGGTGCAGGCGGCGCGGGCCAAGGCGCAGGCAGTCGCGCGGACGGCAAAGCAGGCGGCCAAAGTCACAGCCAAGGCTGTGAAAGCCGCCATCGCCGCAGCCAAAGCCCTGGTGACGGCCGTTCTGGCCGGGGGCTGGGTGGTGGTGATGGTAGCTGTGGTAACCTGTCTGATTGGTCTGCTTGTGGGTTCCTGCTTCGGTATTTTCTTCTCCGGGGAGGACACCAGAACCGGCCAGACCGTCCGCACAGCCATTGCCCAGGTCAACCAGGAGTACCAGGAGCGGCTGGAAGAAATTCAATCGAGCCATCCCCACGACAGCCTGGCAATTACCGGCAGCCAGGCAGTGTGGAAAGAGGTACTTGCCGTCTACGCTGTCAAGACCACCACCGACCCAGATAGCCAGGACGTGGCCTCCATGGACGAGGAGAAGTGCCGGCTTCTCACCGAGGTGTTCTGGGAGATGAACCAGCTTTCCGCCAGGGTGGAGACACGCACGGAAACCACAGAAAGCGAGGATGGGACGGCTGTGGAGACAGAAGTCACCGTACTGGTAATTTCTGTGTCCCACAAAACCGCACAAGAGATAGCGGAACCGCTGGGGTTCGATGATAGCCAAAAAGAGCAGCTGCAAGAGCTGCTCTCCCCGGAATATGATGACTTGTGGAACGAATTGCTGTACGGTATCGCCCTGGGCAGCGGCAATGGAGACTTGGTGGCTGTGGCCCAGTCCCAGGGCAACGTGGGCGGCGCGCCGTACTGGAGCTGGTATGGGTTCTCCAGCCGGGTGGAATGGTGCGCCATTTTCGTCTCCTGGTGCGCCGGCCAGTGCGGGTTACTGGACAGCGGCGCTGTCCCCAAATTTTCCGGGTGCGGCACAGGTGTGCAATGGTTCCAATCCAGAGGCCAGTGGCTGCCCGGCAGCGCCACGCCGGAGCCGGGAATGCTCATCTTCTTCAAGTGGTACGGCAGCGACGCCCTTATCGCCGACCATGTTGGCATCGTGGAACGGGTGGAAAACGGCCGGGTCTACACCATTGAGGGGAACTCCAATGACATGGTGCGGAGGAACAGCTATCCTGTGGGGTATGGAGAAATTAAAGGATACGGTGTTGCGCTGGCATAAAACGGTGGCAACTAAAAAAGTGATCGCTTTTTCATTTCATGTAAATCAAAGAAGGCAAAACTGTGTACTGTGTGGCAATTCCTTGGGTTACAATACTCGTATCATCCCAAAGGAGGCAAAATCATGCGCCGCATCACAGAAGAAGCCATTTCAAACTTCGCCCGCAGGCTCCGCCAGGAGGACCGCAGCCCCGGCACCCAGGAAAATTACCTGCGCCACATCCGCACATTCACCAGGTGGATGGGCAACTTGCCCGTTACCCCGGAGAGCGCTGCACAGTGGAAAGCCCATCTCCTTGACAGAAGCTATGCTCCCGGCACGGTCAACGCTATGCTGGTGCCGCTTAACCGGTTCTTCGCTTTCCTCGGCTGGCGCGACTGCCAAGTGAAGACACTCCGCATCCAGCGGCGGATGTTCCGGGAGAACCGCCGGGAGCTGACCCGAAAGGAATATGCCCGGCTCCTCTCTGCGGCCCGGGTCCAGGGGAGGGAGCGGCTGGCCCTGCTCATGGAGGCCATCTGCGCCACCGGTATCCGGGTGTCAGAGGTGCAATACCTCACCGTGGAGGCAGTGGAGCGCGGCAGGGCGGAAATCCACTTGAAAGGCAAGATCCGCACCATCCTCATCCCCGGCAGGCTGCGGAAGAAGCTGCTGCGGTTCGCCAGGAAAAACAAAACCGCCTCCGGCGCGGTGTTTCGCACCAGAAGCGGAAGATGTCTTTCCCGAAAACAGATTTGGTCGGAAATGAAGTCGCTGTGCAAAGCCGCCGGGGTGGCGGCCTCCAAGGTCTTTCCCCACAACCTTCGGCACCTGTTTGCCCGGGCCTATTATGAGGTAACCCACGATGTGGCGAAGCTGGCGGACCTGCTGGGCCACAGCTCCATTGAGACCACCCGCATTTACCTCATCTCCACTGGCGCAGAGCACCAGCGCCAGCTGGAGCGGCTGGGGTTGGTTTCTTAGACAAACTTAACATATTGTTTCCTGTCGGGAAAAATCGGCCCGGCAGATTCACTCTTTACGGGGTTATTATACCACGAGAATTCTCTCTGCACAAGCTATTTTCCTATGTTTGGGCGCAAAAATAAGAGCTGGTCGCAAGGCTTTTTGACCGGCTTTCTTTTTCGCGCCCTTTTTTTCTTCTCCCAGCCACACCCAAGGAACGTCATCCTGTGAATGGGGGCAAGGCGGGAAGATTCCAACCGGCTTTGGAAACAAATTGTTAAGTTTGTCCCGTACTGCCAGGGAACCTACGCTGAGGGCTGCCCACAAATTGTTAAGTTTGTTCCCGGCAAAATGAGGATGGAGGTGATAGGCTACGATCCAAACAGTACAGGAGAAAGTGGAAATCTCTTGGGAACAGGTGAAGGAATATCTGGAATCGCTAAAAATAAAAGGGTGTGTTCCGGGTTCCATTCAATCCTACCGGCACAATTTGGAGCAGTTCTACCAAGCGTTGCCAGAGGGGAAAGTTCTCGAGGCGGACACCTTGCCCCACTGGAGGGATTCCATGCGAGAGAAGGGCTACAAGCCAAGCACCATTAACCAGCGCCTGGTGTCCGTGAATTGCCTGCTGGCGTATCTCAAGCTGTGGGAATACCAACTTCCTCTTTGCCCTGACGTCACAGATACTCAACCGGAACTGACCCGCAGTGAGTACCTGCGGCTTTTGTCCGCAGCGAGGGTGTTGAGAAAAAAGCGCTCCTATCTTCTTGTAAAGGTATTTGCCTGTACAGGGATTGCCGTTCGAGAGCTTCCAAAGCTGACCGTGGAAGCCTTAAAGGAAGGCCGTTTGGCGCTTACTGGCGGAGAGGGGCGGATCATTCCCTTAACGGGGCCATTTAGCAAAGAGCTGCTGGATTATGCCCGTCAGGAGGGGATCAAGGCCGGACCGGTATTTGTCACCCGGAACGGCAGGAATCTTAACCGAACAGGAGTGACGGCGGCCATCCAGCGGCTGGCCCAGGACGCCCGGGTGGCACCGGAGAAGTGCAATCCCCGGTGCCTGCAAAAGCTCTACCGGGCCACGCAGGAGCAGATTCGCCAAAATATCGCCCTGCTTGTGGACCAGGCCCATGATCGGCTGCTGGAGCAAGAGCAGCTCACCATTGGATGGGAGGTGATCTGAAATGTGAAACGTACTGCCCCTGTTGCTGCGGGAATACCTCCAACACAGAGCTAGCTGCGCCTATCTGGACGGCCTTAAGTATCTGAACAGGTGGGAGAAAGTGCAGCTGACGCAGGCGCAGCCGGAGCAGACAGCGGAGGCCGCAAGAGCGCGGCTGATTACCGTATTATCACAGCCTGTTGTGAAGAATTAGAGAAATAAGGAAAATAGGAGTAAAGGTATGAAACAACGATTGAAACGGCCAATGGCACTGCTTATGACCATCGTGATGCTGCTGGGGCTGCTCCCCACCGCAGCCTTTGCCGTGGAGGAACCTGGGGAGCCGGCCACGGTGACGGTAAACGAGACGGAGCCTGTTACCCCCAGTGAGAGTAGTGAGCCGGAGGGCGGCCAGGAGCCGTCTGCCAACAGCACGCCGGAGAATGAGCAGACCCTCGGCAATGGCAATGCCAACGAGGAGCCGGGGATCAATAATCCCAATGACGAGGAGCCCCTGCTGCCCGTAGATAACAGCGGATTAGAGCCTGGCGAGCCCGATGGCGGGGACTCGGTCCCGCAAGCGGACAGTACGGCGGAGATCACCTCCTTAACGCTGATCAATTTTACGCCGCATGGGGAAACTGGCAGTAGTAACGTGGATCTTTTGAAGAAAACCGACACAGACAAGGCTGTCCAGTGGGATCTCTTTAACTCCTACGCGCTGCAAGTGTCTGTTACCGTGCCAGCTGGTAACGAAGACAATACTTTTACACTGACTCTGCCGCATGGGATGAAGTTTGTCAATCTCAATACTTCAAATCTTGAACAGACAGACGGTATTGCTGAAGCACAATATGAGAAAGATGAACAGATCGCAAATTTTATTCCTGTAGACGGTGAAAGCGGTACTTTGACTGTTGTATTTGAAAGTAATGCACAGCAGGTGACGTTTTCTGTTCTGGTTCAACCGGATGTGGCCTTTTTCCCTCTTGAGAATAAATCGGAAGGCTGGCTTATTTCAGATGCGATTCAGGCCACCTTAACATGCAGAGAGAGTGTCGCAATTGAAAAGAGAATTCCTGTCGACGTACAGATCAACTCAGATGTAGATTTAACTGCCAGGTCGCTTGAACTCCGAATCGGCGATATATATGCGCCAAAACCGAATGTGGCTCCCGGGGAGGAGTACCGGTTAGGTGGGAATGTTTGGACTGGCTGGATTGACTATAATGGGCGACAAAACTACCGGCTTCGGTCTAAAGTCGTCGTTGTTCTTTCCGTTCCCGAAGATCTCAGTCTGAAACGGATTGGCGGTACTTTTTGGCAGGTTGAACAAGAAGGTGAAGACAGTGACAACTACGACTACAATTTATGGAAGCTGACCGCGACAAATATTTGGAATGTGGCCCCTTCCTTTGTTAACCAAATTGCCGTCGTCATTCCTAAAGATGCAGAGCCAGGAACCTCTTACGCGATCAAACAATCTTCTATTTCTGTTACAACCTACGGCCAAGAAAAGGCGTGGACAGTTGGCGCGCCTGAAAACGGCCAGCCAATCTGGACACTTACTGTTCGAGACCCAGATAAAGTACAAGTGAGTTTTCAAACAGGAAACACAACAAATGTCTATGACTTTACTAATCAATCAACGGAAAGCGGCGAACCGTTTACCGATTATAATACCTCTTTTGCCGGCGTAAAGCTGACAAATGATGGCGTCGGTGATATTACCGGAGGCTTGATTTATAAAGCCGAGTTTGGGCAGGACGTACAGTTCGTAACCGCTGTGGGAATCCCCTGCGGATGGGATGATACGGAAAATACATGGCTGCCCACAAAAATCACAGTTCACACAGATGCAAATAGAGTCTATACCATATCCGCAGACGGGAGCAATTACTCAGCCATCCGGAAGGTCGCATCGTTAGCCTACGCAGGCAAAGGCTTTATCCTGCGTGCGTCGGATATTGATGGTCTTGCCCCGACAGAGAGCATTACTTCGGTGGAAGTGGAGCTTCCGGGCCTTCCAAAAGGGTATGCGAGTTCTAACTATTTTTTAACCGAAAATGGAGGGGCTAACAATGCCTATACCGGTGTATGGGGGCGAGTCAGGGAAGCTCGTGGAGAGAATGTAACTGATGAAAATGTATTTTCATTGTGGCGAGAAAGTGAGGCTGAAGGAGCTCTTGCAAGCAAAACTGTTGCAACAAACATTACGAAAAATGGGAAACTATCTGTAACGACGCCATATTCTCAAATCAAGATCAAAGACAAAAGTGGCACGGCGGCTTCTGCTAATGATATTGTGCATATTCGACAAAGTATTGAACCTAACCGTGCACACGGTTCATTTCACGATGCGGAGACTCTTTTGTATGATCCGGTTATCTACCTGTTTGAGCCGAAGGATCTCTCCATTGAAAATGTAACATTCTCAATAGAAACCGCAAACGGAAAGAAGATCGAGAACCTTTCTTATACTGTAGATCGGATCAGTGGAAGTATTGAAAATCTCTCCAATGCATACAGCGAAGTGTACCAGTACACGCTTAGTGATAAGGTCATGCTTGGCTGGTGGAGCGGCGATTGGGATGCAGTGACTCTGTATGTGGACTTTGACTATCGGGTAGACCCCGCTGCTAAAACAAATGCCTATGACCTGAGAGATATGATTTTTTATAAGTCATCCCTTGGTTTTGAAGTAACCGGGAATAGTGCCACGGACACCTATAATTTGAACGACGGCAAAGGAATTGGTACTGTCAACTCTAACAGCTTTACCGTTCAAGCTCAATCTGACTTCAATGTCGCCACGGCCATCCAGATTGACGGTGAGAACAAGTGGTACTCTTATAATCCAGAGGACAAGGCCAATACCACCTCAGTCTTTACGGAGGGCGCTACCGCCAACGTTAAAATCACCGTGACCAACAACAGCGGCGCTACGGCCAATAACGCAGAGGTGTATATCCCCATTCCCAAGAAAAATTCGGACATTTTGGACGAACATTTTATCAGTCAGGCCGGATTTGATATGTTCCTGGCTGGATATGCTAACCTTACCAACGCCACCGGCTGGACCGTAAAGTACGGCCAGGTCGCCGAGGTAACACTTGGAGAAAATGATGTACCTACTGGTGACTTTACCCTACAAGATGGAGAGTGGTCTGATTCGTATGATGACGACACCAACATGGTCAAGCTCACCCTGTCCGGTTCTATGGCAAATGGCACCTCAGCGGAGATTATCCTGAGATTCAAAGCTACCACCGAGACCAGCCAGACGGACAGCATGAACATCTTCAAAAGCTGGTACAAGTATTCTACGCAAAACGCCTCCATTGTGGACACCGAAAAGGTCTACAACTTCGGTACCCTGCTCCAGAACGGCAAGCTGAACGGCACCGTGTATGCCGATACCAACCGGAACGGTGTGAAGGACGTGGGAGAGTCCGGCATCGTAGGCGTCACCGTCAAAGTGACCGACAGCGATGGCCGCACCTATGAGACACAGACTGGCAATGATGGCACCTACTCCTTCAACTCCCTGCCTGGTAAAAAAGAGCTGACCGTCACCGTTATCAACCCGGAGAGTCCCGACCCCAACAACAGCGGTGGCTCCTATCGGTTCCACGCGCTCAATGCTACTGCCGAGGGTAATATCGGTTCTGATGTGATCCCCGCTCAGGACAACCGCTCCGCCAGCAAGAGCGAGTTTACTCTGGAGGCGGGCACTGCCACTGTCAATGCGGGCCTGATCGAGCCGTACACCGTGACCTTCCTTGTGTCCGGCGGGGATGGTACCACCAGCTTTGTCAACCCGTCCAGCAGGAAGATTTACGCGGGCCAGAAGCTGAGCGAGGTCACCGAGCGGGTCACCGTCAGCCTGGCTCCCGGCCTGAACTTTGAAAACAAATGGACAATGTTGCCTGATGGGGGAGAATCCAGCGAAGTTCAGAACAGTGACCTGCTGGGGCAGACAGTCATCGCCGACACCACTTTTACTGCCATCACTTCTTCTGTCAGCAACACCGTGACTGCCATGTGGTGGGATACGGAAACCAACAGCATCAAGCAGCAGTTTTCCAAAGACGTGGACTGGAACAAGCCGGTGGGCGACACTTTCCCCACTGACAAGGAGGTCAACAACCGTCCCGGCTATAACTTCACCGGCTGGAGCGTGAACGGCACCAGCACCATCGTGCAGAGCGGCGAGATTATCAATGCGTCTGTCACCGGCGCGGTGAACTACATCGCCCAGTACACGGAAAAGACGGACATCACCGTGACCCTGAACGCCAACGGCGGCGCCTTCGAGGACGGACAGGACGCAGTGACCAAGAGCAGCCAAAAGTACGGTACAGCGGTAAACTATGATACCCCCACCCGCGAGGGGTACACCTTCCTGGGCTGGTCCACGGACCAGAATGCCGAGACAGGCAGCATGTCCCTGACCTGCCCGGCGATGGATACCATATTCTACGCCGTGTGGGCACCCGGCACCGTCCGCCTGACCCTGCTGGAGAACGGCGGCACATGGGCCGAGAGCAGTTCCCATAAGAGCGGCTACATCGACGGCATCGTGGGCGAGGCCGTGAACCTGCCCGGTGGATCGGACATCACCCGTGAGGGCTATGACTTCCAGGGCTGGTACGTCCAGGGCGACACCAACCAGACGATCCTGAGCGGCTACAAATTCCCCACCAAGGCCACCACCCTGATCGCCAAGTGGGAGCCCAAGCAGGAGAGCATCACCTTCAACTATGGTGAGGCAAGCCAAATCGCATCCGAAACGGTCAGCGGCGCGCATGGCACCCCTGTGGGAAATGACCAAGCGCAGGCGCTGACGGCCAAGACCTATTCCGGCTACACGCTCACCGGCTGGACCGCGCCGGATGGCACGGTTGTCCCCGCCGCCAATACCGGCAGCATCGTGATTGAGGGCGGCGCGACCTATACCGCGATTTGGGCGCAGAACCAGACCAGCCTCATCTTTGACGCCGGTAAGGGCGCTACCTTCCCCAACAACGGCCAGAAAAAGGAGTTCTTCGGCAGCGCTGGTACTGAACTGTATCGGGGCGACCTGATCGACCCCGTGATGACCGGCAAGACCTTCGAGGGCTGGTACACGCGGGAGACGGGCGGCGATAAGGTGGAGACCTTCACCTTCCCGGACAGCGGCAGCATCACCTACTACGCCCACTGGAAGGACGCGGAGTACACCGTCACCTTCAACTACAACGGCGGCAAGGTGGGCGACGACACCTCCAGCACCGTCACCGTGATCCACGGACAGAGCGTAACGAATGTGCCTGTGCCGGAGCTGTCCGGCTCCACCCTGGAAAGCTGGCAGAACCTGACCACCGGCCAGACCATGAGTGTGGATGAGATCAAAAAGGCGGCAGTCACCGCCGATGTGATCTACAACGCCGTGTGGAGCGGCAACAGCTACACCGTCACCTTCTCCAACTACGACGGCGACCCGAATTCTGTGGCCACCGTTACGGTCACCGAGAGCGCGGCTCCCGTGGCCCCCGTGGTGAAGGCCCCGGAGGGCCAGGTGTTCCTCCATTGGAAGGACAACGCCAGCGAGAACATCTACACGGCGGAAGCTCTGACCAAGCTCCAGGTAAAGGAAGATATGAACTTTACCGCCGTATTCGGCGAGGACAGCTACACCATCACCTTCATCACCAGCAACGGCAGCTTTGAAGATGGAGCGACTCAGACCACCATCACCAAGCAGGGCGGCCAGGTGCTGGCGGAGAATGATTTCCCCACCGTGACCGGCAACACGGCCAACTTCACCGGCTGGTACTGCAACGGTACCACCAAGTCAGCCGAGCAGTGGGCCGGCACCCCGGTAAACGGAAGCATGACCTTTGTGGCCGCATTCGAGGGCAAGGTCACTGTGTCCTTCAATACGATGGGCGGCAAATGGACCGATGACGGCCAGCAGTACGCCAACGGCATTGAGGGCAATGCGGGCGAACCCATGACCCTACCCACGGCGGAGCACATCACCCGCACCGGATATACGTTCACGGGCTGGTACACCAACATGGACTGCACCACCAAAGCCCCGGATGTGTTCCCCGGTTCTCGCACCACCTATTATGCCGGCTGGAGCACCGAGGGCCTGTCCGTCACCGTTACCGAGACCCCGACCTATAACGGCACTGCCAAGACCCCGGCCCTGACGGTCATGAGCGGGACCACTGAGCTGATCTATGGAACGGACTATGTGGCCATCTACGAGAACAACGTCAACGCAGGCACCGCGACAGTGACGGTCTACGGCATTGAGGATTACGCTGGCTTAACTGGCAACGCTACCTTCACCATCAACAAGGCCAACCAGACCGTGACCTTCGCCAAACCCGACGAACAGACGGCCATCTATGGCGAGAGCTTTGCCAACACTGCCACCGCCAAGCTGGACAGCGCCAACGCGGAGATCACCTACTCCAGCAATAATATCAGCATCGCCACCGTGGACGAGACTACTGGCGAGGTTACTATCCTCAAGGCCGGCGAGGTCACCATCACAGCGACAGCGGCGGCGACGAGCAATGTCAACGAGGACAAAGCCGAGTATAAGCTGACCATCAGCAAGGCCACCCCCACGCTGACCTTTGCCAACAGCACCGTCAGCGTCAAGACCACCGGCTCCGTGAGCAACACTCTGTTCACTGAGCCGAAGGACCTGATCGTAACCTACTCCAGCAGCAACACCGATGTTGCCACCGTGGATGGGAACGGAAATGTTACCCTTGTAGGCGAGGGCGAGGCCACCATCACCGCTACCTTTGCAGGCGATGAAAAGTACAACGGAGCCACGGCCACCTACATCCTGACCGTGGACAACGACGCCATCGCCTACACCGCCGAGGGCTGGAACGGCACCTATAACGCACAGGAACACAGCATCACGGTGAAGGTCACCACTCCCAACTCTGGTGCAACTGTGACTTACAGCGAAACTGTGGATGGTAACTTCACCGCTCAGAACCCCACTTTCACCAACGCCGGCACCTACACGGTCTACTTCAAGATTGAGGCCAAGGGCTATGACGCCGTGACCGGCTCGGCCAAGGTCATCATCGAAAAGGCCCAGCTCACCGAAGCTACCGTCACTGGCGGCGAGTACACCGGCCAGCCGGTGGAAGGTACCGTCAGCGAGGTCAAGGCCGGAACCCTGACCGTTCCCGAGGACAGCTATGAGGTGTCCTATGTGAACAACGTGAACGCGGGCACAGCCGTAGCGATTATCACCGCCAAGGCTAACAGCAACTTCACCGGGATGGTGCCCGAGACCTTTATCATCACTCCCAAGCAGTTGACCTCGCAGATGGTATCCGACATCGTGGATCAGCCCTATACCGGCAACCAGATCACTCCTACCGTCACCGTGGAGGACGACTCCACCCCGCTGGTGGAGGGCAGGGACTTCACCGTGACCTACGGCGACAACGACACCGTGGGCACCGATGCAGGTACCGTGACCATCAAGGGTTCCGGCAACTACGCCGGCAAAGTTGAAGTGAGCTTCAACATCACCAATACCGGCGCTTTCAAGGTCATTGTGGATAACTCCGAGCACACCTATAACGGCAGCGCGCACACGCCTTCCGTCGTGGTCTACGCCGTGGACGAGGACGGCGTGATGACTCCGCTGGTTGCGGGCACCGACTATGAGGTGTTCTATGCGGACAACACCGATGCCGGCGTCGCCAGCGTGACCGTTACCGGCAAGGGTGCTTATACCGAGAGCGGCAAGAGCTGGAAGGATACCACGGCCTATTTCACCATCCAGCCCGCGGAGCAGTCCGTGACCTTTGCGGGCGTCACCGATGACAAGGCGGAAAAGACCTACGGCGATCCCACTTTTGAGCAGGCCGCCACAGTCACCCTGAATCCCGTTGTCGGCGGCCAGACTCCCGGCACAGTCACCTACACCAGCAGCAATCCCGCCGTGGCGACGGTGGACAGCGACGGTAAGGTGACCATCGTGGGAGCCGGGACCACAACCATCACCGCCAGCGCAGCGGCCACTCAGAACTACAAGGGGGCCGAGGTCAGTTACACCCTGACCGTCAAGCCCAAGGACATCAACAGCGAGGACGTGACGGCCTCCAAAATCCCTGACCAGCCCTATGGCGGCATCCCTGTGACCCCGGAGTTCTCCCTGACCGACAGTGATCCCGACATTTCCAAAAACAATCTCAAGGTCAACGTGGACTACACCTTCTCCTACTCCAATAACAACGGCGAGGGCGAAGGCAAAATCACCATTACCGGCACGGGCAACTACACCGGCACCAAGGAAGTGACCTTCAAGATCATCCCCTGGAGCGAGTCCCAGGTCGTTGTCACCCCTGCGCCCATCACCATCTACATGGGCGGCGCGGACGGCTATGAGCACGTCATCGTGGACGAGGACACCGGCGAGATCAAAGCCAGCTCCTCCCTGCCGGAACCCGGCTTCCTGTTCGACCTGCCGGATATGCTGGAAGAGGCATTGAAGGCCAACGGCGATAGCCTGACTGACATCAAGTTCTATGAGCTTGCCAGCAGCAAGGCGTGGACCGTGGCACCCTACGCAAAGGGAAGCAGCACAGTATACCGTCTGGTGCCCGGTGCTGGACAGGAGCCCGTTCGCGTCCAGTTTATCAACGCACAGGGGGAGACCGTCACTGAGGATCAGTTCGACGTGGGCAGGAATGTCAACCAGGAGCTGACCATGACCCTCTACAAAGGCAAAGTGGGTGTCATCAATGCCATTTACGACGGCGTGCAGTATCCCATCCAGCTGGGCGAGAGCACCCTGACCGTCCGGGGCGTGACCGATGAGGCACAGTACGCCACCGTGACGGACGGCACCACGGCCCCCGAGGCGGGCAAGCCTGCCGTGGCCGCAGACAGCGACACCACCTACACCATCAACGGCAGCAATGTCCAGGTGGCGGACGAGAGCGGCGTGGCGCTCTTGTACGACAGCATCATCGACGCCAATGGCGAGGACCGCACCAGCCTGCTGGAGGATAAGGCCGGGGATGCCCTGGCCGGTATGGGCCAGACACCCGGCGAGGGCAACCGCTTTGCCTACTCCTTCCAGTACCTGGACCTGGTGGACACCAACAACGGCAACGCCTGGGTCAAGGCCAGCAAGGATGTGACCATCTACTGGCCCTACCCGGCGGGCACCAACAAAGATACCGCGTTTACCCTGCTCCACTTTGAGGGCCTGCACCGCAGCATGGCCGCAGACGATATTGCGGGCCAGATCGAAAACTGCACGGTCAGCAAAGTGAGCATCGAGGACAAGACCGAAACCCATATCGTGCTCAAGGTCGGTTCTGCGGGATTCTCCCCCTTCGCCCTGGTGTGGGAGGAGAAGATCCCGACGCCACCTCCCGTCAATCCCAACCCTCCAGCCGACCCGGATGACACCGGTGTTTCCAGCCTACTGGAAACCAAGGAGCACATCCAATACCTGGCAGGCTATCCTGACAACAGCTTTGGCCCTGGCCGCAACATGACCCGGGCGGAGGCAGCGCAGATGTTCTATAACCTGTTGGTAGATAAAGAAGTGAAAATCACCACTACCTTTGAAGATGTTCCGGAGAATGCCTGGTACGCTACGCCGGTAAATACTCTGGCAAGTCTGGGGATTATTTCCGGTGTGGGAGACAACCGGTTTGAGCCGGACCGTTCTATCACCCGGGCCGAGTTTACAGCCCTGGCTATGAAATTTACCGTTGGGGCGGAAAAGGAAGAAAACATTTTCAGCGATGTGAAACCCACGGATTGGTTCTATGAAGCGGTGACCGGCTCTATCCAGTTCGGGTGGATCAACGGTTATGGGGACGGCACGTTCCGCCCCAACAATACCATCACCCGCGCGGAAGTCACCGCCATCGTCAACAAGATGCTGGGCCGGGAGGGAGACCAAGCGTTTATCCAGCAGCACCAGGAAGAGCTAAAACGCTTTACGGACGTAACTTCCGCTCACTGGGCCTACTACCACATTGCGGAGGCCACCAACGAGCACGACTACACCAAGCAGGGCAACTGCGAAAAGTGGAGTTCCAGCAGCTATGAGAAATGAGAAAGAAAGTTCCCGCCGTAAACCTTCCAAAATATAGAAGATCCGCTAATAAGCCCGGTTAAGGGCAATAAAAGCGCCGTAGTTCCCCATGGGACTGCGGCGTTTTTATTGCCCTTACCTCTTTTTGCGGGAAATGGAAGCGCCCGCTGCCGTTCTCCGCCCCATCTGATTCCGGTCGCCCCAAAACCCGAAATCAGATGGGAGGCACCATTATGTACTACGATCTGACAGAGTGCGGAATAAGGATTGCCCAATTACGGGCAGAATCAGGGCTTACCCAATTGCAGGCCGCTGAAAAGCTGAATATCAGCGTGCAGCACTACCGCTCCGTGGAAGCCGGTCGGCGCGGCGCATCCATCGAACTGCTGGTGGAGATTGCCAACACATTTCACACCTCTCTGGATTACATCATTTTCGGACGAAGCACTGAGAAACGTCTTGGTGAGCTGAAAACAGAACTTCAGGGGGTGATAACTGCTCTTAAAGCAATCGAAAAGACACTTTAGTGTGAAAAAGTGCGTCAAAGAGGCATAGTAAGTGCGTCTACAAGGGACTCTTGCTCTGCGGAAAAATAAGCTACAATAGAATCACAGCCAGGAGCGGCTGCGAACCTTGACAACCTCATACGCACTTCATCCAGTCCATTCCCACTGCGAGGTGAGGAGCCAAAGCCGATCCAGAAATCCCGCCAAGATCTCCCGATGGGGAGGGAGCGAGAAGGAGGTTCTGGAGCTGCCGGGTGGCACCCGGCAGGGCGATGATCCGCAGTGTGGGACAATGATACTTCTGCCCAGCCATAGGCCGAGCGTTGAAGCCGGGAGCTTCCCGGTGAGCCGTCGCACCCCTTGGGGGCAGCCGGAAGGAAATGCCGGGGGACGTCAAGTGGAGAAATCCACCTCTGACTCCCATGGAGCTGGGCCAGCCCCCAGCCGCTGCGATGATTTCCCTTCACAGCCCGGGACGCCGGGGGCAAATAGGGCTGTGTTTCCATAAAAAAGGGTTCACCCGCTGGGAGAGGTCTGTGCTTTTACAGCACTCCGCCTAAGTTTTCCAGCGGGTGAGCCTCCTACATACCCGCCCTGTATCAAGATTCCGTGAAAGGAGGACAAGCCAATGCACGCCCGGGATTCTCCCTGAAATTTCCCGTACACCCCATGAAACCCACTCTCGAAAAAGGAGGAACAGTGCAAATGAAAAAGAACACAAAGCCAAGACGTCTTCTCGCCCTGTTTCTGGCCTTGACTTTGGCCCTGGGGATGATTCCCCTCTCCGCCAGCGCCGCCAGCCAGGAAAACATCTACCACGATCCGGCGGAAAACTGGCTGGAGGGCGGTTCCCGAGCGGACACCTTCACCCAAAACGCCACCCGCACCTATGGCACCATGTGGTGCCGCTACTGTACAGAGGAGCAAAACGGCAGCGTGACCCAGCCCTACGTCTACACCGCCTGCATCACCTACCGGGTGCCGGAGTACACCTCTACCGGCGTGTCCGACGCTGTGCGGAATATCGGCTACTCGGACGGCTACACCACCACCGGGGAGACCGCCAACGTGAACTACCAGTCTCCCAACGACGGCGGCATCTACACCGGTTACCACTGGAGCAAATCAATGTGCCTGCGGTGCGGGAGGATCAACACCAACTATCCTATCAGCGACCATTGCTATGACCGGGATGTGTACATCCTCTACGACTGCGCCAGCAGCTTTGAGCAGCAGGCTATCCCCGAGGAGACCCAGTGGGAATACCTGGATTCGGAACACCACATCAAGACGGTCACCACCGGCACCTACTGCGGCTTCTGCTTCGGTACCCACAAGCAGACCAACACCGTGACGGAATCCCATAGCTTGGAGGAGTCCATCCGCCCGGAGCTGGCCCACGACCGGTTCGTCATCATGGACAGCTGCAAGGACTGCGAGTACGGCAAGACCCAGTACGTCCTGGCAAAATCCGTGGTGGCCAACTACGAGGGCGTGGTGGATGGCCAACCCCACACCATCACGGTCAGCGATTTGTCGGAGACCGGCGTCACCACGCAGATCCGCTATGGAGAGAGTGCGGAAACCTGCACCCTCACCAGCGCCCCCAACTACACCGAGGCGGGCAGCTATCCTGTGTACTACCAGATCACCTACACCTACGATGATGTGGACATGGTGGAGGACGGGGTGGCCTACGTCCGCCTGGTGGACGCCAGCGGCGGCAACAACGATGGCTCCGGCTGCACCTGCGGCTGCGGCAATCCCAACTGCGACTGCCAGGACCCCAACTGCGGCGGCAACTGTTGCCAAAGCTCCTGTGCCGAGGGCCACAACTGGGTGGAGCTGGAAAAGGTGGAACCCACCTGCACCACCCTGGGTTACACCCGGCGGCTGTGCGTAGAGTGCGGCAAAGTGGAGAAGATCGACTATGTGGACTCCCTGGGCCACGCCTGGCAGAGTGTGGTGATCCGGGACGCCACCTGCGAGACCCCCGGCAAGACCTTAGAGATCTGCCAGCGGTGCGGCGCCGTGAAGGAAACTGACACCCCCGAAGGGGAACATCAGTATGAGACCTTCACTGTGGAGGCCAGCTGTGTTTCTCCCGGCTACACCGTGAAAGAGTGTTCTGTCTGCGGCGACCGCCACGTCACCAACCTGACAGACGTCCTTCCTCACAACTATGAAGCCCGCATTACCGAGCCGGGCTGTGAGACAGGCGGCAGCACCCTGCACATCTGCGAGGGCTGCGGTTCCAGCTTCATCACCGACTACACCGACCCTCTGGGCCACGCCTGGGACGAGGGGAAAGAGATCACTTCGCCTACCTGCAACGGCGCGGGAGTCATCCAGTACACCTGCACCCGCTGCGGCCTGACCCGCCTGGAGGCCCAGGACGCCACCGGCCACACCCCCGGCCCGGAGGCCACCTGCACAGAGCCGCAAATCTGCACGGTTTGCGGGGCCATTTTGAAACTGCCCACGGGCCACACCCCCGGCGACTGGATCGTGGACAAGGAACCCACCGCCGATGAGGAAGGCAGCAAGCACCAAGAGTGCGTGGACTGCGGGGAGATCCTGGACACGGAAGCTATCCCCAAGCTGGGCTATGAGGAGCACCCCTATTTTATGGTGGGCTACCCAGACGGCACCTTCCAGCCCCAGGGGGAGATCACCCGGGCGGAGGCCGCGGCCCTATTCGCCAACCTGTTGTCCCAGCAGAAGGGCGTGGATATCCACACCGTGGCGGACGCTGGTTTCGATGATATTCCCGCTAACGCCTGGTATTCCGGCCATGTGTGGTTCCTCGACCAGTACGGCGTCATCTCCGGGGTGGGAGATGACAAGTTCGCCCCGGAGGAGCCCATCACCCGGGCGGAGTTCACCGCCATGGCCGTAAAGTTCTTCAACGTCTACGATGGCGGTGACGAGGATTTGAAGGAAGAATACGAGGAGTTTACCGACATCGCCCCCGGCTACTGGGCGGCGAAGTTTATCGAGGAGGCTGCCCTCCGCGGCTGGATCTCCGGCTACGAGGACGGCTCTTTCCGGGGAGAAAACTTCATCCTCCGGGCCGAAGCTGCCGCAATGGTCAATGGACTGCTGGGCCGGGAAGTAGATATGGATTATGTGAACAAGAATACGGGCAGTCTCATTGCCTTCCCGGACGTGCCCTCCACCTACTGGGGCTACGGCCACGTCATGGAGGCCACCAACGCCCACGAAGCTGACTGCACTGGGGAGAACGAAGTGTGGGCGGCGTGACCTGAATTGATTTTCTTGATGAAAAAGGAGAGAGCGCCTTAGAGACGCTATGAGCCGGGAGTGTAAAGAAAAACTTTTTACCTTCCAGCCTGCGAAGGGTGTTGTGGTCTACAACACCCTCTTTACATAGGCGGCAACCGGCTGCCAATGTTTTTGAAGGAGGATTGATTTCTTATGAAAAAGACATATTACCGCGGCGATGTGTACATGGCAGACTTGGGACAAGGAGTAGGTTCCGAACAGGGAGGTTCGAGGCCGGTCGTCATCGTCCAGAACGACACGGGCAATCATTACAGCCCCACGGTGATCGTGGCAGCTATGACCAGCAAGGGGGACTCCAAAGCGAAGCTGCCCACCCATTTCACGTTGGAGGGCTTCACCCAGGTGTCATCTTTGGTGTTGTGCGAGCAGGTCCGCACCTTGGACAAGCAGCGCCTGGGAGAATATGTAGGCCGGCTGACCCAAAAGGAGATCCAGCAGCTGGATTACGCCCTGGCTGTGAGTTTTGGCCTGCGAAGGCCGCCGAAGAAAAGAAAAGAGAAGGCCCGCAAATCTTCTTTGACCATGACCTTATGCCCCTCCTGTGCTGACGCTTTCTGCTGGGACGGGGAGCACACCCTCAAACGAGTGGATCCCATCTCGCCGGAGAAGGACCTGTGCACCTTCTGCGGTCAGCGGTATGGGTATGAGTACCGGGTGTTTGAGCATGAGGGCAGAGGAGGAAAGAGGTAATGGGAAAAGTTTTACGTTTTTGTTATCAAGGCATTTCTGTTGAGGTTGCGTTTAGTGAAGAAGAATCACAAGGTTTGCGGGAGCAAATTCGCAATATTCTGACTTCTTCTTTTCAGGAAAGAATAATGGCTGTGAACGATGAGAATGACAACCGAGCCAAAATGCAAGATACTTAATTGCTCCACTTTTTTCACCGACGACTTTGATGGCTGGCAAAAAGAAATATAGGCTGCTTGTTTCGCACGCGACTGAATTTTCGCTAGATTTTTCTATTCTATTATGATACAATTTTGTCAACAGAAAAATTGGATATGCTGTTTTTAATCGTTAGGGATTGTTGTTCTGAAAAGCCTTTAGTAAGAGAACCATATCGTTGTAAAGATTTTAAGTTGAGCGGAGGAAAAAACATGTTTCTGAAGCATTTGACAATTCAAAATTTTAAGGGCCTAGTGCATTGTGAAATGGATCTTGAACCAGGGTTTAATTTGTTGATTGGAGATAACGGCAAAGGCAAAACCTCTATTTTAGAGGCAGCTTCTGTGGCTTTGGGAGGCTTCATCGCAGGGATTGATCATATCCCTTCAAAGCATATTGTTGAATCCGAGATTCGGATTTCTTCATCGTCTATGGGAGACGGTTCTTTTAATCAGCAATTTGAAACGCCTGTTTCTATTTATTGCTGTGCCGATGTAAATGGTGATGAAGTAAAATGGACACGGCAAAAGAACAGTGTTAGTGCATCGCGAACGACTGTGGAGCCTCGAGATATTTGCAAAATTGCCAATGCAATGTCGAAGAATCCACAGTCCGTTTTGCCGGTATTGAGCTATCAAAGTGCTGCTCGGGCGTGGATGCAGAAACGGGATTCCTCCAACAAATTGTTTGACACACAGTTTAGCCGGACATTGGGATACAGAAGCTGTTTAGAGGAAGCAACGGATTCAAAGTCTCTTTTGAATTGGTGCGCTAAAATGGAGCAGGTTTCTTGGCAGAAGAATAAGCCTATCGGCGAATATGAATCCGTCAAGAATGCTGTATCCACGTTTATGTCCGTAATGAGTGGGACAGACGTTTGTGAAATTCAATTTGATAAACAGAGCTCAGAGCTTTCCTATAAAGAAGGCGATGGGAGTCTCCCGTTGCGATATTTAAGCGCTGGCTATCAATCTGTCATTTGGATGGTATTGGATATTGCATATCGGATGGCCGTGTTAAATCCAAATCTGCGGGAAAAAGCCACAGAGGGTAGCGGAGTTGTACTGATTGATGAGTTGGACGTTCACTTGCACCCGAAGTGGCAGTGGAATATCATCAGCGCTCTTACGCAGACTTTTCCCAATGTGCAATTTATCTCAGCTACTCACTCGCCAATTATTATTGCTTCTTGTAAACGAGGGAAATTGATCGATGTTGACGGGGACAATATATCCTATCCTCCCAGCGGCTATGGGGTGGAAATCAACGATATCTTGACTTCCACCCAAGAAAGCAAGGCGATGGACGAGCGTGTTCATCAGGACTTGAGCGAGGTATACCAGCGGATAGAAGGAGGAAATTTTAACGGGGCGCAAGAAAAGATAGAGGCATTGGAAGCAGCCCTTGGAGAAAATCATCCGGAAATCATCAAAGCTAAGACCCAGTTGCAGTGGTTGAAGAGTCTTTCCGAGGTGTAGGAATATGATGTACATTAAAAAAGGGCAAGAGCCTCTTTCGTTGACGGAATACAGGCAGCAGCCTTACGCGACCTATGAAGGTTATGACAAGAAAGATGAGTTGCGCGAGGCTCTTCTTCGGGATCAAGGATATTTGTGCGCCTACTGTATGCGGCGCATCACGAACGAAAACAGGGACGCAATGAAAATAGAGCACTGGAAACCCCAAAGTTCTATGGACTCTGAAAAAGAGAAAATGGATTTCCAAATCATGTTAGGTGTTTGTGATGGCTGTCGAGGAAACCAAGACAATATTACCACTTGCGATGAGCACCGGCATAATCGGGAGCTGAAAGTGAATCCTCTCCGTCAAGATATGATGGAAACCATTTCATATACAAGAGACGGTTGCATTCATTCAACAGATCCAGCAATTGACCGCGATCTTAACACAGTTCTCAATTTGAATTGTGCAAAAGCTCCTTCTCGAATTGTTACAAATCGAAAGAATGTGTACGCAGTCTGTATACAGCAATTAATGCGTCTCCAGCCGCAAGGCAACTGGAAACGCAGCACCTTGGATAAAGTGCTGCGAGATTGGACGGAGAAAAAGAACGGAAAATACATCGAATACGCGGGTGTTGCAATCTATTTGCTAAAAAAATACTTAGCAAAATGCAAAATGTAGTTGGGAACAGGGTACGGTATGATAATGCCGTACCCTGTTTTCGTGTGAACAGCGTTGCCCTGTAAAATCGCACATTTGTCTTTTCCCTCACGAACTGCTAAAATAAAAATATGGAGGGATACCCTTCCATAGAACCTTGACAAGTGCATAGAAAAGCAATGCAATTCCGCGTGTTCTGTATGCGGAGGTGCAACATGAAACGGGTTTGTTGTCTTTATAGAGTTTCTACGAAAAAACAGGTGGACAAGAATGTGGATGATATCCCTGCCCAACGCATTGCGTGCCGGGCTTTTTGCGAATCTAAACCAGACTGGATGATCGTCAAAGAGTATTCTGAAAAGGGTGTGTCCGGATACAAAGTATCCGCCAATGACCGGGATGCGATCCAGGATTTAAAAGAGGCGGCGCTAAAGCATCAGTTTGACGTTTTGCTCGTGTTTATGTTTGACCGAATTGGCCGCATTGATGATGAAACTCCCTTTATTGTGGAATGGTTCGTCAAAAATGGTGTGGAGGTTTGGAGCGTAAACGAGGGAGAGCAGCGTTTTGACACCCATGTGGACAAACTGATGAATTATCTGCGCTTTTGGCAAGCGTCCGGTGAAAGCGCCAAAACATCCATTCGGATCAAGAATAGCCTGGGACAGATGGAGCTTTCCGGGATATACACGGGAGGCCCGATAAAATACGGATATCATCTCGTGGACAGCGGTTTGGTCAACAAGAAAGGTCAGCCTATGAAAAAATACGAGATTGACCAGGAAGAGGCGGACGTAATCCACTTGATTGATGAAATGACTCTCCATAAGGGATACGGTTCGTGGCGTATGGCAGACTTTTTAAATAGAAAAGGATACCGAACGCATACGGGCAAGAATTTTACCAGCGTAAAGGTCAACCGTATTTTGCGAGATACCTACTACTGCGGGTATTTACCTAATGGTCAAACTTCTGAGGCCCTTCAGCTCCTGCAAATTCGAGATAAGGAAACATTCCGGCAGATTCAAGAAATCTTAGACCAGCGTAATGGAAAATACGAGGAAAAACGGCACATCGCCCTTCAGACGAAGGGACAGTCTCTATTATCTGGGAACATCTTTTGCGCCCACTGTGGAGGCCGTTTGACTACCATTCGTTACCGCGACCGGCGTGTGCGGGCGGACGGTTCCATCTATTCTGTGGATCAACTGAAGTATTGTTGCTATCACAAAACAAGGAAGCTGTGTGAATGTGATGGCCAAACCACCTATCATTCCAGCCGGGTGGATGGAATCGTTCTTGAACTGATGGAAAATATGTTCAGGAGCTGTCCCCTTCCCGCCAAAATAGACAGGAAAAAGGTTAAAAAAACGGAATGAATCACAGGTATGCTGGATTATGCTCCTTTACGCAGCTTCCCAATCGAGAAGACGCTTTTCAAAGTCGCGGGGCGGGAGCCAGCCCAGGGAAGAATGGGGCCGGATGGTGTTGTAAA
>OLOQ01000782.1_pt1 | contig 33577 bp, 6 predicted proteins | sample 1673101 | NCBI WGS metagenome assembly OLOQ01 (sample SAMEA3136754, study PRJEB25190) | human gut metagenome | biome: human gut; feature: human-associated habitat; material: faeces | place: Austria | collected 2013 | reverse complement strand
CCATGTGATTTACAATAGAAATTTATTTAAAATTTATATAAACTATATAAGCCATCCACCATTTACTGAAATAATTTGTCCTGTTGTATAATCATCTTCTATTAACCACTTTATACATTTTGATATTGCATTTGGATTACCAATTCTTTCTAATGGTATTTCTTGCTTAATTTCTTGTAGCTCTTCTTCTGATAAATGTGAATTCATACTTGTGTCAATTATTCCAGGTGCAATACTGTTCACTCTAATATTTGATGGTCCAAGCTCTTTTGCTAAAGATTTTGTCATTGCATCCAATCCCGCCTTTGAAACAGAATAATGTGCTTCACAAGATCCTCCTGTTATTCCCCATATAGATGATATATTTATAATACAACCACTTTTATGGTGAATCATTGATGGTAATGTATCTTTTATTGTATAAAATGCTGATGTTAAATTTGTTTGAATCATATTATTCCATTCTATGTCTGATATATCTGTAAATAATTTGATCTGCGATATTCCAGCATTATTTATTAATACATCAATTTTGTGATATTTATTGATACAATAATTAACCAAGCCTGTAACCTCAATGTGATTTGAAACATCAGCCTGATATATATCTATATTTATATTTTGTTTTAATAAATTTTCTTGAATTTTTCTTGCTTCGCTTTCTGAATTATTATAATTTAAAATAACATTATATCCATCTTTTGCAAGAGCCTCAACAATATTTGCTCCAATTCCCCTTGAACCTCCTGTAACAAGAACCACTTTAGACATTTATATCACTCCTTTTAGTAACATAACAAAAAATCAGACAAGTTTTAAACAAGCCTGATTTTAAGTATTGGAGCCACTTGTCTGAATCGAACAGACGACCTACTGATTACAAGTCAGTTGCTCTACCAGCTGAGCTAAAGTGGCATTATTAAGTTGTGGTGACCCGTACGAGAATCGAACTCATGTCTCCGCCGTGAAAGGGCGATGTCTTAACCGCTTGACCAACGGGCCTTAAAATAATATGAATGTTTAGGATTTTTTTCAATCCTAAACATTTGGTGAGCCATCGCAGACTCGAACTGCGGACAACTTGATTAAAAGTCAAGTGCTCTACCACCTGAGCTAATGACCCAAATGATTCATATTATTTTTTGTTGCATTGCTGAATGCAAGACTTATTATAAACTGGATTTTTATAATTGTCAATACATTTTTTAAATTTTTTTAAAAATTTTTAAATCTTGATTTGCTATACAAAATTTAATGCGATTGACATACTTGTTTATAACCATCCGGCATTCACAAAGATTGACAAAAATCAATCAATGCATATAGAATAACAAATTTTTCTATAAAAATCAAGTATTTTTTTTAATTTTTTTTTAAATCAATTTTCCTAAAATAATTCCTACAAATGAAAATCAAATAATAGATTTTCCCAAAATACCAAAAAAGAAGAAGGCATGAGATAATCTCATGCCTTCTTCCCTTTTGGTCCTTATTTCTTTACTAACTCCAAAATTTCTTTAGGAAGATATTTGGAAACATCCTTATTGTTCCTGAGCAATTCCATAACCATACTCGAACTGATATTTCCTAAATTACCTGCCCTAATGTAAACTGTGTCAAGTCCAGATATTTCCTCGTTAATAGATGCCATGTTTTCTTCGTATTCATAGTCCATACCATTTCTGATACCTCTAACTAAAAACGTAGAATTGTGGTCTAACGCAACATCTACAGAAAGATTATCGTAGGAGATAACTGTTACATTGTTCAAGTTCTCGCGAATAAGCACTTGCTCAATGGCTCTTTGCATTAACTCCTTATTAAATCTCCGGGCTTTTTTTGGATGGACACCAATTCCAACTACCACTTTATCAAAAAGCTGGGCAGATTTTGCAATTACATGTAAGTGTCCATTTGTAAATGGGTCGAAACTTCCTGCATAAAAACCAATTTTCATTTATAAAGCCTCCTTCAATTGTTTGGAGGTTTTACCCTCCAAGATTTTATACTTTTTGGGCAACAAAATTTATATTTTTAAAGTATAGCACGTTTCACATTATTTTGCAAATTGAATATTATTTTTAGACACAAAAAAATCGACCAGATTTTTATTTTCTGATTGATTTTTTCTCTCTGTTCTATTAGTTTGAACAGATACATCATTGGTGCAACTGGAGGGATTCGAACCCCCGACCTTCCGGTTCGTAGCCGAACGCTCTATCCAGCTAAGCTACAGTTGCATCTCAATGTATAAAATTTTATATCATTTCTCCTTTACTGTCAAGAGCTAATTTCAATCTTTTATAAAGTTTTTATCTTTATTGATTAATAATTTAACTTAAATAATATAAACCAGGACCGTCCCTCTTTTTTATCTTCAAGGACCGTCCCAAGATTTAATTTAAAAATAAAAAGGTAATAGAATAAATTCTATTACCTTTTATTTTTTAATATATATTTCTCCTTTTATGCTCTTCTTTTTCTATCAACTCTTATTTTTTCTACTCCTAAAATTACTACTGCGAATATTGCTAATATACAATTTGCAATTTGTATTCCATATGTTATACCACCTGTTTTTACTGTTATCATAATCTGAGCATTATCTATATCATCTTCATTAGGATCTTTATTTCCTGGTGTAGAATCTATATCTGGAGTATCACTTTCGTTGTAATCGTCTAATATTTCAGCTGTATTTGTTTTTGTTCCTATGTTTGTTGCTGAATTATTCCATGTTAATACTAACTTAACTGTAGCTGTTTGTCCTGGCTCTATCATTACATTTTCTAACTCATCAGTAACAACATTTCCATCTTGTTCATACCAATTTACATTATCGTTTTTCTCAAACTTAAATCCACTTGGTAAGTAGTCAATTATCTTCTTAGCTGTTCCGGCTATTTCACCTTCATTTTTAATTGTAATTCCATATTCTACTTTAATTACTGCACTTTCAATTTCGCTACGTTTTAAATCAACTTTTGTTACATTTTTATTATTATTTTCAGCTGTATTTCCTGTTTCTTTTACAGTTTCTTGTCCATTTTTAACTACAACTACTTTAGTTATATATTTACTTAAACTTAAGTCAAAATATTTAACTTTTACACTTCTCCAGTCTTGATCATCTTCGCCTTCTATCCATTTACCTGGAGTTGAATCTATATCATCAACCTTTTCTCCATCTTTATTTACTTGGTTCATTATTTGAGCTCTATTAGTTACGATTCTATCGCTGTTTTCAGGCTCTACAACTTTTAGAACAATTTGTAAATCTTTATAATCAGGAGAATCCATATTTGTTGGAATAAATGGACTTAATATATTTTCTTCTCCATTTGCTTTAGAAAGTAAAGCTGTTCTTACTGTGTTATCTTCTGTTTTTACCCAACCATTGGCAATATTTATTTCATTATCTTCTACAAATTCTAATCCTTGTGGAATTATATCTTCAATAAGCTCTGCATATTGATAAATATTTCCTTCATTGTAGACTCTTATTGTATATGTAATTAAATTATTATCTTCTACATCCAATACTTCATCTGATCTATTATAAGTATAAGTTCCATCAGCTTTGTTTGTGAATCTTGGAGTTTGTGAAGTTATTTCAGTATCATTTACTTTTGTAATAAATTTCTTTAAACTTAAATCTGGTGTTTGTTCAACATTAACAATTTCAATTTTAATATTATTATCAATAACTTTAGCAGTTACTGTTGTTGTAGCACCATTTTCTAATTCTACACTACGTATTACACTATCATTGTAAACATTTCCATCAAGTGATATTCCTGTTACTTTACATTCATTTTCAACTCTTTGTTTCTTAATATGTAGATTTAATTCTTCTTTAAGTTTAATATATTTTTTATTTGTTATTGTACTTGTATCTGAAATTTCTTTTATCTTAATTACTTCTTCAGAATCATCGAAAATTTCTTTTCTATCGATAATTACAATTTTACCATTTTTAGTTGTTTCTTCTTCTTTACCATTAATTTCGAATTTAATTCCACCAACTGCAAATCCTTTATCATCAACTTTTGATAGTTGTAAACTATAATTTCCTACTACTTCAGTATTTGTAAATTCGTATGAATCTTCGTTTTTACTCATATTTGATTTTTCATCAGATAAATAGTACCACTCTAATCCATTTTGATCTTCAACTATTCTATAACTAATAGTTGCTCCTGTGTCATCCATAATTGGTAAATTGTCAATTTCATATTTCCAAGAATTTCCATTTACACTTGAATTCTTTGTATCTATTATTATTTCTTTAGATGTTGTTGTGCTTCCTACTGTTCTATATAAAATAAATTTAATACTTTCTGGTCGCTTTTCATATGCATTGTTATTATCATCCCATTTCTTTGTTATGATAATTTTCTTTGATTGTAATTTGTTTATTAATTCTACTGTATCTGTATTTTTATCTTCTGTAAGTGTTACTGTACCATCACCTTTTACAATTACATAATCACTATTTTCTTGTGTTAATTTTTCACCTTTATCATTTGTTTCTGTTACAGTATATGTTTTATCTAATAATAAGTTTTTAATTTCTGTAGCTACACCATTTCCTGTTGCAACTGATAATACAACTTTGCTTCTATTTAATTTACCATTTGCATCAACATAATATGTTATACCTTTTTCTACGCAAGTTACAGTAAAGTAATATCTTGATTTAATTGTATTAGATATATTCTTTTCTTCTCCATCCTCTGTTACATTAAATACTGTTTTTGTAACATCAAAGCTTCCTGTTACTTGTTCATTTTTAAATATTACATATTTTTGATCACCTGTATAATTTGATTTTATTTCAATTAATTTAAAGTTTTTAATTGCATCTTCTGTTACTTCATATGAAATTTCTTTACCTGTTTCAGAATCATATTTAGGTAAGTTTTCAATTATATAATTCCATTGTGTTCCAGCAGAATTTTGATGTGTCTCTTTATCAATTGTAAATTTGTTTCTATATACTTCTTTACTATCAACATTTCCTACAACTTCTATTACAATTTGATTTGGTATAGTATCTTCATAATTATCCATTATATTTGTCCAAATCTTTTGAACTTCGATACTAACTTTATCATCTGGTACATTAAATGTATTTGTAATTCTAAAGTTATTTTTACTTGTTTCTGATGCTTTTTTAACAGTTTCACCATTTAATAATGTTGCTCCTGATACATCATAGAACTTAAAGTCATCATTGTTTGGTATTACCTCATATACTTCATAATTTATTTCATATAATGCATCATTATATTTTAATAAATCATCACAAGTATATGTCCAATTCATTTCTGCTGTTATATTTACTCTTCTAACTTCTTCTTTTGTATCTGTTCTAATTATTATAAATGTAATATATTTTGGTCTATGGCTTGATTCATATTGATTTCCAACCCATTCTTTTGTAATTGTTAAACCAACTTTTTCATTATTTTTAACTGGTGTATTTGTTATTGTTAATTTTCCTTGATCTACAGTTGGGTTATAAAATCCTGTTTCATCTGCATCTTCACCATATCTTAAGTTTTCTTCTGATATTGTATAAATAATCTTATTACCTTTTGCATCGTATTTTGGTAAGTTTTTAAATGTATATGTCCAATTGTAATCATCAACTTTATTAGCTTCAGTTAATGTTACTCTCATTGCATTTCCATTTAAATCTTTTGCTGGAGCAGAATTTGCATATAGTACAACATCTATTGATATTGGTCTATGTTCAATATTCATATCTTTATCATTCCATACCTTTTTAATTGGTACTTCTGTGATATCAGAAATTTTATTTCTTACAATTACTGTTCCATCTTTTATTTCTTTTGTTAATTCAACTGTTTTACTATTATATGAAACTGTAAGGTTTATTACATTTCCATCTTTATCTGTTATAGTAAATCCATCTTCAACTGACTCACCATCTATATTAACCTCTGTTACAGTATATTCATCTAATGCAACATCGCTTAATACTTTCTGTTCATTAGCTTTTACTGGAATTATCATTGGTGTATAATGCTCTTTTCCATCAGCATCTAAGTAGTGTCCATTTGAATTTCTTTTTACAATAACATAATATATTTGATCTGATAATTTATCTGAAACATCATCAATAACTTTTCCTTCAGTATTTAATAATTTTTTAATTATATTAATACTTCCAGTAACCTCAGTATTTGTTATTACAAATTCATTATCTCTTACTTCTTCAATTGTTCCTTGTTCGTAATTTTTAATAGTTGAAGTATCTTCTTCTACTGTATATATAATTTTATCAATACCATTATCTCTATATTCTGGTAATCCAGCTATTGTTATAGTCCAGTTATTTTCTTTTCTTAATGTATATGTATTATAAACTTCATTATCAGCTTTTAATGTTACTTTGATGTCACCTCTTAAATTGTGGCTTTCATTATCAATCCATTTTTTAGTTATTCTTAAAGATCTGCTCTTTAATTTGTTTGTAATTGTTGTATTTACATCTGAATCTGATATTGTATTTGTTTGATTTATATAACTTACTTCAAAATTAGAATTATCAGTAGTTATTTCATTTCCATTTTCATCTGTTTCAATTACTTTGTATGATCTATTTTTAGTTAATCCATTTATTACTTTACTAAAGTTGTTATTTACATTTGGACCTATTGTTAAATTAAATACAGTTTTATTTGATGATATTCCACCTTGTTCATTAACATATCCTTCTGATGTTCCATCATTTAATTGTTCTACTATGAAATGGAATGTTACTTCTGCTGTTCCTGTTATATCTGTTCCTAAATTATTTAAATATTTTTTAGTTACAGTTAAACTTCTTAGCTCTTCTGTATTTGTTATTGTTACACTATCATTTGTTGTTCCTATAACATCACTATTTAGTTTTGTATCTTTTGTATAGTTTGTTGGAACTACAATTTCATCTGCTGTGTATTTTATTTCATTTCCATTTTCATCATATTTATCTAAGTTTTCAAATGAAGCAGTCCATGTATTTGCAGATTTATTATCATCTGGAGCAGTTATTTCTTTTGTAATATTTGTATCAATTTTTTCTCCATTTGGACTTATTTTATATAATTTAATAATTATTTTTTCTGGTCTTAAACCATGTAGATTGTTACTATCATTCCAAATCTTTGTTACATCTAACTTTGTTTTCTCTATTATTTTGTTATAAATAATAACACTTACGGCTTCTGAAGAATCATTTATTGTAACTTCTTGAGTATTGTTATTATAAATAATTTCAAATCTTGATGTAAATTGGTTATCATCAGCTTTTGGTTTTCCAGTTACATCTGTTTCTGTAATTTTATATGTTGTTAAAGGTATATTTGTTATTGTTACAGATTCTCCAGCATTTAATTGAATAACCTTTACAGCCTTTGATTCTTTTCCATCGGCATCAATATAATTTCCATTATCTTTTCTAACTACAGTTACATAGTATGGTCCTTTAAATGCATCTGGAACATTTGTTATTGCATTTCCTTGTGAATTTAAAACATATTTACTAATTGTTAATCCACCTAGGACTTCTTTATTTGTTAAAGTTATAGTAACTGAATCATTTGTTGTTTCTGTTGAAACTGGCATTTGGATGTAATTTTTAATTGATTCATTTCCGTTTTTATCAAATTCTTTAACTGTATATGTTACTAAATCTGTTCCGTTTTCTTTATATTTTGTTAATCCTGTCCATGTATGTGTCCAATTACCTGATTCATCTGGTAATTTTACTTTTTCTCCAACAGCTACATTATCAGCATATAATTGAACTAATATAGAATCTGGTCTAAATCCATTTGCACCATCATTATCATTCCATACTTTATTTGTAATAACATCTATTGTATCAAGTCTATTTTTTACTGTAGTACTTGCAGATGTTTCAAGTGTTTTTAATGTCATTGTTTGATTATTGTCATATTCAACTATATAATCAGAATTTTGTTTTGTAGCTTCATTTCCATCAGCATTTACCTCTATAACTTTATATGATTTTTCAACAGCTAATCCAGATATTGTTTTACTAAAGTTAGCATCACCATTTGCACCTGTTTTTATAGAGAATATTGCTTTTGTTTTATCATTTGTTAGCTCTCCTGAGCTTGTAACATATCCATCAGATACGCTATTTGTAAATTGCTCTACTATAAAGTAGAAAGTTCTATCAGTTGTAGCTGTAATATCACTATCATTGTTAAATACTTGTTTTGTGATAGTTACATTACCAGTTATTTCTGTATTTGTAACTGTTAAATCTTTTTCTTCTTTTGTATAATGAGAATCTAAATTAATTTCTTTTACTGTATATACAATTTCTGTAACTCCATCGTCTTTGTATTTTTTCAAATTAGTAAATACATATGACCATTTATTTGAATCTGTATCAATATTATCTGCAGTTAGTGTTACAGGATCACCATATGCTACTCCATCAGCATATAATTGAAGTGTTACACTTGATGGTCTTACATTATGCTTGTTTGATGAGTCTTCCCAAATTTTGTATACTTTTTTCTCTGTTGTATTTAATGTATTTATAATTGTTGCATTTCCAGATACATTGTCTTTATCAATTAATATATTTTCATTTTCATATGTAATTTGATAATTTACTTTACTTGTATCTATTTCATTTCCAGCTTTATCAACTTCTATAATTGTATATGTTTTTCCATATGTTAAGTTAGAAATTGTTTTACTATATGTAGCTTGGTCATAAGAACCTGTTTGTATAGAATATATACAAGTAGAATCTTTATATGCTCTTACACTTCCGTCGCTTGAAACATATCCATCATTACCTTGTTTTATAACAAAGTAATATGTTCCATTTGCTGAAGATGTAATATCAGCTCCATAATTCATTACTCTCTTAGTTACTGTAATTTGTCCTACATTTTCTTTATTTGTAATTGTTTGACTTATTGTTGAACCATCATTTGTTGTGTCTCCTACAGTAACTGTATAATTAGCTTCTAAATTATCAACCTCGGCTACTGTATATGTTATTTCATTTCCTTCATCATCTGTTTTTCTTAAATCTGTAAATGTATATACCCATTTTGATAAATCACCATTTAATGCATTATTTGCAGAAATTGTTATTGTTTTACCATCAACAGGTTTACCATTTGCATATAATTGAAGTGTTATTTCTGTTGGTCTTATATTATGTTTGTTTGACTCGTCATCCCATACTTTAGTTACTGTTACATTTATTAATTTTAATGTATTAATTACTTCAAATTTATATGTTGTATTTTCATCTATAATATTATTTATTGATGGGTTATATGCAACTAGGTATTTTGAATTTGAATTTGTAATTTCAATTCCACCTGCATTTGTTTCGATAACTTGATATGTTCTTCCTAATATTAAATTATCTATTTCAAGTTTATTGTTTTCACTTGGATTAATACTCCATAATACACTAGCAAGATCGTTATATGTACTTAATGAATTTATAAATACATATGAAGAAACTTTGTTATTGCTATCATGTAACACATATTGGTTTGTTGTTGTATCTTTTATTACAAAATAGAATTTTTCATTTGTTGTTGAAGATACATCATCTTCTCTATGTTTTACAGTTTTTGTTAATTCAATTTTTCCTGTTCTTTCTTTGTTTGTTATTGTTACTACTTTATATCCATTTGAATCTGTTGATTCTACAGAATCGCCTGTTACATAATTATTTATGTTTCCTTCATTATTTCCATTTTCATCAACTTCTACAAATGTATATTCAAGTAAATTACCATTTTCATATTTAGGTAATCCTGAAACTACTGTTCCCCAAGTATCTCCATTTCCAGAAAGTTCTATTGGATTTCCATATGTTACATATGCATCTGAACTTCCAGCTGTGCGTTTCATTAATTGAACTTTAATGCTTGATGGTCTAATTCCATGGAAGTTACTATTATCATCCCAAACTTTATTTACTGTAATTTGAGTCTCTTGTTTTTCAACCCATATACCAACTTTTGCAGATTCAGCAACTAGCGTATCGCCAACTTCTCCTGTTATTTTGTTAACAGTTGTTCTATTGTAGGCAAAGTTGTTCCATGCTATTTTCCCTTCGCCTGAAGCTTCAATCCAGTTGCCTGTTGGTAATGTTGCTTTAAATACTATTTTTATTGTTTGATCTGTATCGAGTTGTATATCTTCATTAAATGCAATTCTCATATTTACATCAGAATTACTATTATATGTAGAATGCCATGTTGTAATTTCACTGCTTCCTTTATTCCAATCTGATCTATCTGAAGATATTACTCCTTTGTAATCAGAAAAATCTATTTGATATTCATCATTTCCTACTGTTTTAATTATTTGATTGTTTTCATCAACAATTTTTATTTCTGCTATCTCTTTAAATTTTAGACTAAATGCAGATTCTCTTCCTGTTGTTGTTTCTGTTGATAAGTATTTATCTCCTACATATGGTAATCTATCAATTATAACTAACTTTTTAACATATGAAGGTGAGTCATTTTTTATATTTAATGTATATTTAATATCTTCTCCAACTTTAGCCTCAATTTTATTATTGTCTGTTTCTGCACTAGAAGCTTTTTGGTAACCGTCTTGTTGCTCTTCATAAAGCTCTACTTCTTTAGAAGCTGTCGTAACATTTGCTGAACCAACTATTACATAATCTTGCGCATGCAACGCTTTTTTACCTTCAAAAGTTGTAACATCATCATTTAAATCCGTTTCATAATCTCCATTTATTATTAAATATGTATCATTAACTGCAACACTTGATTTTGCTGTGGTTCCAGGTAATTTACAAGAAATTAGAAATTCTATATATTCACCCGGCTCTAATTTAAACTCCTCATCTGTAAAATGCCATGAAATTACATTTCTTGTTTCTCCATCTACAACAGTTGTAGAATGTGTTGGCTCTATATAAGTACCATCATTTGCACTATATGTTTTACTTCCAGTTGATTTTACAACAGTAAATGATGGATAATATATAGTTTCATTTCCTGTATTATTACTATATAAATTGTCATATTCATATCCTACTGGTAACACATCTGAAATTGTGTAATCTTCTATTGCTTTTGCATTTGATGCTGTATCATTAACTGCTTTGAATGTCCATACTAAACGGCTATTTTCGTTTGCATGTTCATTTAATTTTGGATTTATACCATCCATTGTTGTAGTTGAAGATCCATATGCACCTTTGTATTTTTTAGTTAATCCAGGATATGCTTTTTCTTTAATAACATTTACTGTAGCTGTATCAGAAATAATATTATTATTGTATTGTATTGATGCTGTATTTTTTGCACTTAATGTATCTAATGAAATAGCTCCGTTAGATTTTACTAAATAATAAATTGTAAATTGACTTTGATAAAAATCTTTTCTATTTTTACTTGGTTTAATTTTTATTGTCATATTGTTTCCATTTGCTGTAACTGAATATTCATCAGTTGTATCTTCAGCATCTGTATCATTATCCTCATCTTTTACAAGAGTAGCTGTATTCCATGGATCTAAAACATTAGTTATTGCAACTATTGGCAATCCATTATATCCATCAACACCTTCTGTAACATAACTAAAGTTATTGTTTAAAACATCTTTTATTTCTATTTCATCATTTACCCAACCTTTTGTATTAAATGTAACTTTATATATTAAATAATTATCATCTAATTTACTTGCTAAAATATCTAAAGTATCAACAAAATTTTGATTTGTAGAAACATTTTCTTTTGATGTTAATGCTACTGTTTTATCAATATCATTAACTGTTTTCCTACTATATAAAGTTTCTGATTTTGCTGTATCATTTTCATTATAAATTGTATTAGTAACTTTTTGGAAATTTGTACTTGTTGTTACTAATGAAAATTCGAATGTTTTTGTTTCATCAACATCTAGTGAGAAGCCATTGCTGTCAACACCTTCTGAATACCATAATTCGTAAGCTATATTTCTCTTATTATAATCTTCAGTTGTTATTGTAACTCCTCCACCCCACCAGTCAATGTTAGCTGTTGTAAATGTTCCTTTATATACATTGTCTTTATCATAAACATTTATTCTAATATGAGCTGCATCAGCAACGCTATCTGTACCAGTTATTACATTACCACTTACTGGATCGTAATATTTTGTACTTAATCCAATTTGTTCTCCATTATCAGGTTTTTCTGTTAGTTTTACTTTTTTTATTACTTCTCCACTTGTGTTCTTAACTATTGTTCTATATACAACTGTATAATTTTCTCCAACAAGAGGTATTTTAGATTGATCTGTTTCTAATGTTCCACTTGTATTTTCATATATTTTATTTCCATTTTCATCAAATATTTTATACACATATTTTTCAAATTCAATTTCTTTTGTAGGTTTAACTTTTATAACAGCTGTTGATTCTTTCTTTAAGTTTTCAATTTTAGCTGTATTTTTTATTGTTGTTATTGTTGTAACTTTTCCAGTATTAACTGTTCCAAATACGTGTAATGTAACTAATTGACCATTTGCTAATATTGAATTTCCATTAACTGAATCAATTGTCCATGTTAATTTTACTCCGCCTTCAGCATCTTCTGTTGAAATATTTGCTGTATAATGAGTATTTTCATCATCACCAATTGTATAATATACATTTGATGGATCCCATGCTATTGTTGATGGAATTACATCGACCATTACTACATTGTTTCCAGATAAATCGTAATCATCACCTTTATTTTTTAAATACATTGTATATTCTATTGAATCACCATTATTTGCTTCTATTTCGCCCTTTGGGCTTGTTACTCTATTTCCATTTTCAATTTTATTTACATATTTTGAAAAATCAAATGGATCTTCTACAGATATTCCTTCATCATCACTTTTATCTATAAATACAGCAGTATTTAAAATCCATCCAGTAACAGTTCCATCAACTTCACATGTTATAGTAAATTTCTTGCTCTCTCCTGGCTGTAAATTAATTCCTGTAAATTTAATAACACCATTTTCATAACTTACACTCACATCTGTATTTTCGCCAATACCTGCGGAAATATATTTTACACCATTTGGTAATTCATCTGTTATTTCTTTGTCAGTTAGTGGTCCAGCGCCTGTATTTGTAACAGTTATTGTATATGTTAAAGTTCTATCTTTATCATTTGCTGGGAAATAATTTTTATCTACACTTTTATCAATTGTATAATCTTCTAATTTTTTTACTGGTATTGATACAGTTTTATCAAAGAATGTATTATTAATTTGTTGTATTTGTTCTGATGTTACTTCTACAGTCATTATTAATACTATTTTTCCATCTGCTCCTATTGTGGCTGTTCCTTTTACTGATCCAGTATTTTCATCATATTTCCAAGTTGCATTACTTACATTTTTACTTAAACTATTATCAATACTTGAACTTATATATTTTGTATTAGCTGGTATATAATCTGTATAATTAATTGTTCCTGCCTCTAGTCCAGTATTATCAATTGTCATTCTATATGTAATAGTATCTCCTTTTGTTACATAGTCAGTTACATTTCCACCATTAACAGATATTATTTCTTTATTATAACTGTATATTGGTCCTTGATCTTTTCCAATAGTAGTTGAAGCTGTAGATCTATCTGCAGTTATTGTATTAAATTGAGTAATATATTCTGAATTTAAATCATTTGTTAATGTTACCTCACTACCTTTAGCAATATTAGTTCCATTATTTTTTATTAAACTTACTATATCAAAATCAATAGTATAATTATTTGAATGTGTAAAATCATTTATTTCATTTGCTGAATCTAGTGTATATGTTATCTTTAATTTTCTTATATTGTTTGTACCACTATCAGCTTGAATAATTGAATAATCTGCATTACTATCAGATAATCCTGTTCCCGAAACAGTTAAATAGCTTTTTAAAGTTCCTAAATCTGATATATCTATTCCAGCAGGGATATTTATAATGTCAGAAACATTCACCTTTCCATTTATTGTTGCATTTGCAGAATTACTTATATCAAGATTTCCTCTTAATATATATGTAAGTTTTTCATTCAATTCATTTCCATTCTCATCTCTTATTACTTTTCCATCAGATGATATAGTTAATTTATTGTGATTAACAATCTTTGTATTTGAATAATTTATATCTCCATATGCTGTTAAATCTGCTTCAATTAAACCACCATGTGTTGCAGAATTTGTAACCATTGTTACAGTAGTTTTATTTTCGCTATTTTTATGTCCACCTAAATCAAATGATAATGATGTACCATTTTTCCAACCTGTAACAATTAAGTCATATGCAGATTTATTACTATTATAACTGATAGTTACTCTAATTATATTTCCATTTGAATTTAATTCAATATAATCTCCATTCTTGCTTAAACCATCAATTACAAAATCAGCATTATCCATTTTAATTACATAATCTTCTCCACTATGAGATTCTGCTGATGTAGTAAGTGCAACATGTAATGTTACATCTTTTCCTACCGGTGCAGTATTAATAGTTACTCTTTGTCCACTATTATCTACAGCTTGGAACTCAAGAGTACCATCAGCAATTTTGTCATTCCCACTTCCAGCTGCATCTGAAGTGTTTTTGCTAACTTGTGTAAAAACAGCTATGCCAACAACAGCTGCAACTATCACTGCTATTAACACAATTGCTTTTATTTTGAAATTTTTAATTTTTTTCATTGATATAGCCTCCATATTTTTTATTTTATAAGACAATTATAATTATATTTTTTGCTTTGTAAAATCTAGTATTTTGTCTAATTTTATTGTATTTTTTACGGAACGACTTATTATATCAATTTGTTACAAATTTATTATATTTTCATTACACTTTATTTACACTTTCATGTAAATGTGAATTCTTTTCAATGAACTTTACCTTGACTTTATATTCCCTAAGTGTTTTCGTTTTTATGCATTAACTAAACCTAAAACTAAAATTCCAATATTATCATTATAAATTTCATTGAATTGTGAAATTGATAGTGGATTTTCTCCCATTCCAGCTTCTACTGTATATCCTGGTTTAATATGCTCTTGTATAAACCAATCTTTATATCCTGCAAAGCTTGAATTATATGGTACTTCTGTTAATAAATATCCACTTACCTTTGCAAATTTTTCACCAATTATTTTTGCACTTTCTGGTGCTAAATTTTGAAAATTCCAATATATTTCTTTTCCCTGTGTATGATATGCAATTACTAATTTAAAATTATTTTTTAATGTAAAATCATATATTGCCCTAGACTCTGGCTCACTAATTGGTGCTGTTCCAACATAGTTTTTAGGAGCTGGCGTTGTATACCCTTGCAAAAATTTTATTTTTTTTGCTTGTTTCCACCCAGCTGGAAATTGTAAGTTTAAATCCACACCATTTATATTTGCCTTCCAACCACCTGGAAATGGAATTTCTGGAAAATTATCTGCAATTTGAATCGCATTTTTATATGCGTTTTCCACATTTTTTATACTACCTGTGACTAAGTCCACTCCATCTGGATTAACCATTGGAACTATATATAATGAAGTAGCATAATACAAAGCTTGTGCATTATATCCAAATATATTTTTATTTTCCACAAAAGCTTGTGCATACTCTTCCAAAAATTTCATAAGAACAGGACTAGTTATCCATTCATTTGCATGGAATGCAGCTGAATAAAAGACTTTTTTATTACCATTACCTATTTTTATATATGGTATAGATTTATTTAAAACACTTCTCCCAATTTCACCGATTTCTAAAAATGGATATATCAATTTTAAGTTTCGAATATCTTCTTCAAGAATATTTGAAGTATACTCCACTTTTGTATTCACAATACTCCTTACGGGGATAACAATTTCCATTCCTGGCATTATATTATATATATTTATCTTTGGATTTGCGCTAATTATTCTTTCTATACTTATATTATAATTTTCAATTATTTTATAAATATTATCACCCTGTTCTATTTTATAAACTATATATCCCAATTTAATATCCTCCTATATTTTTAGTATTTACTTAATATTATTCATTAAAGATATTAATAGCACAAAAAATAAAAGACCTCATAATGAGGTCTTTTATTGCATAGGCATTTTACTTATGTTTTTTACAATTGAGGTGTCATTTTATACATGGACTTGCAAAAATCGTCAAGTTCCATAATTACAGTTCCTGTTCTTCCGTTTTCCTTCATGATTCTGTATTTATCTCTCCCCAATTTTTCGAGAATAACAAATGTGTCTCCAAGACTGATTGTCTCATTTTCACCAGAATCATCTACTTCAAGTGGAATTACAAACACTCCATTATACCAAAAAGCAATATCTCCTATATCTGGATAAGTGTAAAAGCTCATATACGTAAAATGTCTTACATCATAAAGATACACAAAAGAATTATAATTTTCAATTTTGATATAATATATACCAGCATCATAGCTAATCATATATTTATTATTCCCTACGGATTTCAAAACTGTAAATACATCTCCATTTGTTAAAAATTTCACGCATTTTCCACTTTCATCATAAAGCATATACAACGATTGTGTACTGTCATACTGCACCACTTGTCCAAATTCATACCGAGCAGGTGGCCATTCTATATCACCATGGCCTGCTGCTTTTTTTGCATAATATTGCAATAGCAAAATAGCATCGTCAACAGAAATAACTCCGTCATAATTGACATCGTATAATTCTTCTGTAACACTCTCGCTAATGCCCGCAGCCGTTTTAGCATAATGCTGTAAAATTCCAACAGCATCATCAACATTAATCTCATTGTCACAATTTACATCACCAACAACAAAATCATCTGCTAAAAAAGCATACGCCTTTGTGCTCATGGTAGAAACCACTGTCAAAAAAATAAGAATCACCATCAAAATACTCAACAAAACTTTTGCCTTTTTTCTCATTTTACTCTCCTTTTTAACATTGCCTATGCGGTTTGCCTGAACAGACTTTTATTATATCACCATTTAACATAATTTGTCAATTAAGCAATGCAAGTAAAACCACATTGTGTCACAACACAATGTGGTTTTCATTTATAAGGTTTATTATTTCTTACTTTTTCTTTTTACAATAATTATTAAACTAATCGTTGATATTGTTAATACAACAACTGAAACAATTATAGTATCTCCAGTTTTTACAGCTGTTTTTATATCTCTTATTATTTCTTTCGAATTTTCATTTTTTATATCATCTATTACATCATTTACTGTTTTATCAATTTTAAGCTCTACTACCGCATTATCTTCATTGTCTTCAAGTGTTGTTTCATCAAAGTTTGCTTCATTTTGAGTATCTATTATTTTAACATTATTAACTTTTTTACCTTTATTTTGAGTATCATTTTTCCATTTTAGTACTACAACATATTCTTTAGATTCCCCTGGATTTATTAATTCAGTTTCTAATACATATTTTCCATCAACCAAATTCCATTCATCTGCATTCTCCTCTGCAAATTCAAATCCATCAGGTATATTTTCTTCTATTATTGCCTTTCCAGCTAATTTTTCTGTATTTGTAACTTTTATTTTATACTCAACTTTTATTATTGTATTACTTACATTTTTATATTGTAATGTTATTATTGGCATTCCTGATTCAATTGTCTTTTCTTCATTATTTACTATTATTTTACTAATATCTTTTTCAATTTTGAAATTAAATTTAACTTTTTTATAATAATAAATTACTACAGTTTCTTCTTCAGACAATTCACCTTCACTATTATTTGGATATTTTTCCTCAACTAATTCATAATATTTTATATTTGATGGTTGTGTTTTATATTTTTCACCTATATATCCACTTTCAGTTGTATCTTCTGTTAATGGTTTATCAGTTTCATCCTCTAAGTTCTTTACAATAACTTTACCTGGAATTCGTTTAAATTCTACTTCAATATGTTTATCTTCTTGCATATTTTTAAAATACTCTTCCGGTATTCTTACATTTTTTCCATCCTTAGTCATATTGTCATCATTAATATAATCAATACTTACGCCATTTATTTTTATTTGTTTTATTTCAAATCCATAATCAGGAATTATATCAATTGCTTTTGTATTATTATTACCGCGTATTACAGATTCATATGGCATTTCATCCTCTCCAGTTATTGTTCCACCTTTTTTCACTAATATATTTCCATCTTTATCTACTAGCTTAATTTCTATTACATCTGTTGTTATCTTAAATTCTTTATTATACCAATATATTACAGTTATATCATCTTCTGTCATTTTTCCTTTATTATTTGTTGGCTCAGGATCCGCTGGTACATAACCTTCAATATCTGGTCTTGTTTCATTATAATCATCATTCACAAATCCATTAATAATTTTTGTATCAATTTTATCAATGTTTTCTTTTGTATATGCATCCTTATATTCAACAATTACTTTTGCTGGTATTCTTTCAAATTCTACTACTACATGTTTATCTTCATTAACATCTTTGAAGAATGCAGTTTCACTACTATTATCTGTTCCAGATTTAATAATTACTTTTTCACCATCTTTTTCTAGTTGATTTAAATCATATTTAATACCATTTATTGTAATTTCTTTTATTCTATAACCTTTATCTGGACTTATTTCTATTTGCTTTTTATTATATCCCATCTTGTTTATTTTTTCATATATTGTTTCTTTTTTACTTCCATCTTCAGATGTTATATATTCTTTAGAAATAGTTCCTCCGTCTACCTTCTTCGTCTCATATTCATTTGTTTGATTATTAAATATTTTTTCATCATGTGGTTTTACTTCAGTAGTTACATTATATTGTTTTTCATAATAATATCTAACTTCAACAACTTCATTTTGTTTACATATAACATCTTTATTGTTTTCATCCTTTGATATTATTACTATATTTTCTTCCTTAGTTTCTGGTCCATTTACAAAAATCATATTTTCGTAATTTTTTCTAGAAGTTTTTATTGTTTCACCTACATATCCAGAAATAGTTTCTTCATCAAGAATTTTTCCTTTATTCAAGGTTAAACCATCTTTTATATCACTTTCGTCTATTTCAATATGTTTTACAATTATTCCAGATGAAATTTTTTCATACCAATAAATTATAGTTAAAGTATCCGCATACATTGTACCATTTACATATGATTTATCATTTGTTTCTACTCCATTATATTTATTCATTGCTTCTTTAATATCATCTGTTATACTATTAGATTCTGCTGTTTTATAATTTGTTATGGCTTTTCTTGAAGTTTCAAAGTGCTCTCCTTCATATCCTGTTATTTCTTCGTAATCTTTTCCATCTGATGTCTTATATAATACATTTTCTGTACCTTTTTCTAAATATTTTATTATTACATTAGATTTTTTACGGAATTCAACTTCAATGTGCTTATCACTTTGCATTCCATTATTTCCATCTGTTAAATATTCTTTTGGTAATATTACACTGCCATCATCTTCTTTTGACAATTTTGTAATATCAACCTCTACTCCAGTAGTATCATCTTTACTGTTTTTTATAACTATTTTTACTACTTCATATTCAACTGTATTTCCTTGATCATCAGTTGTTCTTGATGGTGTTATTTTAATTTCTTTTTGTGGTATATCTCCCTTAAATACTTTTTCATAAGGTGCTTCATCTTCACCACTTATTTCTCCACCTTTTACTGATTCTTTTTTATCACCATTTTTATACACTTCAGAATGCTCAATAACATCTGTTGTTATTTTAAATTGTGATCTATAATATACATTTATTCTATTTTGCTCTTCATTTTCAGTTATAGTTAATTTCGTTTTATTTCCATCACCTGCTGGTGTTACTTTTTCAAATATATAACCTTCTGCTTTATCTGTATAATCTGTTATTATCGTTCCATATGTTGCTTTTTGATCTGTTATTGCATTTGATACTTTTTCAACACCATCATAATAATAGTGGATACTGTAGTTGTATGATCTATAATTATAGTAATAATATACATTAAGTTCTCCATTAATATATCTTCCACTTATTTTACCTGATACTGATTTTAATTCATATACATTTGCCACATTATTGCTTTCTTTTGTTGAATAAACTTCTCCAACATAGTCATTTTTTACTTCATTTTCTACAACTTTTCCATCTTTAGAAGGAACTTTAACTGCAGTATTGCCATATTCTTCACCAGTACCTTCTATATAATGATGTATAATTACTGTTCCCATTGCTGGTTCAAATTCTACAATTATGTGTTTATTTTCTGTTACATTTGTAAATGTAGTTAATGTTACATTTCCATTATCATCTTTTGTTGCGTTTATTTCAGCATTATCTACTGCATCTTTTCCATATATTATTGTTTCGGTTTTAATTCCAGAATCATTTGTACTTTGTAATTTTATTTGTTTTACAGTATAATTTTCATCTGGTTTTGCAATTATTGTTTGAGTACTATTTTCATTTTGTTTTACTGTTTCAATATATTTTATTGAATTTTGCTCTGGATATTTTTCATTGTAATCTCCAGTTATTGTACCACCTTCAACTTGTACTTCTGCTTTTTCATTTGTTAATGAATCTGTTCTATTTTCTGTATGTTTTTTTACTTGAGTTGTTATTGTATGACCTTTTGTATTGTAATAATATGTTACTTCAGAATTTTTATCAAAATGTAATGTTTCATCTATTGTAGCACCTTCTTTTATGTCTGTTACAACATTAATGAAATTATAATTATTTATTAAATCATTATAATTTTTGTTTTGATCAATATCAAATTCAGCGTTCGCAGTTATTTTATATGTATTATTTTGATTATCAATTGATACTATTGGTGCATATGAATATTTTTCATCATCTTTTAAAGATGTACTTGTTCCTTCTAAATAATGATGAACTGTTAGTGTTATATCTTTTGGTTCATAATAATATGTGATTTCCTGTGTTTCAGCTTTAAATTCACCTGTTGCATTTTGTGGGATAACATATTCATTATTTTCATTTTTTTCAAGTGTAACATCTGTTAAGTCTGTTTTTGGAGATGTTGTATATTGCTCTCCTACTGGTTTTGATTGAGTTTCATCTGGTGCAACTGGTATTGTTGTGTATGTTCCGTCTGTGTTTTTTAGGTAGTGGTGCACTATAATATCTGTTATCTTTTTGTTTGTTATTGTTAATGTATTATCTTTTCCCTCTTCAACATTATAATCAATAGTAGTACCATCTAACGCATAGCCTTCAGGTGCTTTGACTTCAGTTATTTTATATTTTCCAATAGGTACTTTTTGTTTTATTTGACCAAAGTTATTTGTTGTAACTGTATCATTATATATATCTTCCTTACTTAATGAAAGTTCGACTTTATCTATAGAAAATTCATCTTCTCTTTCACTACTATAGCTATTTTTTATATATAGGAAATGTAAATAATACATATCTCCAGCAGTTATTGTTTTAGATTCTGTTTTACTATATGCTCCACCATACATTTCTATAATCTTTCCATCACTTCTATAATAATCTTCCGGATCTTCTGGCAATTTTTGTGACTTAGTAAGTATTACATAGCCTCTATCCCATGTTTCAGCAGAAATAGTTGCACTTATATTCAAATCATACTTTCCTGTTCTATTTGACAAATCTATTGGTATATATGAGCTTGCAATGGTCTCATTTTTATTTTTGTTGTTTGAAACATACTTTCCATCTCTTTCTTCGAATGAATACTTTTGCGCATCTACTTCATATAAATTGATTGTTATCTTTTGTTGCGATACATCTTGTAAAGCTCCTACATGGAAGTAATACTTCTTTCCTCCTTCTAAAACTTTTGAAGAGTATATTCCTCTATTAACAGGATTCCAACTGTCTGGTTTCACAAATGCTTCATCCGAAATATCTTGATATTGTACTCTCTCTCTACTATCACTCATATATCCCCATATTGTTGAACTAGCCAATTCAGTACTAGAAAAAATCTGATAAAAGCCTTTCTTATTGGTTAGGTCTATTTCAAAATACCCCATTGTCTTTTGTGATTCTATTACATCCTCCATACTAGATATATTAGTATATTTCGGTATATACTTACCATCATCATCTTTTTCAAAATAATATTTTTCATTTGTATTTACTAGCTCTCCTATTAGTTCATTTTTATTCTCTAATTTATATACATCAATACTATTTACTACACAATTACCATATCCATCTTGATATAAATATAAATAATATTCTTGTCCTCCATTTATTACTTGTGTATAGTCACTTGCATTTGAAACACCTGGTATATATGCAAAATAATAGGATGGTCTATTGGTTGTTGTTGTTATACCACTTTGAAAAACCCCAACATCTCCATTGTTGTCACTATTCATAACGTTTATTTTTAATAAATATTGACTTTTCTTATCACTTAAGTCTATTTTTAAATATGATAATGCCAAAGAATTTCCAATTATCTTTTCCAAAGTGTTCGGTACATACGAATCTCCATTTTTTACAAAATAACGAACACCATCATTTACTAGATCTCCAATTACAGAATTGTCCTTTTCTCCTACTTTCAACTCACCATAATATTCTCCACTAGCTGTCAATTCTCCTATTTCATTTGTAACCTCAGGTCGTTCATCTAATTGTTCAATTTTAAATTGAGCATTTGGTAACATTTTATTTGCGTCACTAAAATCACTTTTGTTTATAGTCAATACTTGATCAGCCTTTTCGAATATTACAATTATATGTTTATCCTCTTGCATATTAGAAAAATATCCTTTTGGAATTATATATGAACCATCTGAATCAACAACATAATTTAGATCTTCTCCATTTATTGTAATACTTATTATTTTGTAATCGTCATTTGGTTTAATTATTATATCTGTATTATTACTTTCTCCTGGTTTTACAGTTTCTACAAAATATTCAGAACTTGCATTACAATATTTTGCATCATAGTCACCTGTAATAGTCCCACCAGATCTAGTTCTTTCAGAATTTATACCTATTTCAGTTGTAATTTTATATTTAAATTCTTCATTTTTTATTGTTACTGTTTGAATATTCTTTGGATATTCGCGCTCTATGTTTTCATTGTATTTTATATCTAAATATGGATAATCATTTTCTTTATATTTCCATTGTAATAATTCTTCATCCGAATCAATTTTTTTAATATTTTCATTTAATAAATCTACAAATTCTTGTGATTTCATTTCCGCCTCGGATTTTGCATTATCACTATCATCATCTTCTTTTAAATAATAATTATACTCACCTCTACACGTAGCTGAGGTTGTATATGAATTTTTTGAATCTTCTCCTAAGCCAATTATTGTAGCGCCTTTTATATTTCCTCTATTATAGCAATTTGTTCCAGAAATTCCATAAACCTTACAACTATTTGTTTGTATATTTCCCGTATTATAACAATTTATTATACTGCGCTCAGCTTGATTTTGTATAGCTATTCCATTAATTACTCTAAAACTACTACTTATTCCAGTACTATCTTCTTTAATATTCCCTTCATTTCCTGAATTTAAAATTTTACCTTTACTATATCCAGCAATTCCACCGATTTCCAAAATGTTTGAACGTACAATATTAAAATTGATATTCAATTTACTAAATGTATTTATAATGTCAGTGTTTGTAAAGCCAACAATTCCGCCTACATATATGGAAGCAGTTGCAGTTGTATCTGCGTCTAATTTTAGATTTCCAGAAACATAGCAATTCTCAATCTTTGTATCAAAAGAATGTCCGGCAATTACTCCTATATTATAATTATTACAAAAAACATTTATGTTTGCATAAACATTTACATTCTCTAATTTTAAATTTTTAACAGTTCCATCTCCATATAAATCATTAAAGAATCCACCACCATAATTATACTTACTATATAAATTCTTTATAGAATACCCATTTCCATTAAAACTTCCAGAAAATCTTGATATTCCTTTAAATCCTGTACCATTTTCATTAGTTAACTCTGCCTTTATTCCCTCTGTTTTCTTATCACCATTATAATCACCGTAATATTTACTATCTGGATTTCTATATGATGAATCATCATTAAAGTCTAAGTCTCTACCTAAAACAACTAACTCATTTTCATATGTTTTTCCTGAACTAGCTAAACTAGCAAAATCTAATAAATCTTCTATATAATTTATTTCATATACAGGTATTACTATTTTCTTTATTCTTTCTGATACACTAACTGGTAACATATATCCATCTGGAGCTTGTACTTCTTCTAACTCATATTTTCCAGGTTGCAGATTTAGTCTAATTTTTCCATAAGAATCAGAAGTAACCACAGCCATCATTTTACCATTTATAACTTCATAATTTCCTATTGGTAATCCATTTTCATCAAGTGCATCAGATTTTTCCCATCCTGGTTCCTTAATTGTAAATTTCGCACCACTTAAAGGATTTCCATTTTCATCTGTTTTTGTTACCTCATAATTATATTCATCTGTTGGATTAACAAACCAAACTGCAATATGTTTATCTTCTGTCATTTCAGTAAATTGTGGTAGCGTTACACTTCCATCATCACTTGTTGTAAATTCCACTATTTGATTATTTATAGTTATTCTTTTAACTTTCCATCCACTTTCTGGAACTGCTATAATTGGCAATTTACTATCTTTTTTATACTCTACAGTTTCATATGGATTACTATCTTGTCCACTTATTGTACCTTTTCCTTGTTTTACTTCTGTTGTTATTTTATATTGTTTTTTAGTGTTTTCAATTGTTATTTCACTTTTTTCTGGAATTTCAGCATCTACATTCTCATTACTTATTGCTCTTATTCCTGCATATAATAATACTTTACCAGATTCTGTTTCAGTAATTTTACTTCCACCTAGAACAATATATCTACCATCAGTATCAATTATAGAATTTGTTACTACAAAAACATTATCAGATAAATTCAACACATATACTAAATTTCCAGTTTTATCAAATTTCATAACAACATTTCCAATAGTCAAGTTTTGTTCTTTTCCATTTACTGTTATTGTTTCATTTTTATATTCATTTCCAAAAGCAATAGCTCCTCCATCTGGTAATTTTGCAGAATCAATCAAATCAATTGAATCACTATTTAAACTTGTTGCCCATATATAGTTTCCCTCTTCATCATACACATAAATGGCAGCTTTTTTTAATATTACACTACCTTGTTGTTGAGTTATCACTTCTGTTTCTGAATCAAACCAACCAGCCTTTGAAAAATTAATATTTTTTATTCCACATTTATTATAATTTTTTAACTTATTTGTATAATTACTATTATTTATATTTGTATAATCATATATTTCTAAATCATCGTTTAATTCTAATATAAACTTTCCAACTGTAACAATTCTATCACCATTTTCAGTACTAATATTTATACTTTTAGATGATTCACTTTCTCCTTCATCTAATTCAGCCGCAATCATATATACTGAATCATTCTGCATCATATTTTCTTTTATTGTAATTCCAAATCCTTCAAATTTTTGTATTAAATTTATTGATTGTATCAGCTTACCATCTTTGTTATATTTACATACATATTCATTTGCTTTTACAACATAATCGTTGTTTTTATCCACATAAACATTTGAAGCAAACATTTCTACATTATTTGCCCATATTACATTTTCAAAGCTTTTATCATATTTTAAAATAAATGAACTTCCAACTGGTATATTTGTGCTTTTTCCATTAATGTCTGTTATATTAAGTTCATTATAAGGCACACCAATTGCAATATAACCATCACTAACTTCCTTTATATCTTTAAAATATGATTTTTCTTCCCAATCAACCTTTTTAGCAATTTTATAACTTTCGCCTTTAGGCTTAGTATCACCTATTCTAAAAGTATATGTTTTATTATTTTCTTGAATTTCATATCCTTCTGCTGGTTGTATTTCCTCTATGCAATATAAACCTTCTGGTAATCCTGCTGTTATTTCACCGTTTTCATTTGTTGTTACAGCATAATAATTTGTACCATTTATATTCTCTTCTGTTCCAATAATATTTCCTAAAGCATCTTTTGCAGGCTCTTTTTTAGATGTTCCATCTTCATTATATGTAATTTTATAAATTGCAAACTTAGTATTTGCTATAGGTAATTTAGTATTACTATCAATTTTATTTATTTTAAACACAGGTGAATTAGTTAAAATTATACTAATTTTGTTATTATCTACTGTTATTGCATCATCACCTTTGTCTAACATGTTTTGACCTTCTAAAACATTTACTTGTAATCCATTATTATTAGATACTTGTATTTTCATTGGAGTAGACTCTAATACATATCCATCTGCTGGAATTTCTTCTGTTATTGTATATATTCCATCAATATTTTTGCCTTCAACATATTGATATAATCCAGATAAAGAAATTTTTCCTTCACTATCAGTTTCAGCTTTTTGGCTAAAATCTTCACCTTCAATTAAAAATTGAACACCTGATAATTTTTTATCTCTATTGTTTTTTTCAACTTTAATTAGCTCTAAATCATATGTAGGAATTTTTTCATCTGATACCTCAACAAATAATGTTACACCATCTTTGTTATCTTCAATTCTACCAATATTTGTTTGTAAATCTCCATTTTCATCTTTTGTTACACATATATCAAAAGATTCATTTAAATAATATCCTTTAGCATATAGCTCTTTTACTGTATAATGTTCGTTTAATTTTAAACCGGTTAGCTCTAAAATACCATCTGAATTTGTTAGTTTTATTTCATCAAAGTTGCTTCCAGTTACCTGATATTTTACGCCAGCTAAATTATTGTTTTGTGTATCTTTTTTATTTAGGTTTAAAGAATACTTAATATCATCTTCAACATTAAAATTAACGGTTTCGTTTTCTTGATTTATTGAATAATTTTTATATCCTGCACCATTACTTAAAACTTCTAAAGATATTTCACCATTTTTGCTATTTTGTGTTGCCTTAAATTGTAGCTCTCCATCAGACAAATCATATCCGTCAACAGAATATAGCTCTTTAATTGTATATATTTTATCTAAATAAATATTATCTAATTTTAGCTCTCCACTTGCATTTGTTCTTCTAATTATATTTTTTTCTTCATTATCAAAAATTCCATGTATATTGTAAGTAATTCCTTCAATTTTTGTATCTTTTAATGATCTATATTTAGTTAATACTACATTATATCTTGATCTATCTTCAACTTTTACAAATACATTGTCATTATTTATACTATTATTTTTGTAACCTGCGCCATTTTGTAAAACTTGCATTTCTAGCGCTTTAGTAGTATCATTTTCAACTACTTTAAATTCTAAAATTCCAGATGATAATTCATAATTGTCTTCACTTTTTATTTCACTTAATTTATATGTCTTTCCTACATGTAATTCTTCAAATACCAATTGACCATTAGAATTTGTTAATTCCATATATGAATCATAATCATCTGAATTTGCTTCTCCGCTTTCTAATAAATATAATGCATTTTTTACTGTTTTATTTGTTCCTATTTTATCTTTTTCAAGTGTTAAATTATACTTTCTTGTTATACGGAAACCTAGTTTGTTTGGCTCTGTATAATCAGCTAATTTACCATCTGGTGTGTCCAAATTGAAGTATACTGCATGAGCTGAATATGCAACTTTTTCGTAGCTTATTCCTTCTGGTATAGATATATCATATTTAAATGTTATTTCATCACCCTTGCTCATTACAAATTCGCCTAAATCAATATAATATGATTTTATATCAGTCCAATTTGTAACTTTACTTTCTTCAACCCAATTATTTCCACTATTTGTAAAATCATTCGTAACTTTTTCATTTGTTGAATAATATATTTTTATATTATTTTTTAATTCTGCTAATTTTTCAGCTGAAAAATCACCATTTATACTTTTTGCACTATCTAATACTATTTTATTTTTTAATAAAGTTGTAAATTCTGAGCCTAAACTTCCTTGTGTTATTACATATGTATTTCCTTCAAAAGGAAGTTTACCTAAAATTTTAGTGTCGCTTATTGTATTAGAATAATTATTTATAAAGTTTAAATTTATTTGAGCACTTCTTTGAGAGCTTTTAACCTCTGCAATTTTTGGTGCTATTGTTATTTCATTATCTACCTCATCATCATAATTTGTTGTTGTTTGATATGTTAGTAATCCTGTTGGTGCTATAAATTGAACCTCACATGAATCTGTGCCAACACTTTCTTCAACATTTCCATTACTATTTACATCATACTTATCTACTATTTTTGTTTCGTAATTTTCATAATATGCATTATATGCATACAATCTTATTTCTTTAGTAGCCGTAGCCATTTTTGAATTTGGTGTTATATTACAATAAATATTTATTGAATATACACATGGTGATGAATTTTCTGTTAACACTTTTATAAAATATTTTCCATTATTTTCAAAAATATTATAACCTTTTATTTTTACATTATCATTGTTAGTTGCAATAGAGCTTATTTCCATTAATGTAATTCCCTCAGGCATTTCAATTAAAAATTCACCATTTTTCCACTTTGACTCATTATAATTTTCAGAAACAGTTCTTACTATTATTGCTACATCTTTTGTCTCTTCCGTAGTAGGAATTTTTGTTTTTCCTATTGATACATATGCTCTAGATTCTTCATCTTCATAATATGCAACTTCTGTTCTATTTTCTGCACCAATTTCATCTGAATTTTCATTATATACTTTACCTGTTAAATTTGTATACATTAAGTTTAATTTGTCAAATTCTTCTTTTGATTGTTTACTTGCCAAAACTTTATCATTAATTTCCTTTACATTATGAATTATTAATGTAGTATTTTGTGCAGATTCACTTGTTTCAATTCTAATATTTTTTACAGAATCTTTATAATAAAAAGGTGATTCTTTAGAATATTTATCCCATGTTTCAGCTGTAAATGATGCAATTAGTGCATCTTCACCAGTTTTATCATTATCATATACTTTTATATATCCATTTTCACCTAACATTGCTTTAGCATTTTCTATATAAATTCCTATATTTGTTGTGCAATCATCTAGTGACTTATTATTATTTAATTCATCTGATTTTGTATAATTCATTACTGTTTTGTTTATTGTTCCAGATGACCCTCTTCTGAAAATCCATCTTACATCATAAGTATCTTTTTCTTCTAATTCAATATTATTGTATGCTCTTATAGCATTCTTTTTAGATACCTCATATCTATCATATGGATAAGCAACATATTCTCCTATTTCCGTATCAAATTCATATACATCACCTAAAGGTTTTTCATATGTTATTGCAAAACTTTTTTCTGCTACATTAGATTTTGCTATATTTACTGCAATTTCATTTTTAAATTCTTCTCCAGGGTTATTATATGCTGTATAATAACTTTGAACTGGAATTGTCAACACAACACTTTCTCTTGCAGATTCATTATATATTTCTTTTGGATATGAAACATTTATTTTATATGTATTAGAATTAGAAAGTGATTTAATTATATTGCCTTCTGAATCAACATCTGCTTTTCTTGTTAATGTCAAAACCTGTGAATCCTTATCAAAATTTGAAATAATACCTTCACCTTCAGCCGAAGCATTTAATGCTGATAATCCTTTTACTTTAGGTAATTTTACTGTAACAACATTTGAATCTAATAATAATTTTTGTAAATAATATTGTGTTTCCTCTGTCTCAATTTCAAAACTCAAATCAACATTTCCTGTCGTTTTATTTACAATATTTTCATTACTATAATTTAAAATATCTTTTGTTGTTATTTTTGATGTTGATGTTCCATACCAATCCATTGTTAAATTACATGTTTTACTTAATGGAACTTCAACTTCATTTCCGTCATCATTCTCATACACAAATATTCCAGAAAAAACAACAGTATTATCATTTCTTGAATAATCATTTATGTTTTTTATTTTAGATTTAACCTTTGCTTCTATTAATTTTTGTGTACCATTTTCCACCTTTGGAACAAAGTTTATTTCTTTAGTATCAGAATCAATATAATTTTTAGAAATTACATCATCTGCAACAATGGCAGTATCTAATCTAAAATTTTGTCCATTAATATTTATTTTTCCATCTTTTAAATAACCTTTTGAAAGGACACTTAATCTAAAATACAACTGTGCAGAATCCGAAACTTCTCTACATGCTCCATCTACTTTTTCTGCATTTCCATCATTATTTAAATCTTGCGTAAAAAAAGTACTAAATTCTACGAAATCACAAACATTTCCATCTGTAGAATTAACTTTTTCGTCAGTTACCTCATTATATGTCATTGATTTTAATGTTTGTGCATTAAGAATTTTAGAATCTTTTTTTAATTCTATGTTTATTAAAATTGCACTAATAAAGATTATTCCTATTAGTAATATTGTTAATGTTATTATATTTTTTCTTTGTTTCATATTTACCTCCAGTATAGTTATTTGGTTTAATAACTATACATATATATACATATATATTGCAACTTAATAATTTTTTTATTTTTTGAGGATTTCTCTACGCAATTATACCTTTATAACAAATATTACATTATTATTAAATTTATATTACAGAAATATATATTCATATATCAAAAAAAACGATTATTAATAAATTAATAATCGTTTTTTTATTATTTATTCATCATCAGAAACTACCATTTTTTCATCATTTACTGTATCAACATCTTGTGACATTTCATCGTCATTTGATTCAGTAGTTTCATCATCTTGCTCTGTTTTTATTTGTGTATCTTGATATATCTTCATACCTGTTCCAGCAGGAATTAATTTACCTATAATAACATTTTCTTTTAGACCAATTAATTCATCTGTCTTACCTTTTATTGCAGCTTCTGTTAATACTTTTGTTGTCTCTTGGAATGATGCTGCAGATAAGAAACTTTCTGTTGCAAGTGATGCTTTTGTAATACCAAGTAATACTCTCTTACCTGTTGCAGGAGTTTTTCCTTCTGCTATAACTCTGTTGTTTTCATCTTCAAAGTCATACATATCAACTAAAGATCCAGAGAACATATTTGTATCTCCATTATCTTCAACTCTTACTTTCTTAAGCATTTGTCTTGCTATTAATTCAATATGCTTATCATTTATATCAACACCTTGGTTTCTATAAACTTTTTGAACTTCAGTAGTTAAGTATTCAAATACTCCTGTAGGTCCTTTTATTGCTAAAATTTCTCCAGGATTTATAGAACCTTCTGTAATAGGATCACCAGCTAATACCTCGTCTCCTTCTCTTACACGTAGTTTAGATCCGAATGGTATTACATATTCTTTTGCTTCATGTTCACCTTTTATAACTACTTCTTTCTTGTTCTTTTCTTCTTTAATTCTTACTGTACCATCAATTTCTGAAATTATAGCTAATCCCTTTGGTTTTCTAGCTTCAAATAATTCCTCGACTCTAGGAAGACCTTGAGTAATATCAGCAACACCGGCAACACCACCAGAGTGAATTGTTCTCATTGTAAGCTGTGTACCAGGTTCACCAATTGATTGAGCAGCTATAATACCTACGGCTTCACCAATACTTACTTCTTGACGAGTAGCAAGACCCATACCATAACATTTAGCACAAACACCATGTTTTGTTCTACATCCAATAACTGAACGAACTGTAACTTTTTCAATACCAGCTGCAACAATTTCAGCTGCTATTTTGTCATTAATCATTGTATTTGTATCAACTATTAATTCGTTTGTTTCTGGATTTACTATATCATTTAATGAATATCTTCCTACTAATCTTTCCTCAAGTTTTTCAACAACTTGATTTCCATCTTTTATTGTAGATACTTCAAGACCATCTTTAGTTCCACAATCTTCTTCCCTAACAATAATATTTTGTGATACATCAACTAATCTTCTTGTTAAGTATCCTGAATCGGCTGTTCTTAGGGCTGTATCAGAAAGTCCTTTACGAGCTCCATGGGCAGCGATGAAATATTCAATTGGGCTTAATCCCTCTCTAAAGCATGATGTGATTGGAATTTCAACAGTTTTACCTGTTGTACTTGCCATAAGTCCACGCATACCAGCAATTTGTTTTAACTGGTCTAAGTTACCTCTGGCTCCAGATTCACTCATCATGTAAACTGGGTTTAATTTTTCGAAGTTATTTTTCATTGCAATTTTAACATCATCTGTTGCTTTACTCCAAATTTTAATAACTGCATTATAACGTTCATCGTTAGTAATTAAACCACGTTTATATTGTTTTGTTATATTATCAACTTGTTTATATGCTTCTTCAATAATTGTTTTCTTTTCTTCTGGAACTTTAACATCACTAACTGAAACTGTTATAGCACCAACAGTAGAATATTTGTAACCTGTTGATTTAATATAATCAAGTAATTCTGCTGTTTCACTTAATCCATGAACATTTATTGAGTTTGCAATTATTTTACCAAGATTTTTCTTTGTTACTACAAAGTTTATTTCTGGTTCAAATTCTGTTTCTGGATTTGTTCTATCTACAAATCCTAAATCTTGTGGAATTCCTTTGTTATATATAATTCTTCCAACTGTAGTTTTAACTTTTCCAAATCTTTCTACACCATTTTCATCTACTTTTCTCATTTTTACATATATACTTGCATGCATTCCTAAGTCATGGTTTTCATGAGCTATAACTGCTTCTTCTGGAGAGCAGAAATAGTTTCCTTCACCTGGTTCGCCTTCTGTTTCCATTGTTAAGTAATATGCACCAAGAATCATATCTTGAGTAGGTACTGTAACTGGTTTACCATCTTGTGGTTTTAATAAGTTGTTTGTTGAAAGCATTAAATATCTTGCTTCTGCTTGTGCTTCTGGTGATAAAGGTAAATGTATAGCCATTTGGTCACCATCGAAGTCAGCATTGAATGCTGTACAAACTAATGGATGAAGTTTAATAGCTCTACCTTCAACTAATACTGGTTCAAATGCTTGAATACCAAGTCTGTGTAGTGTAGGAGCACGGTTTAACATTACTGGATGATCTTTTATAACGTCTTCTAATATTCCCCATACTTCTGGGTGCAATCTTTCTACCATTCTTTTTGCATTTTTAATATTATGTGCTATTCCTCTTCCAACTAATTCTTTCATAACAAATGGTTTAAATAGCTCAACTGCCATTTCCTTTGGAACACCACATTGATATATTTTAAGCTCTGGTCCAACAACGATAACTGAACGTCCTGAATAGTCAACACGTTTTCCAAGTAAGTTTTGACGGAATCTACCTTGTTTTCCTTTAAGCATATCTGATAATGATTTTAAAGGTCTGTTTCCAGCACCTGTTACAGGTCTTCCTCTTCTTCCATTATCAATTAATGCATCTACAGATTCTTGTAACATTCTCTTTTCATTTCTTACTATAATTTCTGGAGCACCAAGCTCTAATAATCTTTTTAATCTGTTATTTCTGTTTATAACTCTTCTATATAAGTCAT
>OLOQ01000775.1_pt1 | contig 33747 bp, 28 predicted proteins | sample 1673101 | NCBI WGS metagenome assembly OLOQ01 (sample SAMEA3136754, study PRJEB25190) | human gut metagenome | biome: human gut; feature: human-associated habitat; material: faeces | place: Austria | collected 2013 | reverse complement strand
CTCCAAAAAAGAAGCGGCTTGCAATGCAAGCCGCTTCTTTTTTGGAATCCCGGATCGGGAATTGAAATGCTTGGGCGAAGTGAATTCGCCCTCCGTCAAGGTTTTGCCGCGCAAAACGCTTGCGGCGGCGCACTCGCGCCGGCAGACGAAAACGCGCGAAGCGGCTTGCAATGCAAGCCGCTTCTGCTTTACTTGAAATACGCCACCAGCAGGTCGACGCAGGCGCCGTAGCTCTTGACGCCGATGGTGCCGTAGCTCTTGAGAAAGCCGTCGTAGACGGCGTTGGAGACCGTGTCCGCCAGTCCCTCAAACTGTGCCCAGTAGGCGCCGGAAGCGCGCAGGTCGGCGACCACGCGCTCGTCAAGCGTTTCGCGCACGGCGCGCCAGCGCTCCGCGTCGGCGGAATAGAGCGCGTTGGCAAGGTAGATGTAGCCCGACAGCGCGCCCGCGTAGCGGTAGGCGGCGTCGCCGCAGCGCAGGCAGGCGAGCACGGCGAGAAAATTGCACTCCTGCTCGCTCGCGATGCCGCGGCGGTGAGAAAGCTCATGCGCGACGGTGGTGGGCAGCGTCGCGGCGGGGAAATCGACGTTTACATTGCACTCGCCCGTGAACGGGAAGTAGAAGCCGGTGAAGCCCATCGCGCTCATCACGCGGGAAAAGCGCATGGTCTTGGGCGGCACGTCGGTCATTTCGAGGAACGGAAACTCCTCATACAGATTTTCGTAGATCTTCGGCGCGTAGGCGAGAATCTCCGCGCGGTCGCCGGCAAAGGCGCCGTCGGCGGCGCGGGGGATGTCTCCGGCGTATTCGTTCACCAGTGCGGCGAATTGCCGCGTCACGCGCTCGAGGTCGTCGACGGCGACCGGCCTGACATCGATGCCGCTTTTGTCGGTGAAGCTGTCAGCGTAGTAATTCGCGCCCCAGAGCAGGCAAAAGAGCACATAGACGGTCAAAACCGCGTTCCCAAGCCCAAGCACGAGCGCGTAGACTGTGCCGCTTCTGTGCCGGCTTCGCACTACGGCGCGCACGCCCAGCACGAGGAAGGCGAGAAAGCCCATCGCCGCGAGGACGTACAGCCCCTCCGAGACGGAGAAGGGGACGCACTCGCACAGCCTGCCAAGCATGCGGCGCAGCGGGTTTGTGAAGCCCTCCGTCAGGGCGTTCATAGCGCCTCGGCTGCGCCGCGCAAGCAGAAAGGCCGATAGAAGCGCGAGGTTCGCAAGCAGCCAGAGATGCAGTTTTTTGTAATGGGAAAACAAGGCTTTCATGGCATCAGTCGGCGGCAGAGAGCAGCTCGCGCGTGTAGGCCTCGCGCGGGTGGTCAAAAAGCTCCTGCACCGTGTTTTCCTCCACGATGCGCCCGTCCTTCATCACCATCACACGGTCGCAGAGCTGATAGACCACGTTGAGGTCGTGTGAAATGAAGAGGAATGAGATGCCCAGCTCGTCGCGCACCGTGCGCATCAGCTCCAGAATCTGCCGCTGGATGGTCACGTCGAGCGCGCTGACCGGTTCATCGGCAATGATGAGCCGCGGCTTTTGGATGAGCGCTATCCCGATGGAAACACGCTGGCGCTGCCCGCCGGAAAGCTCGTTCGGCCTGCGCGTCAGGCACTCGGCGGGAAGTCCGACCTTTTCGGCGATCTCCGCGACGCGGCGGCGCCGCTCAGCGGCGTCGTACTTGCCGTAGATGCGCAGCGGCTCCTCTAAGCTCCAGCCGACGGTGTAGGCGGGGTTGAGCGAGGAGTAGGGGTCCTGAAAGATCATCTGCGGGCGCTTGGTGTAGTGGATGATCTCGCCCGTGTGGGTCTTGACCAGACCGAGGATATTTTTCACCAGCGTCGTTTTGCCGGTGCCGCTCTCGCCCACGAGCCCCAAAATTTCACCGCGGCGAAGCGTGAAGCTCACGTCGTGCAGCACGGTATGGTCGTGCCGCCGCCCATGCTCATCGGTGTCGCGGTACCAGCTTGTAAGGCTTTTGACTTCTAAAACAAGGTCGTCCATGGCGTTAACCTCTGCGCACGCGGCGCGGAATGGCGTTGATGAGCTCGGCGGTGTAGGGATGCTGCGGCGCGGTGAAAAGCTGCTCGGGCGCGCCCTCCTCAACGATGTGACCGCGCTGCATCACGGCAACGCGCGAGCAGATGCGACGCACGACCTGCAAATTGTGTGAGATGAGCAGCATCGAGATGCCGCGCTCCCGATTCAAGCGGCGCAAAAGCGCGAGGATCTGCGCCTGCACGGTCACGTCGAGTGCGGTGGTCGGCTCGTCGAGCAGCAGCAAATGCGGATCGGTGACGATGGCTGCGGCGATCATCACGCGCTGGAGCTGGCCGCCCGAGCACTCGTGCGGATACTTGCGGTAAATTTCCTCCGGCGCGGGGAGGTCCACATCGCGCAGCGCCTCGAGCGCACGCGCGCGGCGCTGCTCCTTCGTCAGCTGCGTGTGGACAGCCAGCGCCTCCTCGACCTGCGGGCCGATGCGCATGAGCGGGTCCATCGCGGTCATCGGCTCCTGAAAGACAACGCCGAGCTCGCGGCCCTGAATGGCGCGCAGCTCCGCGCGGGGCAGGCGTAGGATATCGCGCCCGTCGAAGCGCACCTCGCCGGAGAGCGTGACCTTTTTGCGCTCGATGAGGCCCGAGAGCGTCATGGCGGTCACGGTCTTGCCGCTGCCGCTCTCGCCCACGAGCCCGACGACCTCGCCGTCGCGGATGGTCAGGTCGATGCCCGCCACAGCCTCGCGCGAGGCGCCGTGAAAGCGGACGTGCAGATCATGGATCTCGACCATGGGGGCATCTCCTTTCTGAAAATCAGTTCTCGCCGCGCTGCAGGCCCTCGCCGATCAGGCTCACGCCGAGGATCAGCAGCACAATGACCGCGCCCGTGCCGAGCGCGTACCACGGCGCGGAATCGAGCATACTCTGTGATTCCGAGAGCATATAGCCGAGGCTCGCCTCGTCGGGCGAAACGCCGATGGAGAGGTAGCTCATCGCCGCCTCGGCGAGCACAGCGTTGTTAAAGCCGATGGTGATGGCGGAGACGAGCGTGTGCCAGATGTTCGGCAGAATGTGAACAAAGAGGATGCGCGCGGTGGACGCGCCCATCAGCTCCGCCGAATGGACGTAGTTCTGCGTGCGCGCGCGGACGAACTCGCTGCGCACGATACGCGCATAGCTGGGGATGAAGACAATGCCGAGCGCGAGCGTCATGTGCTCTCGCCCGCCGCCGAGCAGGCTCACGAGCACGAGCAGAATGAGAATGCTCGGAAAGGAGGCGAGCGCGTCGTTCAGACGCATGAGCAGCTCGTCCACCCAGCCGCCATACCAGCCGGTCAGCGCGCCGACGAGCGTGCCTACCACGGTGCCGATGGCGACGGTACCGAGCGCGATGAGCAGCGTATCGCCCGCGCCGACCATAACGCGGCTCAAGATGTCGCGGCCGAACTTGTCCGTGCCCATCGGGTGCGCGGCGGACGGCGGCAGCAGGCGCGAAAAGTCCATGGCGTTGGGGGAGTAGGGCGTCCAGAAAAGACCAAGGACAATGAAGCCGACGACCAGCGCCGTGAGCACGAGGCCCACGCGCAGGAAGGTGTTTTTTCTCATGCCGCACCTCCCGCTCCGGAGCCGAGCCGCGGGTCGATGCGCCGCGCGAGCAGATCGGCAAGGAGATTGCAGAGAATGACGGCGAAGGCCAGCAGCACAACGATGGCGCGCGCGACCGGCTCGTCGCGCCCCTCGATGGAGGTCAGCAGCAGCCGCCCGAGACCGGGAACGGCGAACACTTGCTCGATGACGACGCTGCTCGCGAGCAGATCGGCGACCGTCATGGCGAGGAAGGTCAGGACTGGCACGAGCGTGTTTTTCAGCACATGACGGTAGAGGATACCGCTGCGCGAGCGTCCGCGGCTCATGGAGGTGCGGACGTAGTCGCGCTGTGCCTCGTCTAAGATCGACGTGCGCAGGAGCTTGACCGTCATGGCGATGCGCGGCAGCGCGACGGCGAGCGCGGGGAAGAAGAGATAACCGATGTAATGCCCCACGCCGCCCGCAGGGAACGCGCCCGCGATAAACAGATGCAGCACAAGGCCGAAGAGATAGGTAAAGAGGATGCCGGTGAAAAACGGCGGCACCGCCATCACGACCTGATTGATCACGGTCAGCGCGCGGTCGAGCCGGCCGCCGGCGTATTTGGCCGACAGCACGCCGAGCGGAATGGAGACCGCCACGATGAGCGCGAACGCGAGCGCCGTGAGCGTCAGCGTGGGCCCCAGCCGCTGCGCGATGAGCGAGCTCACGCTCTGTCCGTAGCGGTACGAGGTGCCGAGGTCGCCGCGCAGCGCATCCCACAGCCAGCGGCCGTAGCGCACGAGAAGCGGGTCGTTCAGCCCCAGCTCGATGCGCAGGGCCTCAAGCCGCTCGGGAGTCGCCTCCGTACCGAGCAGGCGCGTCGCCGCGTCGCCGGAGAGAAGGGAGAAGGCAACGAAGGTCAAAAACGAGACGATCACCATCGTCAGCAGCATCGTTGCGATTTTTTTCGCTGTATAACGCATGGTGTTCGCCTCGCTTTGTCGGTCAGGGCGTCTGCCCTCGGATTTTCGTCAGGTGTAGGCCACGGTGCTCAGGTCGATGGCGTAGAGCGGGTAGAACCGGTAGCCGGTGAGACCCTTACGCACGGCGACGAGGTCCGCGAGGTCCTGAATGTAAACGTTCGCGGCGGTCTCGGCCAAAATTTCCTCGCAGCGGAGGTATTGGGCGGTCGCTTCCTCGTCGGTCGCGGCGCGGATGGCGGCGGCAAAGGCTTCGTCATATTCCACATTAGAATAATTTGTGAAATTATTACTCGCCGTAGAGGTAAAGCGTTCGAGCATGGCGCGGGCAGTCAGAGTGCTGGCGTCCACGCCGACAACGGTAGCCTGATAGCGGCGGCCGGAATAGACGTTCTCCAGCCAGCTCGCCCACTCGACGGGGTCGATGGTCACGTTCACGCCGATGGCGCGGAGCTGCTCGGCGACGACCTGCGCGGTGTCCATGTGCGGCTGGTAGTTGCTGGGGACGGTGATGGTGAGGTCAAAGCCGTTGGGATAGCCCGCCTCGGCGAGCATCGCCTTGGCCTTTTCCGTGTCATGCGGATAGAGGTCGGCAAGCTCGGGCAGGAAATACTTGCGGAAGTTGGGGTATATGCTGCTGCCGACCGCCGTGCCGTGACCGTCGGCCACAACGTCAAAGACCTGCTCGCGGTCGAGCGCGTAGCACAGTGCCTTGCGCACCGTTTCGTTCGCAAGCGGCTCGTAGGCGTGGTTGAGATACACGGCCTGCACGAGGTTCATGGTGCCCTCGAGAATGTCAAAGCTCTCGGTGAGCTGGTTTGCCTGCGTGGCGGTCAGGTGGGCGCAGATGTCCACCGCGCCGCTCTTGAGCGCCATGACGAGCGCCTCGGCATTCTCATAAATCTGATAGGTGACCTTGTCCACCTTCGCGCCCTCGCCCCAGTAATCGGCGAAGCGCTCCAGCACAAGATTCTGCTGCGCGGCGCGGGAGATAAACTTGAACGGACCGGTACCGACCGGGTCCGCGCCGTCGGCGTGGTCCTCCGGTGTGATGGCCAGCGTCATGTAGGAGAGGAAATCGCTGTCGGCAGCCTTGAGCACAACGGAGACATAATCGCTGCCGATGTCGATGGCGTCAATGTTATCCAGCGCCTTCCAGTTACCGGACTGCATAGCCTTGTCGATCGACCATGCGACATCCATTGCCGTGACCTCGCTGCTGTCGTGGAACTTCACACCGGGGCGGAGATGGAACGTATAAGTGAGCTGATCGTCGGAGACCTCCCAGCGCTCGGCGACGGCGGGGATCAGGTTGCCGTCCGCGTCGGGCTTGACGAGCCCCTCAAACACGTTGAACAGCACCTCGCGGTTCGCAGCGGTGACGGAGGTGTAGGGGTCAAGGCTGTTTTCCAGATCCTGCGCGATGCCGACGACGATCTCGTTCGCGTCGCGCCGCGCGTCGGTCGTGTCGGCGTTCCCGCCGCAGGCGGCGAGGGAGAGCAGCAGGGTCAGGGAAAGGAACAGGGTGAGGATGCGCTTATTCATGGGATTCTCCTTTTGGTGTTGTAGTCGTGCCCGTCAAAACCCGACGGGGCGCAAATATCGTGTCGTCCGTCACGCCCTTTTTGCGCAGGGACGATTCACACAGGAAGCTCACGGCGGAGTGGATGCAGGCGAACACCGGCACGCCCAGGAACATACCCAGCACGCCGCCGAAGCCGCCGCCGACAAGGATGGCGACGACGATCCAGAAGCTCGAAATGCCGACGGTCTCGCCCAAAATTTTGGGGCCGAGGATGTTGCCGTCGAACTGCTGGAGGGCAATAATGAAAATGATAAAGTAGAGGCACTGGCGGGGGCTCACGAGCAGGATCAAAAACGCGCTGGGGATCGCGCCGAGGAAGGGACCGAAGATGGGGATGATGTTCGTCACGCCCACAAAGACCGCGATGATGGGCGTGTAGGGGAACTTCAAAATCGAGCAGACGATGAAGCACAGAATGCCGATGATGAGCGAGTCGAGCAGCTTGCCGCGCACAAAGCCGGAGAAGATGCGGTCGGCCTCGCGGGTGGCGCGCAGCGCGCGCTCATAGTGCGGCGCGGAGACGAGCGAGTAGAGCAGCTTGCGCGTGTGGAGGCCGAAGGTCTCCTTGCGGGCGAGGATGTAAACGGAAACGACGATGCCCACGAGCAGGTCCTTGGCAAAGACCAGCACGCTCAGCACGCCGCCGGTCACGGCGACGATGGCGACCTGTGCGCCGGGAATGACGGTGTTCTTCACCCAGTCGACCAGCTCGTTGTAGTAATCACGGACCAGCGTGAGCACGCGCTCGGAGATGTAGGGATTGTCCTCCACAAGCTGCGTGACCCAGGTGTAGATGGTGCGGTAATAGCTCTCGAGATTGGAAAAGAGCAGCGATACGCTCGCGACCAGCTCGGGGATCAGGATGCTGAAGAGCAGATACACGAGTCCCAGCGCAAGGAGCCAGGTCACAAGGATGCTCAGGCAGCGCATCAGTCCGGCACGCTTGACGCCGAGCCTGTCGCGGAGGAGACGGTCGAAAAAGTCCACGATGGGCGTGAGCAGGTAGGCCATCGCAAGACCGTAGAGCACGGGCTTGAGGATGCCGAAGAGCTTTTCTATAAAAATAAACAGCACGCCGTCCTGAAAGAAGGTGTCGTAAAACACGAGAATGGCGCAGGCCGCGGCGGTAATGGTCACGCCCCAGCGAAGATAGGTTTTCTGCTTCATGTTTCCTCCCTTGCCCTCGGCCGGCACAGTGCCTGCCCGTATTCAGAATAGATCAAGCTTAGCATACTATGATTATTGCGGAATTGCAATAGCACAATTTCTGTGCTATACTAAAATTAACCGAATCTTCAAACTTTTTTTCGTTCGCAGAAAGGATGAATGCTGTGGAAAAGAAGCTGCTGTTCATCGTCAATCCCCGCGCGGGCAAGACGAAATCGCGCGCGCCGCTGTTCGACGCCGTTTCGATCTTCTCCAAGGCGGGCTATCTGGTCCGCGTGGCGGAGACGCGGCGGCACGGCGACGCGACCGAGCTGGCCGAGCGCTTCGGCGGAGATTTCAATCTCGTCGTCTGCCACGGCGGAGACGGCACGCTCAACGAGACGGTCAACGGCATCATGCGCCTGCCGCGGGAGAAGCGTCCGCCGCTGAGCTACCTGCCCGGCGGCAGTACGAACGACTTCGCGGCAAGCCTGTCCATTTCCTCCGATCCCGCGCTCGCGGCGCAGAGCGCCATGCGCCTTCAGCCGCGCGACCTGGACGTGGGCGTGTTCAATGAAAAGAACTTCGTTTACGTCGCGTCCTTCGGCGCGTTCACGCGCACGGCCTACACCGTGCCGCAGGACATCAAGAATATGTTCGGTCACTTTGCCTATCTTCTCGAGGGCGTGAAGGACCTTGAAACGCTCTGCCCCTATCCCATGAAGATTACCGCCGACGGCGAGGTGTTCGAAGGCGAGTACCTCTTCGGCGCGGTATGCAACTCGACCTCCATCGCGGGACTGATGAAGCTCTCACCCGACGCGGTGGACCTGTGCGACGGGCAGTTTGAGCTGATGCTCGTGCCCGTGCCGAAAACACCGCTGCAGCTCCAGCGCACCATCCGCGCCATCGTTTACGAGGAATACGAAACGAGCAACGCGCTCATCTTCCGCCACGTCCGCCACGTCACGGCGGAAAGCGACGGCAGCATTCCATGGACGCTCGACGGCGAATACGCCCCCGGTGTGCCGAAAATCGAGATCGGCATTGAGGACAACGGGATACAGATGATGATCTGAGCCTATGCAGAGGCTGAGAAACGCGGCGACGCCGCGCGTTTCTCTTTTACTCGCTCGTGAGCTGGTAAACGCCCTCTGTATTGCCGAGCAGATACTGCACAAATTCCACAGCCTGCGTGTCGGCCCCACCGTAGCGCACACCGTCTCCATCGTAGAGCCGCAGCACCGTCTGTGCCGTCTCGTCCGCACTGAGCTTTTCCAGCGCGGCAAGCAGCGCCGCAGCGAACTCGTCGCCGCCGACGATGGCGTCAGCGGTACTGACGGACACCGTCTCGCCGCCGACCGTGCAGCCGTAAATCTCCATCCAAAGCGCCTCATCCGGAGCCTCACCGTGCAGCACCACAAGATCCGCAGTGGAGAACACCTCATCCGCGCTGACGTACTCTGTCAGACGCGGAATGCTGTCCGCCATCATGCCATTGGCGTTCACGTCCATCATGCTGTCGAGAAACCGCCGGGCCACATCGTCATCCACAGGCACGGCGAACACGGGGTCGCTCCCATTATCCATCCAGAAGCTGCCGAGCAGCGTCTCCCACGCGTGCAGCGCGCCGCCGCCCGCCGCGTCCTTTTCAAACGCCGCGCGCAGCGTGCGGTTCTGGTCGGAGACCGGGAAATACAGCCCGACACGCTCCGTGTCGCCGGCGGGTTCCTCCGGCACAGAGACCAGCCGCAGCGTGTCCTCGTGCGCCAGATAGGTCTCCATTGGCATGAAGCCGACCTGCACCGAGCCGCGCGCGAGTGCGTCGGCGGTGGCCTCGTCGCTTGCGCCGAAGGTCACATTGACCCTGCCGACCGTCACGCCCTCGTCGGCGAGCGCGCCGATGAGCAGTGGCGGCAGTTCCTTCTTTAATTGCATCAGCGCGTCCGTGTCACGGTCGCCCGCAACAAATTCCACATTCAGCTCCGCGAGCGTGATGCCCTCCTCCGGCGGTGGCGTCGGCTCGTCGGGCTTGCTCGGGGTGGGCTCCTGCTTTCCGCAGCCGCTGAGCACGGCGAGCAGCGCAAGGGCAAGGAAGAAAGAAAACATACGCTTCATGGTCAGCGCCTCCTCACAGAATAAGCTGGAATGAAATCCTCTGGTATGGCTATTATAGCATAGGGCGCGGCGGGAAAGTGTGACGATTTCATTACAAATCACTTGATAATCCGCAAAAGCATGGTATGATTGAAAAAACAGTCTTTTCGGGGAGGTGGGCGCGCCGTGACGGTGAGGAAAAACAGGATACGGCTCGTCGGCGCGCTGCTCGCGCTCGTGCTTTCGCTTTCGCTCGTCGGCTGCGCTGTGCGGGAGGGATCGGCGGACGACGGGCGGCTGCGCGTCGTGACGACGCTCTTCCCCTACTACGATTTTGCCCGCGCCATTGCGGGGGACCGCGCGGACGTGACGCTTTTGCTCTCCCCGGGCCGCGAGGCGCACAGCTTTGAGCCGACCCCGCTCGACGCCGTGACCATCTCGCGCGCCGACGTCTTCATCTACAACGGCGGCGAGGGCGAGGTCTGGGCGGACGATATGCTCGACGCCGTGGGCGAGGACATCGGCACGGTGCTGCGCATGATGGACTTTGTCGATGCCCGCGAGGAGGAATTCTCCGAGGGGATGCAGGGCGCGGACAGCCACGACCACGCGCATGACCATGACCATGACCACGAGCTTCACGACCATGCGGAGCATGACCATGACGACAGCGATGAGATCGAGTACGACGAACACATCTGGACGTCGCCGAAAAACGCCATCAGGCTCTGCCGCGCCGTCGCCGACGCGCTCTGCGCGGCGGACGCGGAAAACGCCGATTTCTACCGCGCGAACTGCGAGGACTACTGCGCGCAGCTTGAAGCTCTCGACGCGGACCTCCGCGCCCTGCGCGCGAACGCCGTGCGCGATCTGCTGATCTTTGCCGACCGCTTCCCGTTTTTGTACTTCTGTGAGGAATACGACCTCCATTACCGCGCGGCGTTCCACGGCTGCTCGGGCGACACCGAGCCGAGCCTCGCCACGCTCAAGTACCTCATCGACAAGGTGAACGACGAGCACATTCCGGTCGTCTACACCATCGACCTGAGCAGCCAGAAGGTCGCGGAGGCGGTGAGCGAATGCACCGGCGCGCGCATCGAACGGCTGTGGTCGATCCAGACCATCTCGCGCACGGACTTCGACGCGGGCGAGACCTATTTAACGCTGATGCAGCGAAATTACGAGGCTTTGAAAGGAGGCTTGCTGTGATGGAACGGGATATTCTGCTTGCGTGCCGTGACGCAAGCCTCGGCTACGAGCACCGCGCGCTGCTCGAGCATTTGACGTTTACCGTCCGCGCGGGGGATTACCTCTGCGTGGTGGGCGAGAACGGCAGCGGCAAGTCGACGCTGATGAAAAGCCTGCTCGGGCTGCTTCCTCCGCTCGCCGGCACGATCGACTGCCCCGCGCAGCGCGCGGGCGCCATCGGCTACCTTCCGCAGCAGACGAGCGCGCAGCGCGATTTTCCCGCTACGGTGAGCGAGGTCGTGCTCTCGGGCTTTGCCAACAAGCGCGGGCTGCACTTTTTCTACTCCGCCGCGGAGAAGAGCGCGGCGCTGATGAACATGGGCAAGCTCGGCGTGCTGGAGCTGCAGAACCGCTGCTACCGCGAGCTTTCCGGCGGACAGCAGCAGCGCGTGCTGCTCGCGCGCGCCCTGTGCGCGGCGGGGGAGCTGCTGATCCTCGACGAGCCGGTCACGGGGCTCGACCCCGCCGCCACGCAGGATCTCTATAAGACCCTGCGCTACCTCAACGAAAAAGAGAAGATGGCGGTCATCATGGTCACGCACGATATGCGCGGCGCCCTGCGCGAGGCGCACACGATTCTGCACATCGGGCGCGACGGCTGGTTTTTCGGCACGGTGGCGGAGTATCTTGCTTCCCCCGCCGGCAAGCGGTTTGGAGGTGTATTGTGAGTCTGCTGCTGGAAATGTTCACCTATCCCTTTATCCTGCGGGCCTTCGCCGTGGGCATCCTCGTCTCGCTCTGCGCGGCGCTGCTCGGTGTGCCGCTCGTTTTGAAGCGCTACTCGATGATCGGCGATGGCCTCTCCCACGTCAGCTTCGGCGCGCTGGCCGTCGCGGTCGCCTGCGGCTTCGCGCCGCTGGCGTTCTCCGTGCCGGTCGTGGTGGCCTCGGCGTTCCTGCTGCTGCGCATCGCGGAGCACAGCCGCATCGGGGCGGACGCCGCCATCGCGGTGCTCTCGGCCTCGGCGCTCGCCATCGGCATCGTGGTCACGAGCCTCACCACGGGCATGACCACGGATGTGGACAGCTATATGTTCGGCAGCATCCTCGCCATGTCGCGCGGCGACGTGGCGCTCTCGGTGACGCTGGCAGCTGCCGTGCTGGCGCTCTTTATCCTCTTCTATCACCGGCTCTTTGCCGTCACGTTTGACGAGAGCTTTTCCCGCGCGACGGGCGTGAAGGTGGGCGCCTACCATTCGCTCCTCGCGCTGCTCACGGCGCTGACGGTCGTGCTCGGCATGCGCATGATGGGCGCGATGCTCATTTCAAGCCTTATCATCTTCCCCGCGCTCTCCGCCATGCGCATCTTCAAGAGCTTCCGCGCGGTGGTCGTGTGCGCGGGCGCGCTGAGTGTGGTGTGCTTCTGCGCGGGGCTGATCGCCTCGTACCTCCTCTCCACGCCGGTCGGCGCGAGCGTGGTGCTCTGCAACCTGCTCGTGTTCCTGCTCTGCTGCCTTGCGGGACGGAGATAACAAAAGAAAACAGCGAGACGCGAAGCCCTGCTTGGGGCCTCGCGCCTCGCTTTCGCTGTGAGAAGCTCGCGTGGAAACGGTATCAGATGATGTGGTACTCCTTGAGGAGCTTTTCGATGTCGGTGCCCTCGATCTTGCCGAGCACCTTCTTGAGCGCCATTTTTTCCACGAGGTTCAGCTCCATGTCGATGGGCTTCTTGCCGTCGCGCAGCTTCACGGTCGCGTCGAGCAGGTCGCGCACATCGTACACGCTGCCCCAGACCTCGGGCACGCCGCGGTCGACGTTCAGCAGAGTGTAGACGGCCTCCATGCCCGTGCGCATGGAATACTCGGTGGTGAAAATGGTGTCGCGCGGGGTCTCGGCAAACTGGCCGAGGAAGGCGAAGTTCACGGCTCCGTCGGGCACGACCTTCGGACGGTCGCCGTAGGCGCGCGGCATGAAGAAGGCGTCGATATACGGCATCATGACCGGCACGGTGTTGGCGCTGTTCTCCGCCATATCCTCGATCTGCTCGACAGGCACACCGAGGTGGTAGAGCCACTCCATGCAGATCTCCTTGCCGGTGCACTCACGCATGGGCTTCTTGACGAAGTCGCCGGGCTTGTCGGTGAAGAGGGAATAGACCCACACGAGGCAGTGGTCCTTGGGCTGAGAGCGGAACTGCGGCTGACGGTTGATGGTCCAGCTCATGAGCCAGGAGGAATCCTTCACGGTCACGATGCCGCCGGTGACGACCTTGCCGGAGAACGGGTCGCGCTTGCAGATCTTGGTGATATAGGGGATGATACGCTGGTCGAGTGTTTCGACGGTGGCGCTCATCCAGTTGGTCTGCTCGGGATCATAGCAGAACTTGTCGGGATGGCCGAAGGCGGGGTCTTGCGCGGCGATCTTGCGCCACATATCCCAGCCGCCGCCCTCCTTGAGCTCGGTGTTGTAGGGGGCGGGGGTGTTCTGGCTGCCCATCGAGGAGTTTTCCACACAGCCGCCGTTGGTGATGAACACGAGGTCGTTCTCGGTGAGATCGATGGCGCTCGCCGCGCCGTTTTCAAGAATGTCGATGCGCTTGGCGACCTTGCGGTCGCTCTTGCAGTCGAACTCCACGTTCGTCACCTGCACGCCGAAGTGGAACTGCACGCCGAAGCCCTCAAGGTACTTGACCATCGGCAGGATCATGGACTCATACTGGTTGTACTTCGTGAAGCGCAGCGCCGTGAAGTCGGGCAGTCCGCCGATGTGGTGGATATAGCGCTGGATATAGAGCTTCATCTCCAGCGCGCTGTGCCAGTTCTCAAAGGCGAACATCGTGCGCCAGTAGAGCCAGAAGTTGGAATTGAACACCTCGTCGTCGAAGAAGTCGGTGATGCGCTTGTCCTGCAGGTCCTCGTTGGGGGTGAAGAAGAGCTTCATGATCTCCATCGCGCCCTTGTCGGAGATGTCGAACTTGCCGTCGGTGTGGGCGTCCTGGCCGCGGTTTTCGGTGGCGCGGCAGAGGGAGTAGTTCGGGTCTTCCTTGTTGAGCCAGTAATACTCGTCGAGGACGCTCACGCCCTCGGTCTCGATGGAGGGGATGGAGTGGAACAGGTCCCACATGACCTCAAAATGGTTGTCCATCTCGCGGCCGCCGCGCATGACGTAGCCGATGTTCTCAAATTTCCAGCCGTCGCAGGCGCCGCCTGCGGTGGGGCCTTTCTCAAGGATATGCACGCGCTCGCCCTTCATCTGTCCGTCGCGGACGAGATAGCACGCGGCGGTCAGGGCCGCCAGACCGCTGCCGACAATGTAGGCGGATTTGTTGTCCACGCCCTCGGGCTTTTTGGGGCGGGCAAAGGCTTCATAGTTGCCGCTGGAATAATACATGGATCATTTCTCCTTTCGATCTTTCTGCTTCGGCCGCCGGCTCACAAAACACGTTCGACCTTGGGAGCCGGGCGACGGTAGGTTTTCCTTTTGATGGGGAAAGCATACCGTGCTTTTGAAAAAAGAACAATCAGCAGAAAACGCCCCGTGATAAAAAACTTATCACGGGGCGCAAAGCTGTATAAAATTTTATCATTCCGCCGGGTTTGATAAAAGCGGCTTGTCCGTCCGCAGCCGCCCGAGCGCGGCGGAAACGCTGCCGTGGATGACCTGCTCGAGCCGCTCCACGATGAGCGCGGGGTCGCCCTTCATATCGCTTTTGATCCAGTCGAGCATGAGACCGACGAACATATATTTGTAGAGCGTGGCAATAAAGGCCTTGTCCTCCTGCCGCACGCTCATGCCCTGCGCCTGCTCCTCGACCACGCCCTCGAGCAGGTCGTAGGTGATGCGGTAGAGATAGTTTTCCACCTGCTCGCGGCTGACGGAGCGGTAGACATTGAGGATAAAGGGCTTGTTGTCCTGCACGGCCTCGAAGATCTGCAGCAGTCCCTGCTGCCACGTTTCGTAGGTCTTTTTGCCCGCGAGGGCGCGGCTCGCGTCCTCCTCGCAGCACCACTCAACAAGGTCGTAAATGTCCTTGAAGTGGTAATAAAAGGTCATGCGGTTGATGCCGCAGTCCTCGGCGATGTCGTTGATGGTGATCTTGTTGAGCGGCTTTTGCAGCAGCAGATGCTTCAGCGAAGCCTCCAGCGCCCGCTTCGTGACCTGCGACATGGCGTGACCTCCTTTTCCGCAGCTGCGTTTATTGTACCCGAGCGGCGGGGAAAATGCAAGGGACGCGCCGCGCGATTTTTTCGCGGGGGCTTTTCAAACCGTCCGCGCCGTGCTATACTGCCCGTAAGGAACGCTGCGGAATGGAGGAGAACGGTATGGAGGCAAAGGAGCTGCTGCGCGTGCTGCACACGGCGGAGCGCCTGAAGGACGAGACAAGGCATTGCTACACCTCCGGCGGACGGCGCGAGAGCGTGGCCGAGCACAGCTGGCGGCTGGCGCTGACAGCGCTTTTCCTGCGCGACGAGTTTCCCGCGCTGGACATGGACAGGGTGATCCGGATGTGCCTGATCCACGACCTCGGCGAGTGCTTTACCGGCGATATTCCGAGCTTTCTCAAGTCCGGCGGCGACGAGGAGCGCGAGCGCTCGGCGCTGGAGACCTGGGTCGCGTCGCTTCCTGCGCCGTACAGCGTGGAGCTGAAGACGCTCTACGCCGAGATGGACGCGCTGGAGACGGACGAGGCCAGGCTCTACAAGGCGCTCGACAAGCTCGAGGCGGTCATCCAGCACAACGAGTCCGATATTGCAACGTGGCTGCCGCGCGAGTATGAACTGAATCTGACCTACGCCGACGAAAACGTGGCGTTTTCCGATTATCTCAAGCGGCTGCGCGAGGAGGTCCGTCGGGAGACGAGGGACAAGATCGCGGCGGCAGAACACAACAGACAATGAAAGAGGTGCTTTTATATGGCAGGAACGGTACATGAAGTGGAAAACCACGCGCTGCTCGCCGAGGTCGAGCGCGAGGCGGCAAATGCCGCGCAGGAGCTGGTCGAGGCGGCGCGCCTGCACCGCGGGCAGATCGTGGTGATCGGCTGCTCGACGAGCGAGGTCGTCGGCCATCAGGTCGGCAGCTGGTCTACGCCGGAGGCGGCGCAGGCCATCTTCCGCGGGCTGCAAAGCGTATTCGCGCCGAGGGGCGTTTATCTCGCGGCGCAGTGCTGCGAGCATTTGAACCGCGCGCTGATCGTGGAGCACGAGGCGGTGCCGAACGCGGAGATCGTCAACGTTCTGCCGCAGCCGAAGGCGGGCAGCTCGTTTGCGACCGCTGCCTATGAGAGCTTCCGTCACCCCGTCGCGCTCGAGGAGATCCGCGCCGACGCGGGACTGGACATCGGCGGCACGCTCATCGGGATGCACCTCAAGAAGGTCGCCGTTCCCGTGCGGCTCAAGCAGGATCATATCGGGCAGGCCATCGTGCTGGCGGCGCGTGTGCGCCCCAAATTCATCGGCGGCGAGCGCGCCATCTACAACGAGGAGCTCAAGAACGGCTATCCCGATTTCGACGCAGAGTAACAGAAAAGCACCGCTTTCGCGGTGCTTTTTTGCTGCTCTTTTTACTTCTTGCGGCAGGTCAGCTCGCCGTTTTCCGCGTCAAGCACGAGCGTGCTGCCGGCGGGCAGGTCGCCGCGCAGGATCTCTTTCGCGATCAGCGTCTCCGCCGCGCTCTGGAGGTAGCGCTTGAGCGGGCGTGCGCCGTAGATCGGATCGAAGCCGCGCTCGATGATGAGGCTCTTCGCCGCGTCGGTGACGTCGAGCTTGAGCGTCTTGTCCGCCATGCGCTTGCGCAGACCCTGCATCAGAATTTCAATGATGCCGTTCAGATTTTCCTTCGTCAGCGGCTTGAACAGGATGATCTCATCCAACCGGTTGAGGAACTCCGGACGGAACGCGCGGCGCAGCTCGCCCATGACGGCATTGCGTGCGCTCTCGGCGATGCTGCCGTCCGGTTGGATGCCGTCAAGCAGCTCGGCCGAGCCGAGGTTCGAGGTCAGGATGATGATGGTGTTCTTGAAGTCCACCGTGCGGCCCTGCGAATCGGTGATGCGTCCGTCGTCGAGGATCTGCAGCAGGATGTTGAACACATCCGGGTGCGCCTTCTCGACCTCGTCAAACAGCACGACGCTGTACGGCTTGCGGCGCACGGCCTCGGTCAGCTGACCGCCCTCGTCGTAGCCGACGTATCCCGGGGGCGCGCCGATGAGACGCGAGACGGAGAACTTCTCCATATACTCGGTCATGTCGATGCGCACGAGGTTGTGCTCGTCGTCGAACAGGCAGTCCGCGAGGGACTTCGCCAGCTCCGTCTTGCCGACGCCTGTGGGGCCGAGGAAGAGGAAGCTGCCGATGGGGCGGTTCGGGTCGGCGATGCCCGCGCGCGAGCGCTGGATGGCCTCGGTCACGAGGCGGACGGCCTCGTCCTGCCCGACCACGCGCTTGTGGATGATCTCGTCGAGGCGCAGCAGCTTTTCGCGCTCGCCCTCCATCAGACGGCTGACGGGGATGCCCGTCCACTTGCCGACGATGTCGGCGATCTCGTTCTCGGTCACGGTGTCATGCACCATGGAGTTGTCGCTATTGTGCTTCTCGGCCGCAGCCTCGGCGTCCTTGAGCTGCTTTTCAAGCGCGGGCAGATCGGAATACTTGAGCTTCGCGGCTTTCTCGTACTCGAGATTTGCCTGTGCCCGCTCGATGTCGCCGTGCATCTGCTCGATCTCGCTCTTGAGCTTCTTGACGCTCTCCACGCCGTTTTTCTCCGCCTCCCAGCGGGACTTCATGGCGTTGAACTGCTCCTTCTCGTCGGCAAGCTCCTTCTTCAATTCCTCCAAACGATCGCGGGAGAGCTGGTCGTCCTCCTTCTTGAGGGCCATTTCCTCGATCTCCTGCTGCATGATCTTGCGGCGCAGATCGTCGAGCTCTGCGGGCATCGAGTCGATCTCCGTGCGGATCATCGCGCAGGCCTCATCGACGAGGTCGATGGCCTTGTCGGGCAGGAAACGGTCGGTGATATAGCGGTCGGAGAGCGTCGCGGCGGCGACAAGCGCGTTGTCGTGGATGCGAACGCCGTGATAGATCTCATAGCGCTCCTTCAGGCCGCGCAGGATGGAAATGGTGTCCTCGACCGTCGGCTCGTTGACCATGACGGGCTGGAAGCGGCGCTCGAGGGCGGCGTCCTTTTCGATATACTGGCGGTACTCGTCGAGCGTGGTCGCGCCGATGCAGTGCAGCTCGCCGCGAGCCAGCATCGGCTTTAAGAGGTTGCCGGCATCCATGCTGCCCTCGGTCTTGCCCGCGCCGACGATGGTGTGCAGCTCGTCGATGAAGAGGATGATCTTCCCCTCAGACTTCTTGACCTCGTTCAGAACGGCCTTCAGACGTTCCTCGAACTCGCCGCGGTACTTCGCGCCCGCGATGAGCGCGCCCATGTCGAGCGAGAAGATGGTGCGGTCCTTGAGCCCCTCGGGCACGTCGCCGCGCACGATACGCTGGGCAAGACCCTCGGCGATGGCGGTCTTGCCGACGCCCGGCTCGCCGATGAGCACAGGGTTGTTCTTGGTTTTACGCGACAGGATGCGGATGACGTTGCGGATCTCCGCGTCGCGGCCGATGACGGGGTCAAGCTCCTTGCTGCGGGCGCGCTCGACAAGGTCGGTGCCGTATTTCTTGAGCGCGTCGTAGGTCTCCTCGGGATTGTCCGAGGTCACGGGAGTGGTTTTGACCTTGCTCAGCTCGTCGGTAAAGCGGCTTCTTGTGATGCCGTGGCTTTGGAGCAGCTGCTTGACGTCGCTCGTTCCCTCGGAGAAGATAGCGAGCATCAGGTGCTCGACGGAGATATAATCGTCGTGCAGCTTCTCGGCGGTCTTTTCGGCAAGGTTCAGAATTTTGCCGGTCTCCGGTGAGGCGTACACCTCACCGCTGCCGCCGGAGACCTTCGGCAGACGCCGGATCAGCGTGTCCAGCTCGGAGAGCAGGCCGTCGCAGTCCACGCCCATCTTGCCGAAGAGCGACGCGATGAGTCCGCCGTCCTGATCGACAAGGGCATAGAGCAGATGCTCGGGGGTCAGATATTGGTTGCCGTTTTCCTGTGCCATGCTCTGCGCGGTCTTGACGGCGTCCAGCGTTTTCTGGGTATATTTTTCAGCGTTCATATAAATTCACCTCTATTGACAAAACTGCGAATCGCTTAAATCAGAAGCCCGCGGCCCCGCAGGTCGCCGCGGTAGGCCAGCTCCACGTCCTTGGCGCTCAGATCGCCGCTCAGATAGCCCTTGAGCAGGCGGTCGAAGAGCTGCACATAGGCGCTGATGGCGCCGGCGATGTCCTCCGCCGAGCGGGCGTGTCCGCGCGGCATGGCGAGCGGACGGACGAAGCGCCCGTCGTAGAGCGAACAGGCGATCGTGCCGCCGAGCGCCGGCGCGAGACAGACATTCTCGATACGCGCCCACAGACGGAAGAAGTCCGTCAGCGCGGCGATCAGCTCCGCCGACTGCGTGCGGAACACGACGTTGAGCGTGCCCAGCGTATCCTCGCCGCCGCCGAGATCGACCTCATACTTGACCGTCGGACGGTACTTGTAGGCGAGGCTCGATTTGAGCGACATGGACTGCGAGTTCGGCGCGAAAAACGGCACCAGCTCGCGCGAGGGGGAAACGAGCGCCTCGATGGCCTCGAAAATATCGTTGATGCGCCGCTCCGGCGTGGGGACGGAGACGTACTCGGACAGGATGCGGTTCACCAACGCCGAGCGGTTCGTGCCCAGCCGGTGCGCCAGCGCGTCGACCTCCCGCACCACCTCGTCCGAGAGCGTCAGGCTGTATAGATTCTTTTTCATCATGCACCTCCTTACCGGGGTTTTCCTTGCTGTACCGTATCATAGCACAGTGAAAACTTTTGTCAATAGATTTATATAAATATTTTAGCGGATTATAGAAGTGTTTACACGGAGTTCATTTTCTGCCTTCATAAAAGAGAATTCAAGATATTCAACGCCACGTCAAGATGGGCAAGGTCAATGCCGGGGTAGTTGACCACCAGCGTGTGCGGTTTTGCCGCGTCGGGTGACAGGGCAAAGTCCGAGAGGAACGAGAGGCGCACGCCGCGCCCCTCGGCGTCGGTACGCAGCACATGGTCGGTGCATTTCGTGTCGATCGTCAGAAGGAAGTGCAGCCCCGCGTCCTCACCGGACACCCGGCAGTGCTCGCCGAGCGGGCTTTGCAGAATGGTGTCGATGACCGCGTCGCGCTGCGCGCGGTAGGACTTGCGCATCCGGTTGATGTGCGCTTCAAAATACCCCTCGTCCAAAAAGCGCGCAAGCGTGTGCTGCTCCATCGCCGGCACGGTGGAGGAGTAGAAGCCGAGCTGCGCGCGGTAGCGCTCGGTCAGGCTCTTGGGCAGCACCATATAGCTGATGCGCAGCGAGGGCGCGAGCGTGCGTGAGAAGGTGTTGACGTAGATCACGCGCCCCGCGCGGTCGATGCTCTGCAGCGTGGGGATGGGGCGCAGCGTGAAGCGGAACTCGCTGTCGTAATCGTCCTCGATGATATAGCGGCCCTCCCGCGCCTCCGCCCAGCGCAGCAGGCTTTGCCGGCGGCCGATGGGCGTCACCGCGCCGGTGGGAAATTGGTGGTTCGGCGAGGTGTGCAGGATCTGTGCGCCGCTCATTTCCAGAGATCTCAGGCTCACGCCGCCCTCATCCACAAGCACGGGCGCAGTCCTTGCGCCGCCGAGCGCGTAGATGCGCGCGGCCTTGGAGTAGCCGGGATCCTCCACGCCGTAGACGGCCTCGCGCCCGAGCAGCTGGACGATGAGGTTATAGAGGTACTCCGTGCCCGCGCCGACGACGATCTGCTCCGGCGCGGCGGAGATGCCGCGGAAGCGGTAGAGATGCTGCGCGATGGCCCTGCGCAGCGCGTCCGCGCCGTTCGGCGGCGTGGCGCGCAGCAGCGCCTCGCCCTCCTCGCTCAGCACGCGGCGCATGAGCTTTGCCCACACGGAAAAGGGAAAGTCCTCCGTCCCGCTGCCGCCGGAGCTGAGATCGAGCAGCCACGAGCGCTGCGGCTGCGGCGCGCTTCGGGCCGGGGCGCGCCCGGGCGCGGCGGGGTGCCGCTCCACGTCGGCGACGTAGTAGCCGCGCTTCTCGCGCGTGTAGAGATAGCCCTCCGCCTCGAGCTGGGCATAGGCGTTCTGCACCGTGATGACCGCCGTTTGCAGATGGCTTGCAAGTGAGCGCTTGCTCGGCAGCTTTTCGCCCGCCGTCAGGCGGCCCGCGAGAATGTCCTCACGGATGCAGCGGTAAAGATAATCGTAGCGCGCGAGCTTGCCGCGCCGGTCAAGATCGTAGGTGAGCATGGGCATCTCCAATCTGGTTCTATGAAAATATATTGATTTGATGCTTTTATTAAGTCCAATTCTGATTAAAATACAGACCAAGCAGAAATGCAAGACTTTTTTGGAGATGATTTTCATGACGGATATGAAATTGCGTAAGCTGGTCCTCGCGGCGCTGTTCGCCGCCCTCTGCACCGTGATGACGATGGTCATCCAGGTGCCCTCGCCCATGCAGGGCTACGTCAACCTCGGCGACTGCGCCGTGCTGCTCTCGGCGTGGGTGCTGGGGCCGTGGTACGGCGGCGCGGCGGCGGGCCTCGGCTCGATGCTCGCCGACCTGCTGAGCTATCCGCACTATGCCCCCGGCACGCTCGTCATCAAGTTCACGATGGCGGTCGCCGCGGCGTATATTTTTGAGGCCATGCGGGAGCGCAGCGGTAAGCTGGCGGCGCAGCTCATCGGCGGCGCGGCGGCGGAGATCATCATGGTCCTCGGCTACTTCGGCTATGCGAGCCTGTGGCTCGGCAAGGGTCTGGCCGCGGCGGCGTCCATCCCCGGCAACCTCGTGCAGGGCGTGTTCGGCATTGCCGCCGGCATCGCGGTCTACGCGGTGCTCGACCGCAGCCACGTTCTCGCCCGCGCCTGATTTTGGATTGCATTGCGCCCTTGTTCATGGTATCCTGTTGAGGAAATATAAATCCCCTTGCAGGAGGTCCGCCATGAAGATCAAGGTCGTGGATATGCCCTACGAGCAGGCGCTTGCGCAGCCGAGAGAAAAGCACACGCCGCCGCGCCGTCCGTCCATGCTGTTCCGCACGCTCCTGCGCGCGCTGTCCGCGCCTGACCTGCGCGCGACGCATTTTCGCTGTGACCGCGTGGGCATGGAGCGGCTCGGCCCTGACGAGCCCTGTCTCGTTCTGATGAATCACTCCTGCTTTTTGGACCTGAAGATCGCTGCGGCGGTGCTCTACCCGCGCCCCTTCAACATCGTCTGCACGTCGGACGGCTTTGTGGGCAAGGCGGGACTGATGCGCGCGCTCGGCTGCATTCCCACGCGGAAGTTTCAGCCGGACACCGCACTCGTGCGCGATATGCTCTATGCGGTGAAGAAGCTCAAAAGCTCCATCCTCCTCTATCCCGAGGCGAGCTACAGCTTCGACGGCACGGCCACGCCGCTGCCGGAGAGCCTCGGCAAGTGCGTCAAGGCGCTCGGCGTGCCGGTCGTGCTGCTGCGTACCTGCGGCGCGTTCGCGCGCGACCCGCTCTACAACGGACTGCAGAACCGCAGGGTCAATGTCTCCGCGGAACTGCGCTATCTGCTCTCGCCCGAGGAGGCCGCGGAAAAGAGCGCGGACGAGATCAACGCGCTGCTCGCGGATGAATTTTCCTTTGATAACTTCCGCTGGCAGCAGGAAAATGGCGTCGTCGTGAACGAGCCGTTCCGCGCCGACGGTCTCAACCGCGTGCTCTACAAATGCCCGCACTGCGGCACCGAGGGCGAAACGGAGGGCCGCGGCACGGAGCTTATCTGCCGCGACTGCGGCGTGCGCTACCGCCTGACGGAGCTGGGCGCGCTCGAATGTGAGAACGCCGAGGCGAAATTCACCCATGTTCCCGACTGGTATGCGTGGGAACGCGCGTGCGTGCGCGAGGAGCTGGAGCAGGGCAGCTATCTGCTCGACGCTCCGGTGAGCATCTGCGTGATGGTCAACTTCCGGCAGATCTGCCGCGTCGGCGAGGGCCGCCTGCGCCACGATGCGAACGGCTTCCGCCTCACGGGCTGCGGCGGAAAATTGGACTTCACGCAGAAGCCCGAGACCAGCTACAGTCTCTACGCTGACTACTTCTGGTATGAGCTGGGCGACATGATCTGCATCGGCGACCGCGACGTGCTCTACTACTGCTTCCCGCAGGGGAAGGGCGATGTGGTCGCCAAGACGCGGCTCGCCGCCGAGGAGCTCTACAAGCTCAAACGCGCCGAAAGGGCCGCGAAAAACGGCTGATGCAACCGTCTGTTGCGCAAATCCCGAGAGCTTTTCTTGCCTGCCACCGCAGAATGCGCTACGATGAGGACAGAAAACGGAAAGGAGAGCGGCGATGAGCTTTCAGGAAAATCTGATCCGTGCGCGCAAGGCGCGCGGTATGACGCAGGAGGAGCTGGCGACAAGGCTGAGCATCTCGCGGCAGGCGGTGAGCAAGTGGGAGACGGGGGAGTCTCTCCCCGACCTCTATAAGCTCGCGGCGCTCGCCGACGAGCTGGGCGTGAGCACGGACGAGCTGTGCGGCCGCGAGCCGGCTGCTTTGTGCGGCGAGGTACCCGCAACGGCTTTCGCGGGGGATGCTGCCGAGAGAGAAGCCTTTGCGGAGGAGATTCGGAGGATCGCAAAGCAGAACAGATCTCTGCGCTACGTCGTAGGCATACTGGTGCTGATTTGCGGCGTGCTGACCATGCTGTCGGGATACCGTTCACTCCAAAACAGCAAGGCACCGAGCAATGAAATAACGACGCCCGCACCCCTGCCGGACACGATCACCATCAGCGGTCTGACGCTCGACATCGATGGTATTGCGTTGGTATTCCGCTTCGTCCCCAGCGTCAGCGGCGAGGGCTACGAGTGGTCGGCGAGCTGCGCGCCGGACAACAACGGTCTGATCTCCGTTGAAACGACGACGGACGGCGGCATCTGCACCGTGCGGCTTTTGAATGTTCCGCGGTACGGCGGCGTTACGCTTTCCGCCACCGTGACGAACGGGGCGGAGAGCCGCAGCATCTGCCTTGCCACAGACATCCGCGTCGGGGAAAACAGCATCTCCTGGGACCCACAGGTGTAACGCCCCGACAGACAATCAAACAGACCATGCCGGACGGCTGCCCTTCGGGGCAGCTGTTTTTTCGGCTCCGCACCACCGCACGGCCTCGCGCATACTCTGACAAAGGGAGAGGAAGTGGCCCCGATGCAGATGACACTTGACGCGCTGCCGGTCGGCGCGAGCGCCGTAGTGACGGCGCTGCGCTCCACCGGTGCACAGCGCCGCCGGATGCTCGACCTCGGCTTCGTGCCGGGCTCGTGCGTCCGCGCTCTGCACGTTTCCCCGTGGAGCGACCCGGTCGCCTACGGTGTGCGCGGCGCGGTCATCGCGCTGCGGCGCGAGGACGCGGGCGGCGTGCAGATCGAAATGCTTTGATTTTTCAGGAGGGATCGCCCCATGCCGAACGAGGCGCATATCATTGCTCTGGCCGGAAACCCGAACGTGGGAAAATCCACCGTGTTCAACGCCCTCACCGGGCTGCGGCAGCACACGGGCAACTGGCCGGGGAAAACCGTCGCCGCGGCGCGCGGCGATCTTACATACGGCGGCGAGCGTTTCACGCTCGTCGATCTGCCGGGGACGTACTCGCTGTTCCCCAACTCCGCCGAGGAGGAGATCGCGCGGGACTATCTCTGCTCTGGCGAGGCGGAGGCCGTGCTCATTTTGGCGGATGCGACCTGTCTGGAGCGCAGCCTGAACCTCGTGCTGCAAACCCTCGAGGCGGCGGATGTTCCTGCGGTCGTGTGCGTGAATCTGTTGGACGAAGCGGCGAAGAAGGGCATCGTGCTCGACCTGCCCGCGCTCTCCCGCGCGCTCGGTGTGCCGGTCGTCGGCACAGCAGCGAGCTGCGGAGAGGGGCTGGATAAACTGCGCGCGGCGCTGGCCGCCGCCGTCCGCGAAAAGCCGCGGCAGAGAGAGACGGCGGTCGAATATCCCCGCGCGGTCGAGCGCGCGGTGCGCGTGCTGGAGCCGGCGCTCGCGCCGTTCGCGCGGGAGCAGAGCCGCTTCTACGCGCTGCGGCTGCTGGAAGACGATGCTCTGTTCTTCGCCCGCTTCGGCGCCGATCTGCCCGTTTTGGCGGCGGAGCGCATCGGGGAGGTCTGCGTCCGCGCCCGCGCCGAGCTGGGGGAGCTGACCGGCGACGCCCTGCGCGACGCGCTGGTGGGTGCGCTCTCCGCCCGCGCCACGGAGCTGGTGCGGCTGTGCGAGCGGCGGGACGAGACCGCCGCGCAGCGGCGTGACCGGCGGCTCGACCGCCTGCTTACCTCCCGCGCGACGGGCATCCCCGTGATGCTCGCGCTCTTCGGGACGATCTTATGGCTGACGGTCGAGGGCGCGAATGTGCCGTCGCAGCTGCTCTCACGGGCGCTGTTCTCGGCGCAGGAGCCGCTGCGGGGGCTTCTCGCCTTCCTGCCGCCGTTCTGGTGTGGCGCGCTGGTGGACGGAATGTACCGCACGCTTGCGTGGGTCGTATCGGTAATGCTGCCGCCGATGGCGATCTTCTTCCCGCTCTTTACGCTGCTCGAGGACGTGGGCTATCTGCCGCGCGTGGCGTTCGTGCTCGACCGCTGCTTCGCCCGCGCCGGGGCGCACGGGCGGCAGAGCCTGACGATGTGCATGGGTCTCGGCTGCAACGCCTGCGGCGTGACGGGCTGCCGCATCATCGACTCGCCGCGCGAGCGGCTCATCGCGATGCTGACGAACAGCCTTGTGCCGTGCAACGGGCGCTTTCCGCTGCTCATCACGCTTTTGACCGCGTTCCTTTCCGGAGAAGCCATGCTCGGTGCAAGCGCAGGACTGCTCGCGGCGCTGGTGCTCTCCGTGTGCGTGACGCTGCTCGTCTCGCGCCTTCTGTCCGCCACGCTGCTGCGCGGCGAAAGCTCCGCCTTTTCCCTCGAGCTGCCGCCCTACCGCCGTCCGCGCGTGGGGCAGGTGCTGGTGCGCTCGCTTCTGGATCGGACGGTGTTCGTCCTCGGCCGCGCGGTGACGGTCGCCGCGCCCGCGGGCCTGCTCATCTATCTGCTGGGGAACTGCACCGTGGGCGGCACGACGCTGCTCGCGCACGGCGCGGCAGCGCTCGATCCGCTGGGGCGCGCACTGGGGCTGGACGGCATGATCCTGCTTGCCTTTCTGCTCGGCTTTCCGGCGAATGAGATCGTGCTGCCGATCCTGCTCATGGGCTACTCCTCGGCGGGAACGCTGGTGGACGGCGCGTCGCTCGCGGAGCTCAAGACCATGCTGCTGGCGAACGGCTGGACGGGAACGACCGCGCTTTGTATGCTGCTCTTCTCGCTGTTCCACTTCCCCTGCGGCACGACCACGCTCACGCTCGCGCGGGAATCGAAGAGCCTGAAATGGACGCTCGTCGGCGTCGCGCTGCCGACGGCGGTGGGCATGACGGTCTGCTTCACCGTGCATCTGGCGGCGATGTGGCTGAAAATATGAATACAAAATGTATTATTGCCTATGAATTATACAATTTGTCGCCGAAAATCGACAAAAAGAGACGCGAGCCGTCGGCTCGCGCCTCTTTTCTCTTATGCGGTCACGGCTCACGAACGGTGCCGCCGGAGATGGTGACCTTGCCGTTTTCGGCGGTCAGACCCGCTTCTCCGCCGGGAACGATAACGGTGCCGCCGGTGATGACGATGTCGCCCTCACCGAGCCACAGTCCGTGCCCGAACGTGACTGTTCCACCGCTGATACGGACCTCGCCGCGGTCGATGCTCGCGTCGCCCGCAAGCGTCAGCTCGCCGCCGGTGACTCCGAGCGCGGCATTTTGCAGCCAGAATTCACCGTCCGCCGTAAGGCTTCCGCTCTCCACGAGCAGCGTGCCCTTCTCCTCGGCATTGCTGCCCATGTGCAGCGCGCCGCAGCGGACGTTCGTGCCGTCCTGCACGGCGAGGAGGGGCGCACGGACGCTACCCCATGCCCAAACGTTCAGCTCGCCCGCGGCGAGCGAACCGCCGCCCGTGAAGAGCAGGCCCGTTCCGCCGAGAGTCCCGTCGACTGTGTTTTCACCGAGGACACGCAGATGCGCTCCGCCCCACGGCAGCAGCTCCGGCGCGTGAGCGTTCTCCAGCGTCAGCGTACCGGCGAACCAGTCGTTTTCATAAGGGTTTTCGGCGTTCAGCGCATCCCACACCGCGCCAGAGACTGTGCCCGCCCAATCCGGGCTGTAGTCCGTCGGGTAATAGCCCGCGCCATAAACGCCGCGATAGGCGGAGCCATCTGCGCCGTCCCACAGGACGGCGCCATAGTCGTTGACCGCCGCGCCGGAAAAGCTCTGTGCGGAAAAAACGCCCGCGCCGCCCTCGACGGTCGAGCCCTCGGCAAGGCCGCCCGCAAGGTGCGCCGTGCCGCCGGAGAGGATGAATTCCGCCTTCTGCTCGGCTGCGCCGAGGAGCGTCGTACCGCCGCGGAACACCGCGCGCTTCAGCTCCTGCACGGAGCCCTGCACGCTGAGCGTGCCGCCGGCGTTGACCAGCGCGCCGTTATTGAGCCAGAGCATATCGGTGCAGAGCGTGCCGCCGAGCACGGCGAGCGCGGGCACGTCGACCGTGTTCGGAGCGGCGAGACGAATGTCGTCGCAGCGCAGGGTCACATCGCCGTCAAGCACCAGCGAGGGGATGGGGAGGTCCCCGCCGCCGCAGTCAAGGGCGGCGGCATTGGAGACCGTCAGCGTACCGTCGCCGGTGACGAGCACGCAGTCGAAGCCCTCGAAGCAGGCATACTCTGTGCCGCCGCCGTCCACGGTGCAGTCGCCGGAAATGTTCAGACGGAGGATGCCACCGTCCGGGGCGGTGAGGTTCGGGAGGGTGCAGTCTGCTGCGGAGACGGTGAAGGCGTGGTACAGCTCGCCGTTCCACGCGAGCTGACCGTAGGAGCCCTCCTGCTTCGCCCTGCCACCGGAGAAATCGGCAAGCGTGACGCCTTCATCGGCAAGCTTGCCCTCCAAAATGAGGTCGGTGTACGTTCCGTCCGGCAGGCGGACGGCGAGGTAATCGCACGCGCCCTCGTCGGCACGGGAGGCAAGCGGAAGCTTGCTGTTCTTGTCCGCCGCACCGGAGGTCTCGGCAAGGTCGAACCACAGGCGGCAGACCTCGGGCAGATCCTCGGCGCGCAGCCCCTCCTCGGCCAGGATCTCGTCGTTCGGCGTCGGCAGTGTCACGGCATCGCCCGGCGTAGCGGGCGTGCCGCAGGCGGTGAGCAGGAGCAGCAGGGACAGGAGCAGAGCGGACAGCTTTTTCATAGCGGCGTCCTCCAAAATGCGTTTTCGGGGCGGTCCTTATTTCATCAGCTCTGCGACCAGATCGGTGTATTCGCTCGGGTCCTCAAGCGGCAGGCCCGCGATGAGAAGCGCCTGATCGTAGAGGATCTTCGCGTACAGCTCCGCCTTGGCGCGGTCGGAGGTCATGGCGGCCTCCATCGCCTGCACAGCGGGATGGTCGGTGTTCAGCTCCAGAATGCGGTCGGCCTTGACGGGCGTGGGCATCTGGAAGTTTTTGAAGTATTTCTCCATCTCGAAGCTCAGGCCCTCGCCCGCGGTCATACAGACCGGATGCGTCTTGAGGCGGCGGGAAGCGCGGGCTTCCTTGATCTTATCGCCGAGCGTCTCTTTGACGAACTGCATCAGCTCCGGCTTTTCGTCGATGTCCTTCTGCTCCTCGCCGCCGAGATCCAACTCGCCGTCGAGGATGGAGCGGAACTCGTGGTCGGCATACTTGCCCAGCATTTGCAGAACAAATTCGTCCGTTTCACCGGTGAGGTAGAGGATCTCGTAGTTCTTGTCCTTCAGCAGCTCGGTCTGCGGTAGGTGGTCAATGGCGGAGACGTTCTCGCCCGCGGCGTAGTAGATGTACTTCTGGCTCTCCGGCATGCGGTCGACATACTCGCGCAGGGTGGCGAGCTTTTTCTCCGTCGAGGAATAGAACAGCAGCAGGTCCTGCAAGGCGTCCTTGCGGCGCTCGCCGTCAGGACCGGCAATGCCGAAGCCGATGGCGCGGCCGAAGTTCTCGTAGAATTTTTCGTAGCCCTCGCGGTCGTCGCGCAGCAGCTTTTCAAGATCGGCGCGGAGCTTCTTCTCCAGACTGTTCCCGATGACCTTGAGCTGACGGTCGTGCTGCAGCAGCTCGCGCGAGATGTTCAGGCTCAGGTCGGGGGAGTCCACCACGCCGCGCACGAAGCGCAGATAATCCGGCAGCAGCGCGTCGCAGTGATCCATGATCATCACGCCCGCGGAGTAGAGCTGCAGACCCTTTTCATAGCCCTCGCTGTAGAAGTCCATCGGCCGCTGCGAGGGAATAAACAGCAGCGCCTTATAGGTCACGGCGCCCTCGACGCTCGCGGTGATGACGCGCTGCGGCTTGTCGAAGGCATGGGCGATGGACTGGTAGAACTTCTCGTATTCCTCGTCCGTCACCTCGCCGCGCGGACGCTGCCAGAGCGGCACCATGGAGTTGACCGTCGTCATCTCGTCCACATACTCGTACTCGGGCTTTTCGGGGTCACTGCCCTCCTTGACCCTGCGCGTCGGGCGCAGCATACGGATGGGGTAGCGGATGTAGTCGGAATATTTTTTCACCAGCTCATAGAGCCGATAGCCGTCGAGGTACTCGGAATATTTCTCCTCGTCCGTGTCCGCCTTGAGGTGCATGATGACGTCGGTGCCGACGCTCGCCTTTTCACATTCGCTGACGGTGTAGCCGTCCGCACCGGAGGACTGCCAGCGGTAGGCGGTCTCCGCGCCGTATTTCTTCGTGACGACCGTGATCTCGTCCGCGACCATGAACGCGGAGTAGAAGCCCACGCCGAACTGACCGATGATGTCGATGTCCTCCTTCTGATCGGCCTCCTGACGGAATTTGTACGAGCCGGACGAGGCGATGACGCCGAGGTTGTTCTCCAGCTCGTCCTTGTCCATGCCGATGCCGTTGTCGCTCACGGTCAGCGTGCGCGCGTCCTTATCTGCGGTGATCTCAATTTTGAAATCGCCGCGGTCAAGACCGACCTTGTCGTCGGTCAGCGAGAGGTAGCAGAGCTTGTCGATGGCGTCGCTTGCGTTGGAGATGATCTCGCGCAGGAAGATCTCCTTGTGGGTGTAGATGGAGTTGATCATCAGGTCGAGCAGACGCTTGGATTCTGCCTTGAATTGTTTCTTTGCCATAAAGCGGCATCTCCTTTGGTGATATATTTGTGCTGATTATAGCACAGAACCGCAAGGGTTTGTTATCTATTTTTGAATTTTTTCGTTTCGGTTGCACGGATGTGTGCCCCGCGCCGGTCCGGCGGCGCAAAAGGGGAGGAGGTGAGGACATGAAGAAAACGGAACCGCAGGTGCCGTTTGTGCCGTATTGGCCGGATGAGCGCACGCCCCACGAGCGCGTGCTGGAGCTGATGGACATGGCGCACGCCAAGACCTGCCGCATCATGAAGCAGCTCGGAAGAGCGTGGCCCCGTCCGGCGGACGAGCCGGCGCTCAACGCGCACAGCAGCACCTGCCGCTGCCTGCGTATCCCGCGCGGAATATGAAGCAAGCCCTCCCGATCGGGAGGGCTTGACTTTTGTGCGTGATATGGTACAATCGTTTTGAGGGACGCTGCACAGACGGCAGGCGGTCGGCCACACCACCCGAAAGGGGGTGAGACCATGCGGATCACTTTACATATCGGTTCCTTTACGGTAACGATTATGATAAAGAAACGCGAAAACCGCCACTCGGCCAAGTGACGGTTTTCTTGAGTTTTCTCAACTAAACTAATTTCCTTGGGTCGACCGCTTGTCGCAGCGTCCCTTGCTATCTTCATTATAATCCGGCGGACGAAAATGTCAAGCTGGAAAATTTTTTTGCCCTCGTTGCACATAAGTGGACACCAAACCGGCGAATCACTCTTACAAGTGATTCGAGGTGCTTTCGCCGTAAGAAAAAATCATAAAACCGGCGGAAACCTCGGAATTTTACACGAAAACTGAATCATACACCATCGGCTGCCCCGGCAGGGCGGCTTGAAAACAAACCTTGCCCTGATCGCAGGGCGTAAAACACAGGAGGAAGCATGACAAAAACCACCAACTACCAGCTCCCCGAGTGGGAGAAAACCGACCGCATTCAGATGAAGGACTTCAACGACATGACCGCGACCCTCGATACAGCCCTCAAGGCCAACGCCGACGCCATCGCCGCGGAGACCACCGCCCGCGTCGCGGGCGACGCGCTCGTGAAGCTCAAAGAAATCACGGTCACATCGGAGATCGCACAGATCGATATGGACTTTTCCGACATCGACCTGCGCAGTTTCTCCAAGCTGATTATCCGCCCAGCGCTCGCCTGCACTGACAACGTGGACTATCGTCTGCGCTTCGGCAGCGGCGAGGGAACCATTTTCCGCCACTACGTCAACCGCGAGTTTGCCAACTATGACTACGCCGCGGGCCTCGGCCCCGCCGGGCGCGAGTACGCCGAGGTCGAGTTGTGCCCCGGCGACGGCTGCTACTACATCACCACCCGAAAGCTGACGAGCACCGGCGAGACCGTTACGGTCTGCACGACGAACGCTTCGAACTTCGGGGAGACCGGCCCCAACTCGCTCTCGCTGTATAAAACCTCGTCCGCGCAGTATTTCACAGCGGGCAGCAGTGTGACGCTGTACGGCGTGAAAAAGTAAAAAAGGATCGCTCCTCATTTGAGGAGCGATCCTTTTTTATCTCAGCTCAAAAAGCTTTGATATCGGTTTGGCAATTAGCCGCCGATCACACTGTTGGTGGTCAGAACCGCACCGCCGACGGTAACGGTAGCCTGATACTTCACAGCGCTGTTGGAAGAGACAGCAATCGTCTCGGCGTTGGCGAAGGTAGTAGTGTTAGCATTGAAAGAACCGCCGACCAGATCAACGGTGGTAGTATAGCCGTTGGTGGTATTGGTGATCGTCACAGTGCCGGTGTAAGCAACCGCAGCGGCGTCAGAGTTCGTGTACTGCAGAGTGACCTTGCCGGAAGCATCCTTGACCAGCTTGACAGCAACAGTACCATTGCTGGGATTGACAGCAGAGGTCTCGTCAACAACCTTGATGAACACAGTGCTCAGCAGGCCATCGGTGAGCTTGAACCAAACCTGATCGTTGGTATCCTTGCCGATGGAGGCAGGAGCGGAAGCGATCAGAGTGCCGTCAGTGCCGATGTAGTAGACCTTGCAGCCATCATCGAAGGCATAGAGCTTGCTGCCGATCTTCACAACGGAGTTGGTGGTAGCCTCAGTGCCAACCGCGGTGAAGAGGTTGGCGCCGTCAACCTTGGTAGTAGGATTGTTGATATCCATGTAGGCGATATCGCTGTAGCCGGAGGCAACGCCCTTGCTGTTGTACGAAACACCGGTCAGGATGCTATAGTTCGTGACAGCGAAGTCGGTCTTGATCTTGGTCTCAGCACCGTCGATGACGGCGTCATACTCATAGTAGTAGCCGAGATCCTTGGTGTAGGACTGGCCGGCGGAACCGCCCTTGATGAAGGTGACAGCCTTGCTGCCGTCGGAGATGTAGAGGTTGTTGGTCTCGCCGCTAACCTTGGTCTTGGCGACAACAACGATCTTGGCAATGGTGTTGTCCTCAGTCAGCAGGGTGATGGGAGCGGTGTAGGTGCCGCCCTTCCACTCGATGTTGGGGACGTTGGCAATGCCGGTGTAGGAGGTGTAGGTGGTATCCGTGCCGCTCTCGTCGATGACGAGGAACGTGGTCTTGCCGTTGGCATAGAGGACGCCGCTGCTAGCGGTGCCGACGTTATAGGCGTTGCCGGAGACCGTGCCGGCGAGGGAGGGGATGCCCTTGGTGATCTTGGCGGAGCCAACGGTCGCGTTACGCGCGTCAGCCGCCAGGGTCAGGGTGTACTCCTCGTCGCTGTTGACGGTGTAGGAGACCACATCGTACTTGTTCAGATCGGAGTTGGCAGAGGCATAGTCAGCCAAACTGGTAGCAGAATACGCAGTACCGTCGGCCTTCTTCAGAGCCTTGACGTCGACCTTCTTGGTGGTGCCGTCGGTGAAGAGGAGCTTGGCGCGGGGGCTATCGAGGCGGGAACCAACCTCATAGGCGAGGATGACCGCATACTGCAGGGTATCGTCAGCGTCGACAAAAGCGGCGTAGCCGTACTGATCCAAATAAACGGTAACGTCCTTACCAACGCTGGTGTTCATGCCGATGGTGATGTCGACGCCGTTGGCGCTCTTCTTGTAGGTGGTGCCGTCAACGGTGACGTTCTTGGAGGCGGTGAAGCCGTTCATCTTGCCGGTGACCTTCTCGGCCAGAGCCATGCTCTTGACGCCAGCGTCGCCAGCCTTGCCGGAGTAGGTGTAGAGAACGATGTCATCCTTGCTGTAGCTGTCGTCCGTCTCATAGGAGGAGCCGGCACCAGTCTTGGCAGTAAAGGTGACATAGGCATCCTTGGTGGTGGAAGCCTTGTAGGAAGCGGTGATCTTGCCAACGTAGGTGTTGATCGCGATCACGGTCAGGGACTCGGCGTCGTCATTGTAGTAGACCTCGAGCAGGGTGCCGTTGCCGCCCTTTTCGACCTTGCTGCCCTTGACGATATCCTGAGTCCAGGAGCTGGACAGATTCCGGCCATCCTCATAATAGGTGACCTTGGAATCGTCAATGCCCTTGCTCAGACCGAGGTCGGAATAGATGGTGCCGATCTCGACGGTAGCGGTGTAGGACAGGTCAGCAGCATCCGCATAGGTGCCGATGGACTTGGCCTTGAGCATCCACTCGGTAGCGGGACGCTCGAAAGCATCGGTGGTGGAGTTCTTCTTGAGATCCTTGTAGAGCTTCTCGCCGAGCTCAACGGTGTACTCGCCGGAGGTGAGCTTCTCCTTGGAGATGTTCTGATCCTTGGCGACGGTGGAGGTCTCATACTTGGCAACGGAAGCGCCGAAGTTGATCTTAGTGCCATCGACGGTGATGGTGGAGCCCTTGGTGTCATAGGTGACCATGGGAGCCTCGAGGGCGTTCAGGCACATCTGAGCGGCCTTCTCACGGGTGAGGACCTGGT
>OLOQ01000774.1_pt1 | contig 33766 bp, 34 predicted proteins | sample 1673101 | NCBI WGS metagenome assembly OLOQ01 (sample SAMEA3136754, study PRJEB25190) | human gut metagenome | biome: human gut; feature: human-associated habitat; material: faeces | place: Austria | collected 2013 | reverse complement strand
CCGGCTGGGCGAGGGCGGCGTCCCACTGCATGGTATCCGTCATACGCTACACTCCTTTCTCTTGTCCCGCCGCGGCAGCAGCGGCAGCCTGCTCCTCCAGCGTACCGACAGAGCCAATAGCGGACTTCACAAACTCCATGCGGACGCGATCCTCACTGGTTTCGATGACCAATGTGTTTTCGCTCACAGCAATGACTTTGCCCACGATTCCACCGATGGTGGTCACCGTATCGCCCTTCTTCAGGTTGTTGCGCATCTGCTCGGCAGCTTTCTTCCGCTTGTTCTCCGGGCGGATCAGCATGAAGTAGAACACCGCAATGAGAACAACCAGCATGATGATAGAGGAGGAAGCGCCTTCCATAACAACAAAACTCCTTTTCGTTCCAAAGTCAGAATGACAATATTATAGCAGATATACCAGCTTTTGCAAGGGGGTCATGCGCGTTTTTCCAAATTTCCGCTGTAACGGGCCCGAAAATCCGCGAACGTCCCTTCGTCCAGGGTCCGGCGGATGCGGGCGGCCAGCTCATTGTAGAAGTACAGGTTGTGCAGCACCGCCAGCCGCAGGGCCAGCACCTCATCCGCCTTGAACAGGTGCCGGATGTACGCCCGGGAGAAGCGGCGGCAGGCGGGGCAGCCGCAGCTCTCGCTGATGGGCCGGGGGTCGGTGGCGTACTTCTCGTTGAGGATGTTCACCGTGCCCTCCCAGGTGAAGAGCTTGCCATGGCGGCCGTTGCGGGAGGGCATCACGCAGTCGAAGAAGTCCACGCCCCGGGCCACGCCCTCGATGATGTTGCTGGGCGTGCCCACGCCCATGAGATACCGGGGCTTGTGGGCGGGCATATAGGGCTCCACCGCCTCGATGATGCGGTACATGACCTCGGTGGGCTCCCCCACCGCCAGGCCGCCGATGGCGAAGCCGTCGCAGTCGATCCGGGCGATCTGCTGCATGTGCCAGGTCCGCAGGTCCTCATAGGTGGCCCCCTGGTTGATGCCGAACAGCATCTGATGGGGGTTCACGGCGTCCGGCAGGGCGTTGAGCCGGTCATGCTCCGCCTTGCACCGCTGCAGCCACCGCAGGGTGCGCTCACAGCTGGCCTTGGCATAGTCGTACTGCGCCGGGTTTTCCACGCACTCGTCAAAGGCCATGGCGATATCGGAGCCAAGGTTGGACTGGATGCGCATGCTCTCCTCCGGCCCCATGAAGATGCGGTGGCCGTCCAGATGGCTGGCAAAGGTGACGCCCTCCTCGGTGATCTTCCGCAGGCTGGCCAGGGAGAACACCTGGAAGCCGCCGGAGTCCGTGAGGATGGGACCGTCCCAGTTCATGAACCGGTGCAGGCCGCCCATCTGCCGCACCACGTAGTCGCCGGGGCGCAGATGCAGGTGATAGGTGTTGGACAGCTCGATCTGGCAGCCCAGGTCGTGGAGGTCGAAGGCGTCCACGCCGCCCTTGATGGCAGCCTGGGTGCCCACGTTCATGAACACCGGCGTCTGCACCGTGCCGCCGTGGGCGCAGCGGAACTCACCCCGCCGGGCCCGGCCCTCTTTTTTGATTACTTTGAACATAGCTTCTCCTTATTGAATGAACATGGCGTCGCCGAAGCTGAAAAAATGATAACGCTCCTTTACCGCCTCCTGATATGCCGCCAGGACGTGCTCCCGGCCCGCCAGGGCGGACACCAGCATGATCAGGGTGGACTCCGGCAGATGGAAATTGGTGATCAGGCCGTCCAGCACCTTGAACCGGTAGCCGGGATAGATGAAGATATCCGTCCATCCGGCGCTGGCCGTCATGGTGCCGTCCTCCGCGGCCCAGCTTTCGATGGTGCGGCAGGAGGTGGTGCCCACGCAGATGACCCGGCCGCCGTTTTTCCTGGTCTCGTTGATCAGGTCCGCCGTTTCCTGGGGGATCACACAGTACTCGCTGTGCATCTCGTGGCCCTCGATCTCGTCCTCCTTCACCGGGCGGAAGGTCCCCAGGCCCACATGAAGTGTAACGTATCCCAGCTTTACACCCATTGCGGATACTTGATTCAGCAGTTCCTGGGTGAAGTGCAGGCCCGCCGTGGGGGCGGCAGCGGAGCCGTTGACCTTGGAGTACACCGTCTGGTAGCGCTCCTGGTCCTGAAGCTCCTCCTTGATATAGGGGGGCAGGGGCATTTTCCCCAGCCGCTCCAGCACCTCCAGGAAAATCCCCTCATAATCGAAGCGCACCAGGCGGTTGCCGCCGGGCAGCTCCTCCACCACCTCCGCCGTCAGTTCCCCGTCGCCGAAGGACAGCTTCGCCCCGGTGCGCATCCGCTTGCCAGGCCGCACCAGGCACTCCCAGGTCTTGTTCCCCCGGTCGATCAGCAGCAGCACCTCGCACGCGCCGCCGCCGGGCAGCCGGTGGCCCAGCAGACGGGCAGGAAGCACCCGGGAATTATTGAGGATCAGGCAGTCGCCGGGCCGGAGATACTCCGGAAGATCGTAAAAATGCCGGTGCTGCCACGCGCCGGTGTTCTTGTCCAGCACCAGCAGCCGGGAGGCGTCCCGCTGGGGGATGGGCGTCTGGGCGATCAGCTCCGGCGGTAATTCATAGTTAAAGTCGCTTGTTTTCATATCCATCGTCCTGTTTCCGGTAAATTGTGCCATAGGCACTTTCAAAATATCAGTATAGTATATTTCCCCGATTCCGGCAACTGTTTTCCGGAAAAACGGCGAAAATTCAGCGGCAGGGATCGCGCCCCGCCGCTGAATCGACCATATTGCGTTACAGGATGGACTTGGCGTCCACATAAAGCTCCCGGACCGCCGGTGCATCGGCGGTGACGGGCTCCGGCTGATGGTCCCGCTTTTCGATGAACTTGGGGGCCACCTGGGGGAACAGGGCCAGACTCAGCACGTCCTCGTCGGACTTTGCAAGGCCCCGGAACTCCTGGCGGTACTTCTCCAGCTCCGGCTCCAGCAGGTCGGCCGGGCGGCAGGTGACCACGTCCTCAGGGGCGATGCCCGCCTTGGCCCGGACCTCCGGGTTCACCTGGCCGGGGAGCTGGCCGTACTCGCCCTTGAGCATGGCCTTGGACTCCTTGGGGAACACCTTGTACCGCTCCCCCATGATGATGTTCATCACCGCCTGGGTGCCCACGATCTGGCTGGAGGGCGTCACCAGGGGCGGATAGCCGAAGTCCTTGCGGACCCGGGGAATTTCCGCCAGCACGTCGTAGTATTTGTCCTCCTTCCCTGCCTGCTTCAGCTGGGAAATGAGGTTACTGAGCATGCCGCCGGGGACCTGATACAGCAGGGTGTTGGTGTCCACTCGCAGGACCTTGGGGTCCAGAATGCCCGCGTCCTGGAGACGCTGGGCCACCTGGCGGAAATGGACGGCGGCATCGGACAGCTTGCCCAGGTCCAGGCCGGTGTCGCGGACGGTTCCCTTCAACGTTGCCACCAGGGACTCGGTGGCGGGCTGGCTGGTGCCGTTGGCCATAGGCGACAGGGCGGTGTCCACGATGTCTACCCCGGCATAGGCCGCCATCAGCAGCGTCATGTCGCCGGTGCCGGAGGTGTTGTGGGTGTGCAGGTGGATGGGCACGGAGACGGTCTCCTTCAGCGCCTTCACCAGAGAGTAAGCGTCCATGGGCAGCAGCAGGTTGGCCATGTCCTTGATGCAGATCATGTCCGCGCCCATCTGCTCCAGCTCCTTGGCCAGCTTCACGAAGTAGGCCTCGTTGTGGATGGGGGACATGGTATAGCTGAGGGTAGCCTCCACCTGTCCGCCGTATTTCTTGGTAGACTTGATGGCCTGTTCCAGATTGCGCACGTCGTTGAGAGCGTCGAAAATACGGATGATGTCGATGCCGTTTTCGATGGACTTGGCGCAGAAGGCGTCCACCACGTCGTCGGCGTAGTGCTTATAGCCCAGGATGTTCTGGCCCCGGAACAGCATCTGCAGCTTGGTGTGCTTCACATGCTTGCGGATGGTGCGCAGGCGCTCCCAGGGGTCCTCCCCCAGAAAGCGCATACACGCGTCAAAGGTTGCGCCGCCCCAGCACTCCAGGGAGTAGTACCCGATGGAGTCCAGGGTCTCCAGGGCGGGCAGCATATCCTCGATGGTCATGCGGGTGGCCGCCTGGGACTGGTGGGCGTCCCGGAGGATGGTATCGGTAATCAGCAGGGGCTTATTCGATAAAAATTCCATAATTTACCTCCTATCAGCCGAACAGGGAGATCAGCACGCCTGCGGCGATGGCGGAGCCGATGACGCCCGCCACATTGGGACCCATGGCATGCATCAGCAGGAAGTTGCCGGGATTGGCCTCCTGGCCCACCTTCTGGCTGACCCGGGCCGCCATAGGCACGGCGGACACACCGGCGGAGCCGATGAGGGGATTGATCTTCTCCTTCAGGAACAGGTTCATGAACTTGGCCAGCAGCACGCCGCCGGCGGTGCCGAAGCCGAAGGCCACCACGCCCATGCCCATAATGGCTAGGGTCTTGGGGCTGAGGAAGGTGGTGCCGGTGGCGGTCGCACCCACGCTGATGCCCAGGAAGATGGTGACGATGTTCATCAGCTCGTTCTGCATGGTCTTGCTGAGCCGGTCCAGCACGCCGCACTCCTTGGCCAGGTTGCCGAACATCAGGCAGGCGATCAGCGGCGCGGCAGAGGGCACCAGCAGGGCCACAAACACCGTGACCACAATGGGGAACAGGATCTTCTCCCGCTTGCTGACCTCCCGCAGGGGCTTCATGACGATCTGCCGCTCCTTCTCAGTGGTCAGGGCCTTCATGATGGGCGGCTGGATGACGGGCACCAGGGCCATGTAGGAGTAGGCCGACACGGCGATGGGGCCCAGCAGTGCCGGGGCCAGCATGGCGGTGACGAAGATGGCCGTGGGGCCGTCCGCGCCGCCGATGATGCCCACGGAGGAGGCCTCCGCGCCGGTAAAGCCCAGCAGGCGGCAGCCCAGATAGGTCAGGAAAATGCCCAGTTGGGCGGCAGCGCCCAGCAGCAGGCTCTTAGGGTTGGCGATCAGGGGGCCGAAGTCGGTCATGGCGCCCACGCCCATGAAGATCAGGCAGGGATAGATGCCCAGCTTGATGCCCAGATACAGCACATCCACCAGGCCCACGGAGATGGTCTGTCCCACGGACACGGTGTTCAGCACGGCGTCTGCAACGCCCGCCGCCTGCATTTCGGCGATGAACTCTGCCGTGATGGGCTGGCCGCCGAACAGCTCCCAGTGGACGTGGCCCCCGGCAAAGAGGATCTCGTGGAACATCCCCGCCCCGGGCAGATTGGTCACCAGCATGCCGATGGCGATGGGCACCAGCAGCAGGGGCTAAAACTTCTTCACAATGCCCAGAAACAGCAGGACACAGGCAATCACCAGCATAATGGCGCTTTTCCAGTTCTCCCCCTGGAAGAACTGATAAAAGCCGGTACTGGTCAGGAAATTGGCAATTGCTTCCATATGCGGCCCTCCGGGGTCAACCGATGGTGCACAGCAGGGTGCCGGACTCCACGGAGGCCCCCTTGGTGACAGCCACGGAGGTGACGGCACCGTCGCAGGGCGCCATGATCTCGTTTTCCATCTTCATGGCCTCCAGGATCATCAGCACGTCGCCCTTCTTCACGGCGCTGCCGCTCGTCACATTGACGGCCAGAATGGTGCCGGGCATGGGGGCGGTGATCTTCTCGCCTCCGGCGGGGGCGGCAGGTGCAGCGGGGGCAGGGGCGGCCGCAGGAGCGGCGGGCGCACCGGTCATTTCCTCGATCTCCACCTCGAACACGGTGCCGTTGACGTTGACTCTGTACTTTTTCATGGTGCGTTCCTCCTTACACTTTCTTCATGGATACGATACGGATGGCGGAAACGTCGGTCCCCAGGTCCTCGGCGATGGCAGCAGCCACAGCCGCGATCATGGCGGGGCTTACGGCCTCCGCAGCCGCCGGGGCGGCGGGAACCGCAGCCTTGGGCGGCGTCTGGGCGCCGGATGTGCGCGTGCACACCCAGCTCATCAGCGAAACCAGCAGAATGATGCACAGAAGTCCCGCAAACACCGTTCCCAGGCCCATCAGCACGACAAATAAGTTGGAATAGTCCATTTCTTCCTCCCTCTCACTCTTTTTGCGCAGACAGTACACGTCCCGGAGACATTGTGCCCTGTCCATGCGGACAAGTCGTGGACAAATTTCCATGATATGTTGCCCCATTATACACAGGTATGGCGTATCTGTCAACAGCAATTCGTCACAATTCTAACAATTTGTGCAGAATGACAAATACACCCGGTGGAGGGCTTATACAAAACCACAGAAAAAGCGCACCTCTCACAGGGGAGATGCGCCGATCCGTTATCTGTTATATATAGCCGTACAGACCCCGCACGGAGACCTCGCCGCAGCGCAGCGTGACCACCGTGCCGTCCTGTCGGCGCACCACAAGGCCGTATTGCCGGTCGATGTCCAGGGCCGTCACCGTCTCCCCGGTGTCCGGGATGCGCAGCGTCTGCCCCAGGTTCAGGCACAGGCGGCGATAGTCGGCGGCGTAGACCTCTGGGGTGTGCAAGTGTCCGAAGGCCTGGCACAGGGCCTCCGCCAGGGCCGTTTCCAGGGCGGCCCGGTCCACGGGACAGCCCTTGGCCTTCAGGGACGTGGCGATCCGGGCCACCTCCGGTGAAAAGTCATCGGGCCGCTGCCGCAGGTTGATGCCGATGCCGATGACCACATGGTCCACTCCCCTGCCGGACAGCGACGCCTCCGTCAGAATGCCCGCCAGCTTCCGTCCCTCCAGTACCAGGTCATTGGGCCATTTGATCCGTACCGGCGCGCCGGTGACGCGGTGGATGGCCCCGGCGGCGGAGACCGCCGCCATGGGGGTCAGGGGCAGCAGGTCCTCCGGCGTCCCCTCTGGCCGCCACAGCACCGAGAGGTACAGGCCCAGCCCCTCCGGCGATTCAAAGCTCCGGCCCATGCGGCCCCGGCCCGCCGTCTGCCGCCGGGCGATCACCGCCGTGCCGCTGGGCGCGCCCTGGGCCGCCAGGCTTTTGCACACGGTGTTGGTGGAGTCCACCGTGTCATAGCGGAAAATCTTTGGCTGCTCCATCCGTACTGCCTCCCTTCGTTTTTCCCATGGTAACATGGATTTCCCCGGACGTAAAGGGGGTGATTGTCAAGCGCTTGACAATCACCCCCTGCCTGTGATACGATAGCCCCAATCTTTTCCAGATCAGGAGGGGGCCATGTCCGCACGAAAACTGGTATATACCGCCCTGCTGGCCGCATTGACGGCGGCGGGCGCGTTCATCCGCATCCCGATTGGGATCTCCGTTATCACCCTGCAGTTCCTGTTCACCGCCATGGCGGGGGTACTGCTGGGACCGGGCGGCGGAGCCCTGAGCCAGGGGGTCTATGTGGCCCTGGGGCTTGTGGGGCTGCCGATCTTCACCGCCGGAGGCGGCTTCGGCTATGTGCTCCAGCCCTCCTTCGGGTTTCTGCTGGGGCTGATCCCTGCCGCCGCCGTTATCGGCGCTCTGAGCCGCCGCAGCAGCTCGCCGGTGAGGCTGGCCCTGGCCTGCGGGGCGGGGCTGGCGGTTCTGTATGCCGTGGGGGTGCCCTATATGGCGCTGATCCTCAACGGCTATCTGGGCAAGGGCATGAGTGTGCCGGCCCTGCTCTGGTCAGGGATGCTGATCTATCTGCCGGGGGACGCCGCGAAAATCGCCGTGACGGCCCTGCTGTGCCCGGTGCTGCGCAGACGCGTCCCGGGGCTGGCAGGACAGAAATAATGAGGACAGGCCATAGGCCTGTCCTCGGGGGCTGTCATGTTACTTGGTACCGAAGATGCGGTCGCCGGCATCGCCCAGACCGGGCACGATATAGCCGTGCTCGTTCAGGTGATCGTCCACCGCACCGGCGTAGATGTCCACATCGGGGTGGGCCTTCTGCAGGTGCTCGATGCCCTCGGGGGCAGCCACCAGCACCATGAGCTTGATGTTGTGGCAACCGCGCTTCTTCATCTCGGTGATGGCGGCGTCGGCGGAGCCGCCGGTGGCCAGCATGGGATCCACGATGATGATGTCGCGGTCGGCCACGTCCTTGGGCATCTTGCAGAAGTAGACGTGAGGCTCCAGAGTCTCCTCGTCCCGGAACATACCGATGTGGCCCACGCGGGCGGAGGGCACCATGCGCAGCACGCCGTCTACCAGGCCCAGACCGGCCCGGAGGATGGGCACCACGGCGAACTTCTTACCGGCCAGAGTGGGCAGCTCCGCCTTACACAGGGGAGTCTCCACTACCTTGGTGGTCAGCGGCAGGTCACGGGTGGCCTCGTAGGTGATCAGCATGCCGATCTCGGAAACCAGCTCCCGGAAATCCTTGACGCTGGTGTTCTTGTCCCGGAGGATGGTGAGCTTGTGGGCCACCAGGGGATGGTTCATGACGTGGACTTTTTCGCTAAACATGGCGCTTCTCCTTTATATATAAAAATTATCAATCCAAGGTGATCTTCAGGCCCCGGGCCAGCCGCTCCCGCTCCGCCTGGCTCAGCCGCAGGTATACGGGAACCAGGTCCCGGGCCGTGGTGACCTGTCCGGCGGCAGCCATTTCCTCCGCCGCCAGGGCAACCCCCACAGCGTTCTGCATCACCAGCTGAGGCGGGGCCATCCGGCAGGGAATATCCTGCTCCAACAGATGATTATAACACAGCCCGGCCCCGTCGCCAACAACAAATTTCGGCTCCGGGCGGTTTTTTATCTCCTCCGCCAGCTCCGCCAGGCCGATGGCCCGGTCCGGACACTGCCGGGTCAGAACGCCGTCATGGGCCAGGAACAGGGCGTTGTACACCTGGCTGCGCCGGGCGTCCATGGCGCAGATGATGAGGCCCTCCATATGGGCCAGATTCCGGGCCATGGCGGCCAGGGTGGACACGCCGCAGCAGGGCTTTTCCAAGGCCCAGGCCAGGCCCTTCAGGGCGGACACGCCGATGCGCAGGCCGGTGAAGCTGCCCGGCCCGTTGGCGGCCGCCAGCAGGTCCATATCCCGGACCCGCAGCCCAGCGGCGGACAGCATACCGTCCACCAGGGGCATCAGGGTGCGGCTGTGGGTCAGGCCCATGTTCTGATAGGCGCTGGCCAGGGGAACGCCGTTTTCCACCACGGCAGCGGAGACGCTTTTGGCCGAGGTCTCGATGGCAAGTATTTTCAAAGCGGCTCCCCTCCCTCAATGGTAATACTGCGCCAGCCGTCGTTTTCCGGCCAGCGGGTGATGGTGACAGTGATGGCGTCCGGCGGCAGGGCCTCCCGGACGTTTTCGCTCCACTCCACGGCGCACACGCCGCCCCGGTCCAGATAGTCCTCCCAGCCGATGTCGAACAGGGCGTCGGCGTCCGCCAGGCGGTACATATCGAAGTGGAACAGGGGCGTGGGGCCGTCGTATTCGTTGACGATGGTGAAGGTGGAGCTGGTGACCCGGCCCCGGCAGCCCAAGCCCCGGGCCAGGCCCCGGGTGAAGGCGGTTTTGCCCATCCCCAGGCCGCCGAAGTAGGCCACCACCGCACCGGGGCGCAGGGTCCGGCCCAGACGGCAACCCAGCTCCTCCGTTTCCGCGGGACTGTGGGTGATATACTCCATAGGCGGCCTCCTCTCCGTAAAATCATCTGATTATATCACAGGAATCCCTGCTTGAAAAGAGCAAATTCGGTTTATAGAAAAAGTTTCGGGCGAAAGCGGCCAGGCGCGCCTCTTGCCAATCGGGACGGGTTGTGGTATCGTATCAGACGCCGGGCCGTTGTCCGGCTATGCCATTCAATAAGGAGAATCCCATGAAAATCGCTTCCTGGTGCCGGGCCAACGCCATGCCCCTGATTGCCGTGCTGGCGGCGGCGGTCACAGCCTGCTTTGTGCCGCCGGATGCGGCCTATGCCGGATATTTCGACTGGAAAACCCTGTCCTGCCTGTTCTGCGTGCTGGCGGTGGTGTGCGCCCTGCGCAGCGTGGGCCTGTTCCCGGTGATCGCCCGGCGGCTGCTGCAGCTGTTCGGAACCGCCCACAGCGTGGGCACGGCCCTGGTGCTCATCACGCTGGTGGGCTCCATGCTGCTGACCAACGACACGGCCCTGCTGACCTTTCTGCCTCTGAGCTGGATGGTCCTGCAGGAGGCGGGACAGGAAAAGCTGACCGCCTATGTCTTTATCCTGCAAAACTGCGCCGCCAACTTAGGCGGTATGCTGACCCCCTTCGGGAATCCCCAGAACCTGTATCTGTTCGACCACTATCACATTCCTGTCGGTGAGTTTCTGTCCATTATGCTGCTGCCGTTTGCCCTGTCCACGGGGCTGATCCTGCTGTGCTGCCTGCTGATTCCCCGGCAGGTGCTGGCGGTGCCCCAGCGGGAGCTGACGCTGGACAAGCCCCGGGCCATCGCATACGGACTGCTGTTCTGTCTGGCCGTGGGGATGGTCCTGCGGGCGGTCCCCTACCCTGTGGGCTTAGCGGTCATCGCGGCGGCGCTGGCCGTTATGGACCCTCGGGCGCTGAAAAGCGTGGACTGGGGGCTGCTGGTGACCTTTGCCGCGTTTTTCGTGTTCTCCGGCAACATGGCCCGGATTCAGCCGGTGCGGGAGCTGTTCGGCCGACTGCTGGCCCATGGCGTCCTGCCGGTATCGGCGCTGACGTGCCAGGTGATCAGCAACGTCCCCGCCGCCATTCTGCTGAGCCAGTTCACGGACCGCTTCCGGGAGCTGCTGATCGGCGTCAACATCGGCGGCGCCGGAACGCTGATTGCGTCCCTGGCCAGCCTCATCACCTTCCGGGAATACACCCGCCGCTGCCCGGAGCAGACCGGCCGGTTCCTGGGCCTGTTTACCCTGATCAGCTTCGGCTTCCTGGCAATTCTGCTGGCGGCGCTGAGCCTGTAGGAGTTTACAGCCGGGTCGGATTGCGGTATGATTAAGCCATAGAAAGCGAGGTGCGCATCCATGGACTACCGGGAGGATTCCCCGGAAATTCTGCTGGATTTCCTGTCGTATCATGAGACCATCAAGGCCCACTCCCAGCGGACGGTGGACGAATATTATCTGGACCTGCGGAATTTTTTCCGCTATCTGAAGTGGACCCGGGATCCGGCGCTGCAGGAGCAGCCCATGGAGTCCGTGGACATCCGGGACGTGGATCTGACCTTTGTGGGGTCCGTGACCCTGACGGAAATCTACGCCTATATGTCCTACCTCAGCCGGGACCGGGTGCTTCACCCCAACAGCGACCGGTCCGCCAAGGGGCTGAACCCCACCTCCCGGGCCAGGAAGCTGGCCACCATCCGCTCCTTTTACGGGTATCTGTGCAACAAAGTCCACAGGCTGGACCGCAACCCGGTGAAGGACATCGACGCGCCCAAGCTGAAAAAGACCCTGCCCCGCTATCTGACGCTGGACGAGAGTATTTCCCTGCTGGAATCCGTGGACGGACCCAACCGGGAGCGGGATCTGTGTATCCTGACGCTGTTTCTCAACTGCGGACTGCGTATTTCGGAGCTGATCGGGCTGAACCTGTCGGACGTTCACGATGACGCCCTGCGGGTCCTGGGCAAGGGCAACAAGGTGCGCATGGTGTACCTGAACCAGGCGTGCCTGGACACGCTGCGGGACTATCTGGCGGTGCGGCGGCCCATTACCGGGCCGGACCGGGACGCCCTGTTCCTGTCGGCCCGCAACCAACGGATCAGCCGCTCCATGGTCAACGCCCTGGTGAAAAAGCACCTGTCCCAGGCGGGGCTGGACAGCACCCAGTATTCCTCCCACAAGCTGCGCCACACCGCCGCCACCCTGATGCTGCAAAACGGCGTGGACGTGCGGGCGGTGCAGGAGGTCCTGGGCCACGAGCACCTGAATACCACGGAAATATACACCCATATCGACAACGAGGCCCTGCGGGTGGCCGCAAGGGCAAATCCCTTGTCACAGGTGAAGACCAAAGGGAAAATCCGGGATGATGACTGAGGGAAGCCACAAGGCCCCTCTCCCCTTTTTGCGGCAAATTTCCGGGAAAAACCGAGAATTTTTCCGGTCAGGCCATTGACATTCTGCCCGGAATGCTATACCCTAACGAGAGGTAATTATTTTATATGGAGGTTTCTCATGAATACGGCAGAGCTTTCCAGCATGAGCAAGCAGGTCCGGCGGGATATTATCAATATGATCGCCAATGCCGGCAGCGGCCACCCCGGTGGTTCCCTGTCTGCGGCAGACCTGATGACTTGCCTGTTTTTCAACCACATGCATGTGGATCCCAAGCGCCCGGACGACCCCGATCGGGATCGGTTCGTGCTGGGCAAGGGCCACGCGGCCCCCTGCTACTATGCGGTCCTGGCGGAGATGGGCTTCATCAGCCGGGATGAGTTCAAAAATTTCCGCCAGCTCCACAGCATTCTCCAGGGTCACCCCGACAGCAAGAAGGTCCCCGGTGTGGACGCCGCCACCGGTTCCCTGGGTCAGGGCTGTTCCATCGCCGTGGGCATGGCCCTGGGCGCAAAGGTGCAGCATAAGGACTGCAAGGTCTATGCCCTGCTGGGCGACGGCGAGTGCCAGGAGGGCCAGGTCTGGGAAGCCTTCATGGCCGCGGCCCACTATCATCTGGATAACCTGACCATCATCATCGACAACAACGGCCTGCAGATCGACGGCACCAACGACGAGGTCATGTCCCTGGGCGATCTGCCCGCCAAGCTCCGGGCCTTCGGCCTGGACCTGCACGAGATCGACGGCCACGACATGGACACCATTGAGGCGGCCCTCAGCGCCCCCGCCGTCCCCGGCAAGCCCAAGTGCATCCTGGCCCACACCGTCAAGGGCAAGGGCGTCTCCTTCATGGAGAACCAGGTGGGCTGGCACGGCAAGGCCCCCAACGAGGAGCAGCGCCGGCAGGCTTTGAAGGAATTGGAGGACTGAGACCATGAGTGAAAAAATCGCAACCCGTGAAGCCTACGGCAAGGCTCTGGTAGAGCTGGGCACCGCCAATGAGCAGGTGGTGGTGCTGGACGCCGACCTGGCCGGCGCCACCATGACCAAGTATTTCAGGGATGCCTATCCCCAGCGCTTCTTCGACTGCGGCATTGCCGAGGCGGACATGATGAACATCGCCGCAGGCCTGTCCACCATGGGCCTGGTCCCCTTCTGCTCTACCTTCGCCATGTTCGGCGCAGGCCGGGCTTATGAACAGATCCGCAATTCCATCGCCTATCCCAGGTTCAACGTGAAGATCTGCTGCTCCCACGCCGGCGTGTCCGTGGGTGAGGACGGCGGCAGCCACCAAGCCATCGAGGATATCGGCCTCATGCGCCTGATCCCCGGCATGACCGTCATCGTTCCCGCCGACGCCAAGGAGGCCCGGAAGGCCACCCTGACCCTGGCGGAGTTCCGGGGTCCGGCCTATATGCGCCTGGCCCGTCTGGCCACCCCCGTGTTCGAGGAGGATTATCCCTTTGAGATCGGCAAGGCCAACGTCCTGCGGGAGGGCACCGACGCCGCCGTGTTTGCCTGCGGCCTGATGGTCAGCGAGACGTTGGCGGCCGCCAGGCTGCTGGAGGCCCAGGGCATCCACATTGCGGTCATCAACGTCCACACCATCAAGCCCATTGACGCCGCCTGCGTCACCCAGTGGGCCGAAAAGTGCGGCAATGTGGTCACCGTGGAGGAGCACAGCGTCATCGGCGGCCTGGGCGATGCCGTGGCCGACGTGCTCATGGGCAAGGTCAGCTGCAAGTTCCGCAAGATCGGCGTCAACGATCAGTTCGGCCAGTCCGGCAAGGCTGTCGACGTTCTGCGGGAGTATGGACTCACCGCCGACCAGATCGCCGACCGCATCCGGGAGACCCTGTAAAAAGCCTCACAAAACCCCGGGAGAAATCGGATGATTTCTCCCGGGGTTTTTATGTATTCCCTTTACCGCTTGTTGGACCGCAGCCAAATGCCCTGCTTTTCAGCATTGGCAATCAGCTCATCCCGGAACTTGGGGTGGGCGATGGAGATGAGCTTCTCCGCCCGCTCCCAGGTGCTGCAGCCCACCAGGTTCACGCCGCCGTATTCGGTGACGATGTAGTAGGCCAGACTCCGGGGATCGGTGACGATATCGCCGGGAGTCAGCAGCGGGTTGATGCGGGACACCATCTCCCCCTCCTTGTTGACAAAGGAGGACGTCAGACAGATGAAGGCCTTGCCGCCCTTGGATACGGCGGCGCTCTCCAGGAAGTCCAGCTGGCCGCCGGTGCCGCTGATCTGCCGGGTGCCGGCGCTCTCGGCGCATATCTGGCCGTACAGGTCCACGGAGATGCAGTTGTTGATGGACACAAAGTTGTCGATCTTCCCCACGATAGAGGGATCATTGCAGTAGCTGATGGGATAGGTCACCACACCTGGGTTCTCCCGGATCCAGTCGTACAGGTCCGGCGAACCAATGGCAAAGCCGAACACGCTCTTATAGCGGTCCAGGGTCTTTCTCTTGTTGTTGATCTTTCCGGCCTTGTACATATCCAGGTACGAGTCGCACAGCATCTCCGTGTGGATGCCCAGGTCCCGCAGGTCGGAGCGGGCGATCATCTGGCCCACGGCGTTGGGCAGGGAGCCGATGCCCAGCTGCAGGGTGGAGCCGTCCACCATATTCTGCACCACATACTCGGCGATCTTCATCTCCGTCTCGCTGGCGGCGGGAGTCTTGATGCCCGGCAGGGGGCCGTGGGGGCCCTCCACGATCATATCCACGTCGTCGATGTGGATGCACTCGTCCAGCCCGCCATAGACCCAGGGCAGATTCTCGTTGACCTCCAGGATCACCACGTCGGCCTTGTCCAGCACCGCCCGGGCGGAGGCGTTGGACACGGAGAAGTTGAAGTATCCATGCTCATTCATGGGGGTCACGCAGGTGATAGCCACGTTTACCGTGAGGAAATGGTCATAGTAGGCCCCCAGATTCCGGAACACCATAGGGTTGAAGTTGCACAGGCCCCGGTCGCAGAGCTTGCGCTCATAGCCGGACATGTGCCAGCTGTTATAGATAAAATGCTCCCGGCTGGGGTCGCACTCCACCATCTGAATGGGCTGCTGGATCAGATAGCCCCGGATCTTCACGCCCCGCAGCTCGTCCTTCCGCTTGGCAATGGCCTCGTCCATCAGGGACGGGAAAGCCCCGCCCATGGAGATATCCAGCCAGTCGCCGCTTTTGACCACCCGCGCAGCCTCCTCCGGAGTGCGCAGCTTGCGTTTGTATTCCGACGTATAGTCAAACGGTATCGCCATAGCTTGTCCGCCTCTTTCTCTGTTTTGATATTGTTAATTAGATCACCTTTTCCATAGTTTGTCAATAGATTAACAGAGAATCTGTAAAAAAGTCATCAAAACAAACGGGCAGAACGATGTTTACAGAAATCCCGGCTTATGCTATACTAAGTTGATAGGATTTTCCATGCCAACGGTTTTTACAAGAGGAGCCTTTCATGCTGAAACGAATCAAGGATAGCATTTTCGATATTTTGCGGCAGGCCGACTGGCTTTTGCTGTGTCTCTGCTGCGGCGCGGCCCTGTTCGGGTTGGTGATGATCGCCAGCGCCACGAACTTCCTGAACTCCTGGAAGATGGTCATCGTCCAGGCCTGCGCCATTGTGCTGGGAGTGGGCATCTATTTTCTCATGTCCCAGATCGACCTGACCGAGGCCGCCAAGCGCTGGAAATGGCTGCTGGGCTTCGGCATCGTCATGTTCCTGCTGCTGAAAACGCCGCTGGGCATCGAAAACAACGGCAACCGGGCCTGGCTGGGAATCCAGGGCTTCCCGGCCAACATCCAGCCGGCGGAGATCGTGAAGCTGACGTTCATCCTGGTGCTTAGCCGGCAGTTGGTTTGGGTCAAGGAGAACTGGGGGCTGAAATCCCTGCGTTCCATTGCGTTCCTGGCGGGGCATGTGCTGCTGATGGTGGGGCTTTACTACGTCATCTCCTCGGACATGGGCAGCGCCCTGGTGTATATCTTTATCTTCGCGGCCATGGCCTTTGTGGCCGGAGTGGCGGCCCGGTGGTTCATCATCGCCCTGTTGGGCGGCGGCGCGGCGTTTTACCTGCTGTGGGAGCTGGACAAGATCCCGGACTATATGAAGGAGCGGTTCATGGTGGTGTTTGACCACAACCTGGACCCCCTGGGAGCCGGATGGCAGCAGACCCGGAGCCTGCTGGCCCTGGGCGGCGGTAAGCTCACCGGCCAGGGGCTGTTCCACGGGATACAGACCCAGGGCGAATACTCCGGCAGCCTGCCGTTCCGGTACACGGACTTCATCTTCTCCGCCATCGGCGAGGAGCTGGGGATGCTGGGGTGCCTGGCGGTGCTGCTGCTGCTGGCGGCCATCATCGTGCGGTGCCTGATGGTGGCGCGGAAGGCCCGGAACACCACGGAGTCCTACGTCTGCGTGGGGGTGGCAGCGGTGCTGATCTTCCAGACCATCAGCAATGTGGGTATGTGCCTGTTTGTGCTGCCGGTGATCGGTCTGACGCTGCCGTTTTTCAGCTATGGCGGCTCGTCCATTGTGACCTTGTTTGCCGCCATGGGCATGGTCAGCAGCGTCCAGAGCCACTCCCTGCCGGATTGGCTGCGGTAAGGGAGGCAGGCATGGAGCGTAGGTCTGCCGGACTGCAGGTCCGCCGAATGACGGAGGCGGACCTGGAGCCTCTGCACCGGCTTCTGTCGGACCCGGAGGTCATGCGGTATCTGGAGCCGCCCTTTTCCCGGGAGCAGACCCGGGCCTTTCTGGACTGGGCGGGGCTGACGCCGGAGCCGCTGATCCTGGCGGTGGACGACGACGGCGGCTTTGCGGGGTATGTGATCTGGCACCCCTATGACGATGTGTCCATGGAGCTGGGCTGGGTCCTGGACCGCAGCCGCTGGGGCCGGGGATACGCCGGGGAGCTGACCCGGCTGCTGACAGACCGCGCCCGGCGTCAGGGTCGGGGCGTGGTCATTGAGTGCGTCCCGGAGCAGACGGTGACCCGGCATATCGCGGAGAAATCCGGCTTCCGCTTCTGCGGCATGGCGGAGGGCTGTTGCGTGTACCGGTGGGCGGGCGCGCCATATTTTAACGAGGAATCGCAAGTGATTGAGAAATGAAGTTGATTTGTTTAGGCGACAGCCTGACCTTCGGGTATGGCGTGCGTGCATCCCAGCGGTGGACGCACCTGTGCGCACAGCATACAGGCTGGAAAATTGTGAACGAAGGCGTCAGCGGCGACACCACTGGCGGTATGCTGGCGCGGCTGGCCGCAAGGGTGCTGCCGGAGCTGCGGTCGGGCAGCGCCGACGAGCCGTTTCAGCGGATCCTCCTGATGGGCGGGACCAACGATGTGTTCTATTCCGGGTCGGACGTGTCCGCCCGGGCCAATATGGGCGCGATGATCCACCAGCTTCTGTCCGCCGGTGTGCTCCCTCTGGTGGGGATTCCCCTGCCGGTGGATGACCGGCACGCGCCCGGAGAATGGGCATCCGTGGTGGATTTTCCCGGGGCGGAAGCCGTCATGCGGGAGTATCGCCTGTGGCTCAGGCGATTCTGCGCGGCCTTCGGCGTGCCGTGTGTGGATTTTCATGCAGATTTTGTCCGGCCGGACGGAACGCCCCGGTCGGAGCTGCTGCTGGACGGCCTGCACCCCACGCCGGAGGGACATCAGCTGATGGCCCGTCGTCTGGAGCGGCAGTTCCACGCAGAATAAAGACAAAGGAGATTGATTATGAAGCTGTCCTACTTAGATCTGACCACCACCGATCCCAGCTATAACCTGGCTATGGAGCAGTACGTCTTTGACTGTCTGCCCCGGGATCGGATGTACTTTATGCTCTGGCAGAATGACAATGCCATCATCGTTGGCAAGTATCAGAACACCCTGTCCGAGATCAACCTGGAGGCCGTGGAGCGCCGGGGCATCCGGGTGGTGCGGCGGCTGTCCGGCGGCGGCGCGGTGTATCACGACATGGGCAATCTGAACTTCACCTTCATCACCGATGCCGCAAGCGGCACTGCTCTGGATATGAACCTGTTCTGTCAGCCGGTGGTGCGTACCCTGGCGGCTCTGGGTGTCCATGCGGAGGTCAACGGCCGCAACGACATCACCATCGACGGGAAGAAATTCTCCGGCAACTCCCAGTATCTGCGCCAGGGCCGGGTCATGCATCACGGCACCATCATGTTCAACTCCGACCTCTCCGTGGTCAGCGAGGCGCTGCAGGTGGACCCCACCAAGTTCCAGACCAAGGGCGTGCGCTCGGTGCGCAGCCGGGTGACAAACGTTGCCGATCACCTGGACAGGCCGGTTTCCCTGCCGGAGTTCCGGCGGATCCTGCTGGAGAACATTCTTCGGGAAAACCCGGGACAACCCTATCCCCTGACCCCGAAGGACCTGGCCGCCGTGGAGAAGCTGCGCGAGGAGCGGTACGCCGCCTGGGACTGGAACTATGGCCAGTCCCCTGCCTGCACGGTGCTGCGCCGTCGCCGGGTGGAGGGCTGCGGCCTGGTCGAGGCATATATCTCCGTGGACAGCGGGTTGATCTCGGCAATCGCCTTCCGCGGCGACTTCTTCAGCGCCGTTGAGCCGGAGGAGCTGGCCCCTCGCTTCGTGGGCCGCACCCCGGATCAGGCGGGCTTCGCGGCAGCTTTGGAAGGCGTGGACGTATCCCGGTATTTCGCGGGCCTGCAAAACGATCAGCTGATCGAAATTCTGTGCCAGGCGTGACATAACGTGCTAAAAGGCGGCTGTCTCAAGTTGAGACAGCCGCCTTTTTAGCAAAAAACGGAAGTCAGCCCAGAGTCACCTGGGTATCGGTGAAGGTCAGAGCGGCCTCGTAGCAGGCGGTCACCGCCCGGACGAAGTGGGCCACGTCCCGGCTGCCCATGGTCTCGAAGCAGGAGTGCATGGCCAGCTGGGCCATGCCGATGTCCACGGTGTTCACCGGCAGCTTGGTGTTGGCGATGTTCCCCAGGGTGGCGCCGCCGGCCTGGTCGGGACGGTTGGCGTAGTGCTGGGTGGGCACCTGGGCCCGGCGGCAGATCTCCTGGAAGGCGGCGGCGGAGACGGCGTCGGTGGCATAGCGGGGGGAGTGCTTCACCACCACGCCGCCGTTGAGGACCGGGGCTTCGTTGGCGTCCGCCAGCTCCGGGTGGTTGGGGTGGCGGGCATGGCCGTTGTCGCAGGAGAGCAGGAAACTGTTGGCCACCAGGCGGCGATAGTCCCCGGAGGTGAGGCCCAGGGCAGAGGTGATGGCCATCAGCGTCTCCGGCAGGAAGGCAGAGGCCGCGCCCTGCTTGGTCTCGGAGCCGATCTCCTCGTTGTCGAACACGCACAGCATCGGGATGGCGGTGGTCTCATGGGCGGTCAGGAAGCCTTGGGTGCAGGCGAACACACAGGCCAGGTCGTCCAGCCGGGGGGCGGACAGGAACTCCCCCGCCGGGCCCCAGACGGTGCCGGGCTGGTTGTTGTACAGGAACAGGTCCCGGGCCACGATGTCCTCCGGCTGGCACCCGGCGGCGGCGGCAATCTCCCGGTCGAAGCTGCCCTTCTGCTCCCCGCCGGCATACAGGGCCACCAGGTCCTGGGCAGGGTTATACTTGGTTCCGTTGTTGCCGTCCCGGTTCAGGTGGATGGCCACCCGGGGGATCAGGGCCATGTCCTTCTTCATATCCACCAGGCGCATGTCCAGGCCGTTCTTCCGGCGGACCAGCACCCGGCCGGCCACGCTCAGAGGGCGGTCCAGCCAGCAGTCGTTGATCATGCCGCCGTAGCGCTCGGCGGACAGGCGGACAAATTCGCCGGTAAGCTCCGCATGGTCCCGCAGACGGAAGCAGGGGGAGTCGGAGTGGCTGGCGGTCAGCACAAAGCCCGTGGGGCGGTCCTGGGGCACACGAAAGGCCATCAGCGAGGAGCCGTTCTTGGTGACAAAATACTTCCCGCCGGGGATCAGGGTCCACTCCCCTGCCGTCAGCTGGGTGTAACCCTCGGACAGCAGACGCTGCCGGAGATTTTCCACCGCGTGGAAGCAGTCGGGGCTTTTCTGAATGTATTGCAGCATGGATGAAATCATGATAATCCTCCCATTTTTTCGATAATGCGTATAAAAAGGGGCGTCCTCCGGCTGGAGGACGCCCCTTTTGGGGTCTGATCTTTCCGCAGTCAGCGGAACAGAAGCGTCAGAATCAGGATAAACACTCCGAATCCCACCAGATAAGCCGCACAGATCAGCAACGACGCCTTCATGGTTCCGAAGAAGAAGGCATGCCGGTCCTGCTTGCTCAGGGAATTGTCAACCCAGGGGGGAGATTTCTTGGCTTCCTCCCGCTCCTCCGGCTGCTCCTCCCGCTGGTAAGCGCTGCCGGGCAGATTGCCGAACAGCGACGGGCGCTTCACCTGGGACATGTCCGCTATGGTGCGGCCGTCGTCGTCCTCCCAGTGTTTTTCCTTCCTGGCCATTACTTCTGGTCGTACAGGTGGCAGACCACGAAGTGGCCGGGCTCGATCTCACGCTGCTCGGGCACCTCGGTCTTGCACTGCTCCATGCACTGGGCGCAACGGGTGTGGAACTTGCAGCCTGCGGGGGGATTGGCGGGGGAAGGAATGGAGCCCTCCAGCACAATGCGGTTCATCTTGGCCGTGGGATCGGGCACGGGGATGGCGGAGAACAGGGCCTTGGTGTAGGGGTGCAGAGGATTCTTGAAGATATCCTCGGTGGCACCGTATTCCACCAGGTTGCCCAGGTACATGACGCCCACGGTGTCGGAGATGTGCTCCACCACGGACAGGTCGTGGGAGATGAACAGGTAGGTGAACTTGTACTGCTCCTGGAGCTCTTTCAGCAGGTTGATGATCTGGGCCTGGATGGACACGTCCAGAGCGGAAACGGGCTCATCGCAGACGATGAACTCGGGCTTCAGAGCCAGAGCCCGGGCGATACAGATACGCTGGCGCTGGCCACCGGAGAACTCGTGGGGATAGCGGTCCTTGTGGAAGGACTGCAGGCCGCAGTCGTCCATGACCTTGTCGATGTAGTCGTCGAACTCCTCCTTGGGGACCAGTCCGTGCTCACGGACGGCCTCGCCGATGATCTCGCCCACGGGCATACGGGGCTGCAGGGAGGAGAAGGGGTCCTGGAAGATGATCTGCATCTTGGTGCGCATGTCGCGCATCTCCTTGGCGTTGAGGTCATAGACCTCCTGGCCGTTGAACAGCACCTGGCCACCGGTCTTTTCGCCGGACAGACGGAGGATGGTGCGGCCGGTGGTGGTCTTGCCGCAACCGGACTCGCCCACCAGACCCATGGTGGTGCCGCGCTTGAGGTTGAAGGTGACGCCGTCCACGGCCTTCACGTAACCCACGGTCTTATTGAGCATACCGCCCTTGATGGGGAAGTATTTCTTCAGGTCCTTGACCTGGAGGATATACTGAGGATCGTACTGGACCTGCTCCTCAGCGGTCTTCTTGACATCAGCCATTCTGGGCGTCCTCCTTTCCGTAGTAACGGTAGCAGCTGACCATGTGGGTGGGGGACAGCTGGATCATGTGAGGATACTCACCCTGGCAGCCTTCCACGCACATTTCGCAGCGATCCTTGAAATAGCAGTAGTTGGGCATGTTGATGGGGTTGGGGACCTTGCCGGGGATGGAATACAGCTTATCCACCTTCTTACCGACCATGGGCTTGGAGGCCATCAGGCCGATGGTGTAGGGGTGAGCGGGATTGGCGAAGATCTCCTCGGCGGTGCCCTTTTCCACCACGCGGCCGGCGTACATGACCACCACATAGTCGGCCATCTCGGCGATAACACCCAGGTCGTGGGTGATCAGCATGATGGAGGAGTTGATCTTATCCTTCAGGTTGCGCAGCAGGTCCAGGATCTGGGCCTGAATGGTCACATCCAGAGCCGTGGTGGGCTCGTCGGCGATGATCAGGCGGGGATTGCAGGACAGGGCCATGGCGATCATGACACGCTGACGCATACCGCCGGACAGCTCGTGGGGGTACATCTTATAGACGCCCTCGCTGTTGGCGATGCCGGCCATCTCCAGCAGATGGATGGAGCGGGCCTTGATATCCTCGGGGGTCTTGCCCTCACCGTCGTGCAGGGCAATAACCTCGTCCAGCTGGGCGCCGATGCGGAACACCGGGTTCAGGCTGGTCATGGGCTCCTGGAAAATCATGGACATGTAGTTGCCGCGGAGCTTCTGCATCTGCTCGATGGGGGTCTTGGTGATGTCGTAGGCCTTGCCGTTGCCCAGATTCAGGCGAATCTCGCCCTCCACGATCTGGCCCTGGGGCCGCTGGAGCAGCTGCATGATGGACAGGCTGGTGACGGACTTGCCGCAGCCGGACTCGCCCACCACGCCCACGGTCTTGCCGATGGGCACGTCGAAGGAGACGCCGTCCACGGCGCGGACGGTACCCACGTCAGAGAAGAAGTAGGTGTGCAGGTTCTCGATCTCCAGGGAGTTATTCTGGTCGTGCATCTGGGTGAGGAACTCCTCCTCAGGCACGTTCTTGCGCTTGTGCAGCTTTTCAAACTGATCCGTGATCTTGCGGTTCTCCCGGGAAATCCGGCGAGACTCCTTGGCGGACAGATAGCCGCTTTCGTTTTTCTTAGCCATATGATCTCCTCCTTCCTCAGCGCTTCATCTTCGGGTCAAAGGCATCCCGCAGACCGTCGCCAACCAGGTTGAATGCCAGAACCGTCAGCAGCAGCAGCACGCCGGCGGGGATCCAGATGAACCAATAGGTGGTCAGAACGTGGGTGCTGTTGACGTCGCTGATGATGTTGCCCCAGGAAGCGAAGGGGAACTTAACGCCCAGGCCCAGGAAGGACAGGGTCGCCTCGGTGATGATGACGCTGCCCAGGCCCATGGTGCAGGTGACGATCAGCTGGGGAATGACATTGGGGATCAGGTGCTTGAAGATCCGGCGGGACACGCTGAGGCCGCAGGCCTCGGCGGCGGTCATGTACTCCTGCTCACGCAGGGACAGGATCTGGCCGCGGACCAGACGGGCGATACCGGCCCAGCCCAGGAAGCCCAGGATCAGCATTAAGTAGACCATTCGGATGTTGGGGTCCACGCGGGATGCATCCATGGCCGCGCCCAGAATGATGATGATGGGCATGGAGGGGATGCAGTAGAAAATATCGACGATACGCATGATCAGGTTATCCACCCAGCCGCCGAAGTAGCCGGAGATACCGCCGAAGATCACGCCGATGACGGTCTCAATGATGATGACGATGAAGCCGATCAGCAGGGAGACACGGCCGCCGTACATCAGGCGGGTCAGCATATCCATACCGTACATATCGGTGCCCAGCCAGTGGTCCTTGTTGGGGAAGGAGTACTGATCGTACTGACGGCTGGGCTTCTCCTGGAGGATCTTCCAGCTCATGGTGGCGGGATCATACTCCAGATCGTACTCAGCGGTGGCGCTGGTGGGAGTCTCCTCCTGAGTGGGGGCGTTGGGGTCCTCGGTGTTGATGCCGGAGGACGGCTCCTCGGTGTCGGGCTCCTCCTCAGGCTCTTCGACAACGATCAGGGACTCGTCGGTATAGCTGAAGGCAGCCTTGCCGTTTTCAGCGGTGGCAATGGCGGCATACAGCTTCTCCTTGAAGTCGCGGCTCAGGAACACGTCCGGGGAAATGGCGTTGACGATGATGTTGCTGACATAGGCCACATCAGCGCCGTCCTTGGAGGTGATGCTGCCATCCTCAGCCAGGGTGTAGGCTACGCCATCGGCGGTGAATTCCTTAGCGCCGGAGGCGGAGGCCAGCAGGGCCTGATAGTTGAACTCGAAGGACAGGGTGCTGTCCTTGGCGGAGGCGTTCACCAGCTCCTTGCCGGCGTAGCCCACCACCTGACCGTTGTATTCCACGGAATAGAAGTCGTCGGAAACCTTGGTCAGGGTGAAGTTGTCGCTCTTGTTGGAGAAGGTGGTCTTCCTCTGCTGGATGGCCAGCATAGCTCTGGCCTGGGCGGTGAGGCCGAACACCTCGTCGTTGTTGCTGGCGTACTGGAACTCGGTGTTTTCCTTGGCCGCGCCGAAGTCACGGCGGATGGTCTTATCGGCGTAGAAGAACTGGTCCTGACCATAGGGGGAGATCAGGCCGCCGATGAAGGAAAACACGAACATGAAAACCAGGATGACCAGACCGGTGACGGCCATGCGGTTGCGGATGAAGCGCTTGGCCACCAGCATACCGGGAGAAAGGACCTTAACACGACGGTCATCGTTCAGAGAATACTGCTCCTGAGCAGGCTCCTGGTCGGCGTGCTTCATTTCCTCGCGGATCTCCTCACGGATCTCCTGCTCGGCCTGCTGCTCATTGATCTTATCTTTGCGATCTGCCATTTTACTTCCTCCTCCCTTCTTAAGCGATGCGTACCCGCGGATCAACCACGGCGTACAGAATATCAGAAATCAGGTTGCCCAACAGGGTCAGCACGGCCATGAATACCAGGTAGAACATGGAGAACGGAATGTCGCCGCCCACCATGGACTGGTAGGAAATGTAGCCGATGCCGGGGATGGAGTACAGCGTCTCGGTGATCAGTGCACCGGAGAACAGGCCGGGCAGAGAACCGCCGATGATGGTGACCAGGGGGATCAGGGTGTTGCGGAACGCATGGTGATAGATGACCTTGCGCTCGGACAGACCCTTGGCCCGGGCCGTGCGGATGAAGTCAGCGTTGAGCACCTCCAGCATGTTGGTGCGGGTGTAACGCATGAGGGAACCGACACTGATAACCACCAGGGTGACGATGGGCAGAACCAGATGATGTCCCATGTCCAGGAGCTTCCCGAAGGCCGAGAGCTGCTCGTGATTGCGGCCGGTGAGACCATACAGGTCGAACCAGCCCAGCTTCACGGAGAAAACCAGCTTCAGCAGAGAAGCAAAGAAGAACGTGGGCAACGAAATACCGGCCAGAGCCAGCACCGAAATGACATAGTCTGTCTTGCTGTACTGCTTGGTGGCGGCAATGACGCCCAGGGGGATCGCGATGATGATCTCCAGCACGAAGGCGATAAGGCCCATGAAGAAGGAGATCCACACGCAGCTGTTGAATACTTCCGTGACGGGTTTGGTCCACAGCCAGCTGTCGCCGAAGTTGAAGGTCAGCATCTGACCCAGCCATTTGAAGAAGCCGGGAACAATGCCCACGTCCAGATTGTACATTCTGGTGAGCTGCTCCATCCACTCCTCAAAGGACTTGGAGTTGGGCTGCATGGACTTCTGACGCGCCATAGCCTCCACGTAGGACGTGGGGAGACAGCGCATCAATGCGTAGATGACGAATGCGACAAGGAACAGGATGACGATTGAGATTAGAATTCTTTTGATGATGTATTTGCGCACTGATAACCCTCCGATCTGATGATACAGTGATGCAGATTGGCGGAACACGTCTGTTCCGCCCCTCCCTATAGACTACCCACTGCACATCAAGCAACACCCCCGGCCCCGCCCGGGTCGCTCCTTGATATGCAGTCGGGGCACCCCCCGGCGGCCGGAGCCGCCGGGGGCGTACCTTGTGACTTAACCTATGTTGTCGTACAGGTCTTGGGTGCGGAACTTTGTCAGTTCAGCTCGATCTTCTCGACCTCGCTCAGCCAGCCATAGAAGGTGGTGATGTCGGGGGTAACAGTGTTCATGTTGACACGCTGGGTGGAGAAGATGATGGCGTTCTGACGCTGATAGACAGGAACCTCAACGGCCCAGTCAACGATGATGTCCAGGCAGGACTTGTACAGAGTCTTACGATAGCTCTGGTCCAGAGAAGCGCGGGCATCCAGGATCAGCTGGTTCAGCTCGGCATCGTTGATGTCGTACATGTAGTTGGAGCCGCCGGCAGCCTTGCCGTCCATGCCGGAGAAGTAGATCTGATACATATCAGGATCCACGGTGGCGACCCAAGCGGCAGCAAACATGTCAGCCTGGTCGGCCTCGATGGTATCCCACAGCTGCGTGCTGTCGGACAGGTCGGTGACGATCAGGTGCACGCCGATCTTCTCCAGAGCCTTGGAGGCCTCGGTGAGGATCATGAAGGAGGGGTGATCGCCCTTGCCGTCGGCGGGGATCAGGGCCTCGCGCTCGATGGCGTAGTTAGCGGTATCCATACCACCCTCGGGGTTGGAGACGACCTTGCCGTTCTCGACCTTGCAGCCGGCGGCCTCGAAGAAGCCCAGGGCAGCCTGCAGGGCGGCCTCATACTTCTGCTCGTCGGTCATGTCGGAGGTATAGATGTCCTTACCCTGAGCATCCACAGAGAAGGCGACCTTGTAGCCAGGATCGGCAGCCTGAGGAGCAGCCCAAGAGGTGTTGGAGATGGGGTAGTTGATGACGGAAGCGCGCTCGCCATAGTAGGACTCGATGGCGACGGTGCGGTAAGCAGCCAGAACGGTGGCGAAAGCCTTACGATAAGCCTTGGAGGCATCGGAGCCGGGCTCATTGTTGACGTTCATGGTGTTGGCGCTCATGCCGATGTAACCATAGCCCAGGTTATCCACGGTATCGGTGGTGATGGCGGGGCCGTTGACATCGTCGTTCTTGTTGGCAGCCTTGATGGCGTCCACGGTGGTGGAGCTGAAGGAAGGATCGGTGATATCCACGGTGCCGGTGACGACGCCGTTGAGCTTATCGTCTTCCTGAGTCTGCAGGAAGTTGACATACTTGGTCTTGGGGGCGCCCAGATAGTAGGAATCGTTAGCCTCGAAGTTAACGGTACCATTCTCGAACTTGATGAACTTGTAGGGGCCAGCACCCAGGGGGGTGGTGGTCTTCTCGCGAACGTGGCTCAGATCGCCCTTGTCAAAGCCGAACTGGTTGTTCTCGTAGTTGTACTTGGTCTTGTCGCCATAGTAGTGCATGGGGGCGATGGTCACACCCAGCTGATAGATGGCGGTGGCGTCGACCTGGGTCAGGGAGACGGTCATGCTGTAGTCGCCGGTCTTCTTGATGCCGGAGATGTTGGCAGCAGAGGTGCCGGTCTCGATACCCTTGGTGTACTTGGTCTCGTAGTCGTTCAGCAGGCTGGTGAAGGTGGTGCCTTCGGGCTTCTCAGCGTCGACAGCCTCGGCCAGGGAGGGATACTTGGCGACGATGGCGTTGAAGGCATCAGCCTCGGTAGCATCGGCGGGCAGCTCGAAGCCCCAGTTGGCCATGCAGGCGGAAACGGAATCGCCCTCGGCGTTAGCGCCCTGGGCAATGCAGTACTGCATGATGGCCTGGACGAACTTCACGCCGGCCTGATCCACGTCAGCCCAGAAGGCAGTCTGATCCGCCTCTTCCCACTTGGAGAAGTCGGTGTTGTCGCGGCCGGCAGCCAGCATCAGGTTGTACAGGGTGTCCATACCGGAACGGTAAGCATCCATGCCCTCGATGGGAAGAGCAAACAGGGTGCTGTTGCCGTCGTAGGTAGGATCGCACAGGACGTACATGGAGAAGATGACGTCATCGATGGTGATAGGCTCGCCGTCGGAGAACTTCAGGTCCTCGCGCAGCTTGAAGTTGTAGTCCACAGTGCCATCGGTGTTCTCCACGATCTCGCAGTCAGCGGGACCATAGTAGGTGTAGTCGGTGCCATTGTAGGCCTTGGTTTCGCCTTCGATACCCTTCATGATGATGGAGCCCTGGCGATCGCTGTTCAGCAGGCCGATAGCGGTCATCGTCCAGACGTCCTGGTCATAAGCGGTCTCGGAGAAGAAGGGGGAGAACTTGCTGTTGAACGGGGAATAACCCACGACCAACGGGGTGTCGCTGTTCTGCTTGCCTTTGTTGCCGCAGCCAACGAACAGGCCCAGGCACATGACAGCGCAAAGTACCAGAGCCAAGATACGGGTAGCTTTCTTCATTGGAATCCTCCTTAAATATTTTTGAACGCGGGCTTTCGCCCGGAGTTCACAAAGGAAATTGGGTCACGCCTGGGGTTCATCCAGGTCGCGGGCGGGGAGCTTTTCCCATTTCAGGATCAGCATATACCGCCACAGGAGCCACGCTCCCCCGGCCACCAGCGCCTTCAGCGCCAGGTAGGCGATCACGGAGGCCACGCGGTCGCCGGAGCCGTTCATCACCAGGTACAGCACCATGGTCACGAAGCCCAGGCCCGCGAAGATCATGCACAGCATGGCCCGGTGGGGCAGCGCCTGCACGCTCTTTTTATAAATGTACTCCCGGATGGGTTCCTCCGCCTTCCGCAGCCGGAGCACCGCCCAGATCACGCTGACCGCCGCAGCGGCCTCGCAGATATAGGGGAGGATGACATACCAGCAGTTCAGCATGGCGGGGGCATCGCTGCAGCCGCCGGCCACCACGGCCAGCATGACGGCAACGCTCAGTCCCAGCAGCTCCCGCTGGACCCGGTCGCGGCTGCGGCCCTGGTCCACATAGGAGTAGTGGGTGCCGGTATATACATAATCACCGGCAAGATTCACATGGAAATCGTTGAGGTGGGCGCGGCGTCCGCCGCGCTTTTTGTTCTTTTCTGCCATGATCTTTCCTTTGGGGACGGCTGGGTGCGTCCATGGCTCGCTGTCCACTACGCACCAGTCTGTTCGCCGATGGCGGACGGTTTTTGTGCATTTTACTTATCGCCGCCCAGGATTAAAATGTTTTCCTAATTCTATCATGAAACAATAGATTTTTCAACACTAAGATTGAACTTTCTGTGAATATTCCAAAAAATGTGACAATTATCCATTTTCTTTGTATTTTTATTCTCTTGCGCCGGATTTTCTGCTGTTTTTATCCGCTAACTTTCGCCGCAGATTAACGGTTAACGATTACATCTCGCAGATGTTTTCGGTGAACGGTTAGGTCAATTCAATCATGTTGTGGCAGAGCTGATAGTACTTCCCCTTCTGGTCCAGCAGCTCCCGGTGGTCGCCCCGCTCGATGATCCGGCCCTGCTCCAGCACCATGATGGCGTTGGCGTTGCGGACGGTGGAAAGCCGGTGAGCGATGACGAACACGGTGCGCCCGGCCATCAGGCCGTCCAGCCCCTGGCCGATGAGCTTCTCGGTGCGGGTGTCCACGGAGGAGGTGGCCTCGTCCAGAATCAGCACCGGAGCCCGGGACACCGCCGCCCGGGCGATGGCCACCAGCTGGCGCTGGCCCTGGCTGAGGTTGGCGCCGTCGGAATAGAGGACGGTGTCGTACCCCTGGGGCAGGTGGGAGATGAAATAGTGGGCGTTGGCGATCTTGGCGGCCTCCATGCACTCCTCGTCGGTGGCGTCCAGGCGGCCGTAGCGGATGTTCTCCATGACGGTGCCGGTGAACAGGTGGGTGTCCTGCAGCACGATGCCCAGGGAGCGGCGCAGGTCGTCCTTGCGGATGTTGCGCACATCGATGCCGTCGTAGGTGATGGAGCCGGCCTGGATATCGTAAAACCGGTTGATGAGATTGGTAATGGTGGTTTTTCCCGCGCCGGTGGAGCCGACGAAGGCGATCTTCTGGCCGGGCTTGGCGTACAGGGACAGGTCCCGCAGCACCGGCTTTTCCGGCACATAGGCAAAGTCCACATGGGAAAAGCGTACATCGCCCCGCAGGGGCACCAGGGTGCCGTCCGGCATACGCCAGTGGTAGTCGTCGCCCTTCTGCTCCAGGGTCACCTGGCCCTGGTCCTCCTCGGGAGGCAGGTCCAGGATGCCAAAAATCCGCTCGGCACCGGCCAGGGCCATCATCAGGGCGTTGAACTGCTCGGAGATCTGGCTGACGCGGTCGGCAAAGGTGCGGACATACTGCAAAAAACCGATGAGGATGCCGCCGGCCCCCTCCCCTGTCAGCCACAGGACGCCCACCGCGCAGGTGATGGCATAAAAGATGTGGGACAGGTTGTTGAGAATGGGGCCCACCATGGAGGTGACGGTGGTGGCGGTGGTGGAGGCCTTGCACAGGTCCTGGTTGATGACATCGAACTGCTCCATGACCTTCTTTTCGTGGGTGAACACCTTCACGTCACGCTGGCCGGTGATCATCTCCTCCATATAGCCGCTGACGGCGGCGGTGAGGCGCTGCTGGCTGGCGTAGGTGCGCTTGCTGATTTTGGTGGTGACCCGCACCACCAGCACCACGATGGCCCCCAGCACCACCATGATGGCAAACAGCCGCATGGACAGGGCCAGCATCATGGCAATGGTGCCCACCAGGGAGGTGATGGAGATGGCCAGCTGGGTGATGCTGTGCTGCAGCAGCTCGTTGGTGGCCTCGATATCGCTGGTGTAGTAGCTCATCAGGGCGCCGGTCTTGTTTTCGTCGAAGAACCGCACCGGCTGGCGCTGCATGGTGTCGAACAGCTCCGTGCGCAGCTGCTTCATGATGATGGCGCTGCACTCCAGCATCAGGCGGTTGAGCAGATAGTTGGTCAGGGCCGACAGCAGGTACAGCCCCGCCAGGCCCAGAATCAGGCTGATGTACTTGGCGTAGGTCTCGTTGGGGGCTGCGCCGCTGCTCTCCAGCAGGTTGGTCAGGGGCTTCATGCAGTAGGCGGCCCCGATGGTGGCGGCCACATAGGCTAGGATGGACAGCATGGCCGCCGTCAGCAGCAGGCGGCAGTGCTTGAAGTAGCACACCAGACGCCACAGGATGGCGAAGGGGTTCTCTACCTTTTTATTATATTTCTGCAGGTCAACTCGCGGCATGATCCACCGCCCCCTCTCTCATCTGGCTTTCATACACGTCGCGGTAAATGGGGCTGCGGGACAGCAGCTCCTGATGGGTGCCCATGTCCGCCAGACGCCCCTGGTCCAGCACCACGATGCGGTCGCAGGACATGATGGAGTTGATGCGCTGGGCGATGATGACCTTGGTGGCGCCGGGCAGGGCCGTCCGCAGACAGCGGCGGATGTGCTCGTCGGTGGCCATGTCCACGGCGGAGGTGGAGTCATCCAGGATCAGAATCCTGGGCTTTTTCAGAATGGCCCGGGCGATCAGAAGGCGCTGGCGCTGGCCGCCGGACAGGTTGGCGGCGTTCTGCTCCAGCACCGTGTCATAGCCGTCGGGGAAACGGTCGATGTACTCGTCGGCCCGGGCGATGGCGCAGGCGGCCTGCATCTGCTCCCGGGTGGCGTTGGGGTCCGCCCAGCGGAGGTTGTCGGCGATGGTGCCGGAGAACAGGGAGCCGTTCTGCAGCACCATGGACACGCCGCTGCGGAGATTTTCCAGGGTGTATTCCCGTACGTCCCGGCCGTCCACCTTCACGGTGCCGGACAGGGCGTCGTAAAACCGGGGGATCAGGCTCACCAGGGTGGACTTGCCCTCGCCGGTGCCGCCGATGACGCCGATGGTCTCTCCGGAGTCAATGTGCAGGGTCACATGGCGCAGGGCCAGCTTGTCGGGGTCCCGGGTATAGCTGAAGCACACGTCCTCGAAGTCGATGCTGCCGCTTTCCACCACTGCATCGGAGGGGCCGTCGGTGATGTCAATTTCCTCGTCCAGCACCTCATTGATCCGGACCAGGGAGGCCTGGGCCCGGGACAGGGACATGACCAGCCAGCTGATCATGGACAGGGAGTTCACGGCCATGCCGGCGTAGTTCACCAGGCTCACCAGCTCACCGGTCAGCAGGCCGGTGGTCTGGAAGATGATCTGGCGGCCGCCCAGCAGCAGGATCAGCACGCTGCACGTCCACATAATGCCCATGGTGATGGGGCCGGAAAGGTTGAACAGGCGGCCTGCGCCCAGCTGGGCCCGGCGCAGGTCGTCGGTGGTTTTGTCAAAGCGCTTGGACTCGTAGCCGCCCCGGACGAAGGCCTTCACCACGCGGCTGGCCACCAGATTCTCCCGGACGGCCTGGTTCATGCCGTCCATCATCTTCAGCATCCGCTTGAAGCGGGGCTGGCCTACCTTCAGCAGGATCACCATCAGCACCACCAGCAGAGGGATGCAGATCAGAAGCAGGGGCGCAAGGCCCGGGGAGACGATGAAGCTCATGACCGTGGCCAGGATCACCATCACCGGCGCCCGGTACAGGGTCACCAGGGACTGGCGCATGGTGTCACGCAGGGTGTTGATGTCCGTTGTGGCGCGGGTGATCAGCTGGTGGGTGGAGATGTGGTCGATGTTGGAGAAGGAGAAGCTCTCGATCTTCCCCAGCAGGGTGCTGCGCATATTCCGGGCGAAGCCCTGGGTGGCAATGGCGGAGCAGCGGGCGGCCAGAACGCCCATGGCCATGGACAGGCAGGCCACGCCCACCATAATCGCGCCCACCGTCAGCACGAAGCGGTTGCGGTTGGCGATGAGCTCCGGGGAAAACAGCCCCTGGAGCATGAAGGTGCTCTCCCGGTACAGGCCGCCGTCCACGATGGTGGACATCAGCATGGGGATCAACAGCTCCAGCACCACCTCGGTGATGCCGAATATCAGGGCGGCTGCCGTCCAACCCTTATAGCGGCCCAGGACGGGGCCCAGGTGTCGGAAAAGCCCCGGTTTTTTCTGTGTCTTGATAAGACGTCACCTCTGTTTCTTTTATGCAGGATTTCTGAAGTTATACACGGCTATTATATCAGACCCCGCCGGGTTTCACAAGCGGAAAAATTCCGCGGCATTTTATCCGCCAGAATCCACAAAAAGTGCGAAAAAATGCTGCAAGCGCAGCGCTTGCAGCATTTTTTTATTTGGGTGAAACTTACTTCAGCTCGACCTTGCCGCCGACTTCCTCGACCTGCTTCTTCAGAGCCTCGGCGTCCTCCTTGGACAGGCCTTCCTTCATGGTGGTGGGGGCGCCCTCGACGGCAGCCTTGGCCTCGGCCAGACCCAGACCCATGACCTCGCGGACGACCTTGATGACCTTGATCTTCTGAGCGGCGTCGAAGCCGGTCAGGACCACGTCGAACTCGGTCTTCTCCTCGGCAGCGGGAGCAGCAGCGCCGGCAGCGGGAGCGGCCATGGCGGCGGCGGACACGCCGAACTCTTCCTCCAGAGCGTGGACCAGCTCGGACAGCTCCAGAACGGTCAGGCCCTTGATTTCCTCGATCATAGCAGTAATCTTCTCGGACATTTTGATAAGCCTCCTAATTGTAAGATATTTGTTTGATTTGGGTGGGGCGGAGAGGCCCCGGGGTGGTGCCGGAATTTACTCGGCGGCGGCTTCCTCGGCGGGAGCGCCGTCCTTCTCGGCGATCTGCTTCAGCACGCAGGCCAGGGCAGAGATGGGGGCCAGCATGGTGCCCAGGACCTGGGCCTGCAGCACGGGCAGAGCGGGGATGGCAGCCAGAGCATTCACGGTCTCCAGGGAGACGACCTTGCCTTCCATGAAGCCGCCCTTGATCTCGAACTTGCCGTTGAGCTTCTTTGCATAGTCAGCGATGACGCGGGCAGGAGCGACGGGATCGTCCATGCACACGGCCAGGGACGTGGTGCCGTTGAGCTGATCGTCCAGCTCGTTGAGACCCACGTTGTTGAATGCAAAGCGCAGCAGGGTGTTCTTGATGACAGCGTATTCCACGTTGTTCTCGCGGCAGTCCGCGCGCAGAGCGGTGTCCTCTGCCACGGTGATGCCCTTGTAATCAACGATGACACCGGCGGCTGCATTCTGCAGCTTCTCGGTCAGCGCCGCCACGATGGCCTGCTTTTCAGACAGAACTTTTGCGTTGGGCATTCTTTGATTTCACCTCCGGAAAAATTGTCGGTGCGTTCAAAAAGAAAACCGTCCCTGTATCCAAGGACACAAGGACGGTGTAAAGCAATCGAAACGATTTGCCATCCTCGGCAGGACTTACGGCTTGCGCCACCTGCTGTCTTTGGAAC
>OLOQ01000773.1_pt1 | contig 33770 bp, 26 predicted proteins | sample 1673101 | NCBI WGS metagenome assembly OLOQ01 (sample SAMEA3136754, study PRJEB25190) | human gut metagenome | biome: human gut; feature: human-associated habitat; material: faeces | place: Austria | collected 2013 | reverse complement strand
TTACTGACGGGATGCCAACCGACAATCCACAGCAAGCCTTCAACCGATGGAACGCACATTATAAGAGAAAAGCGAATTTGGTATGTATCTCAATCGGTGACAATACTGATACCAAAATGCTTGGGAAAATCTCAGACAATGTGTTGAGATTGAATGATACTGGGGAACAATCCTTCAAGGCCTTTTTCAAATGGGTTACGGCTTCAATCAAGTCAACAAGTGTTTCTGTTACCGATATGGGAACTGATGAAATCCAACTTGCTTCCACATCGGGAATTGACCTTGAAAAGGTGGATACGACTAAAGACTGCACCGTGGATGAGAACTTTGTCGTACTGCTCGGCAAATGTTCAAATACAAAAAAGAAATACCTTATTAAATATGCCAAGCGGATAGGTAAAATTCCCGGCTTAGAGCAACTTGACGTAAAAGGGATAGACTACAAACTTGTGGGTGCTTATCCAATTGACGATAAGGCTTATGAAGAATTAAGCGATGGCAAGTCCAACCGCAACATCAACACCATGTCTTTGATAGGAGTACCCACTTGTCCTTGTTGTGGCAATCAATTCGGCGTAGTCGTATGCGAATGTGGCAACATTATGTGTTCAGACGGTCAAACTACCGCTTGTCCGTGGTGTGGAATGGAAGGCTCATTAGGAGCTATTGGTGATGGTGGTTTGGATATAACACGGGGAAGAGGTTGATTATGAACATAGAAAAAGCAATAGACCTCCTAAGTAATGGAGAATCTGATGAACGCATGAGTGGCTTCATCAAATATTATGCTAACAAGCTGTGGGCTGAATATAATGAATATCTTATGAATGAAATTGTTGTGATAGAGAACAAGGTAAAAGAACTGCCTATCGTCATACCTAATGCGTCTATCAGAAAGCCGTATAATGCGATTGTGTCAATACCGTGCGAAGAAATGACTGACATAACATTATCCGGTCTCACAGAAGAAGTGCAAGGGCTTAAAATTGAAAAGCAGGAGGATGGCAAATCCTTTAAGATAAGTGGAACTCCCAAAGAAAGTGGAACTTTTGATGTCACGTTAAGATACAAATATCGTGGTTTATCTGTTGAGCGTCCTTATCTGGAACGTATGTTACAAATTATCATCAATCCAGACCCAAGGGATTTATGGAAAGATATTCCTGTGCCCGAAGATATAGAGTATCCGAAAGATAATACGGCAAAAGAATATGTAAAAGTTGCTGCACTTTCCGATGGAACTCCGCAAAAAGATATTGTGGCTGCAAGCAAAAGAGGCCGTTCACATGCACAAGAAGGTAAGCCACGTGATGACGATTTCCGTTTGTATCATGACGAAAAAACGAATTGGTATGTCATTGCCGTGGCCGATGGAGCGGGGTCTGCACCCTATTCCCGTGAAGGTTCAAGAATAGCCTGCAATGTAGCAGTTGAACATTGTAAAGAACAATTGGCTGATTCTGAAAATTTTGATGATGACATCAATCTCTATCATCTTGACCAAAAATCGGAAGCGGCAGGTAAAGCTATTAGTGCGGATATATACAAAATCGTAGGTAATGCCGCCTTAAAAGCACATAAGGCAATAGCAGCAGAGGCTCAACAAAAATGTCGTAAGACTAAGGAATATTCCACTACATTGTTATTGGCTATCTGCAAGAAATATGATTTTGGTTGGTTTGTTGCCTCATTCTGGGTCGGCGATGGGGCAATATGTCTTTACAACCAAGATAATGAAACTGCGATGATGCTCGGTATGCCTGATGAGGGTGAATATGCCGGGCAAACACGTTTCCTTACAATGCCTGAGATATTTTCGGATTCCAATAAATTCTACCAAAGAATGAATTGCCGGATTGTTCCGGACTTTACAGCTTTATTCCTTATGACGGATGGCGTTAGCGACCCCAAGTTTGAAACCGATGCTAATTTGAAGTCTTATGATAAGTGGAATGAATTATGGGCTGACCTTAAAGAGAATGGAGTAGAATTAACGGATGATAATGAGGAAGCTGCAAATCAGTTGTTGAATTGGTTGGATTTTTGGTCTCCGGGAAACCATGATGATAGAACCATTGCAATATTGTATTAAAAGTAAGGCATAATGGCAAATAAAATCACTCTGACAGCAAATGATGGAAGTATCGTTGAGTTTTATGATGAAATAAAAGCTCAAGGTGGGGTTAAGGATGTATATTTCAGCCCTGACAAAACCTATGTTGTCGCTTTCTATCGCAAGCCAATCAATGCTAATGACAGGGAGCGTATCACCAATATTGTTGGTATCTATCGCCAGCGGATTTTCGATACTCCAGAGGGAAATTATTGGAAAAATCTGTTTGCATGGCCTACAAAAATGGTAGAATGGAATGGAAAGACAGGCATCATAATGCCATTTTATGACAAAAAGTTTTTCTTCTCTTCAGGACCATTCAAAGGCAAAGAAAAAGAGGGGAAGTGGTTTGCTTCCGCTAAATTGCGTAACAAATTCTTGCCTGCTGACCAAAAAGGGAATTGGCTGACCAATCTTCATATGTGTATCAAGATAGCACGTGCTGTCCGACGGCTTCACGCAGCAGGATTGGCGCATTCGGATTTGTCTTACAAGAACATACTGGTTGACCCGATTACAGGAAGTGCATGTATCATTGATGATGACAGTTTAGTTGTTCCGGGCAAATTTCCTCCTGAGGTTATAGGTACGCCAGATTTCATTGCTCCTGAAGTCATTGAAACCAAGCATCTTGCATTAGATGATAAACAAAGGAAACTGCCGAGTATCTATACAGACCGTCATGCATTGGCTGTCCTGATATATATGTACCTGCTTAATCGGCATCCATTAAGAGGTGGCAAGGTGAATGATGTCAACGACAGCGGACGTGATGAAGAATTGTCTATGGGTGCAAAAGCCTTGTTTATTGAGAATCCAACAGACAAGTCCAACAGGGTTAAAGCCCAGCAACTATCCCCTGCCGAGTTGCCACAAGGCGACCCGGCAAAGATGCCATATACTATTTGTGGTCCGTATCTGAAGAAATTGTTTGACCGTGCTTTCGTAGAAGGTTTGCACGACCCGTCAAAGCGTCCGAGTGCAGCGGAATGGGAAGATGCCTTGGTCAAGACAACCGATTTGGTACAGCCATGTCAGAATCCTAATTGTGAAGCCAAGTGGTTTGTATTTGATAACACTACCAAGCCTAAATGCCCGTTTTGTGGCCAGCCATATCACGGACAATTGCCGATATTGAATTTTTATTATGCTCCCTCACATGGCAAATTCATATCGGAAAATTATCGTTTGATGGTATATGACAAGCAAACTCTGTACAAATGGCACGCAAATAATTTAGTATCTCCAAGTGAACGGACATCTGAAGCTGACAAAAAGCCTGTTGGGGATTTTCATTTCTTCAATAATCAGTGGATTCTGATAAATCGCAATCTTCCTGACATGATGGATGTTACGGAGAAGAAGCCTATCGCTATAGGCGAATATGTGCCGCTTACAGAAGGTAGGCAGATATTGCTTGACAAAGGACAGGGAGGACGACTCATTGTTGTTCAACTTGTTAACAATTAGAACGATAATAACCGTTTATGAAATCACGAAGCAATAGATATAAAGCAAAATGAAAAAATCAATCGTTCTGCTAATTGGTATTGCATTAATTTTATTAGGTACGTTGACAAGAGGAAATTGGATTATCGGACTGAAACTATTATGTGCCATGTTCTTGATAATACTCATACTGTATTGGAAAATAGTACCATATAGGCAACAGCTATTTCCTAAATATCAAAAGGCTTTTGATATAACAGAAAGAATATTAATAAGATTACAGAACGTCTTAAGCTTTATTCCCAAAATACAATTAGGGCAGCATTTGCAGCTCGATATGTCGTTGATTGTGGGTATTATTTTTATGCTTATGATATTAGTCATTTTGTAAAATATTGACTTTAAACGAATCAGAACTAATTATATGGCAAAGAAGAAAATAGTAAGAATACCAGGAATCAGTTTTTCTTGGAAACGTGCGTTGGGTATAACACAGGCAAAACAAAAATTTGCTCGTCAAACAGGAATACCCACTTCTAAGGCTGGACTAGAACGTAGATTAGGCAAGACTCTACTTAAAGTTTTATTTGGCAAATAAGTATTAATCAAAAGTTTTCAGTATATGCAACAGAAAAAGCATTACATTGGCTTGACAGATGCAGAAGTCTTGAAGAGCCGTAAAATGTATGGAGTAAATATCCTTACTCCGCCAGAGAGAGAACCGTTATGGAAACAGTTCTTAGAGAAATTTACAGATCCTCTTATCATCATTCTGATGATTGCAGGTGTCTTGTCCATTGGAATTTCATTTTATGAATATTTTGGACTTAACGAGGGCTTTACTGTATTTTTTGAACCCATTGGCATTTTTGTAGCAATTTTGCTTGCTACTGGCTTGGCTTTCTATTTTGAGTTAAAGGCGGATAAGGAATTTGCTATATTAAACCAAGTGAATGACGATGAGTTAGTTGAAGTCATACGAAATGGTAATGCAACTCTAATTCCTAAGAAAGATGTGGTTGTTGGAGATATCGTTATCATTAATACAGGAGCAGAAGTTCCGGCTGATGGTGAACTTCTAGAATGTGTGAGCCTGAATATAGATGAATCCTCGCTTACAGGAGAACCGATGTGCCATAAGAGTGTTGATGAGAAAGACTTTGATTTAGATGCAACATATCCTACCAATCATGTTCTTAAAGGGACTAAAGTAATGGAGGGGCATGGTATATTCCGTGTGACTGCGGTCGGAGATAAAACAGAAAACGGTAAAGTCTTTGTAGCCGCCCAAATTGATGATAGTGTAAAAACACCCCTCAATGAACAATTGGATGGGTTAAGTGCCCTGATAACAAAATTAAGCTATGGATTTGCTGTATTGGTAGTCGTAGGCCGTTTGCTAATTTATTTCTTAGGAAACAATTCAATGGAATGGGCACATATTACGGCATATATACTCCAAACATTAATGATTGCCGTCACTTTAATTGTCGTTGCTGTTCCAGAAGGATTGCCTATGGCTGTTACCTTGAGCCTTGCATATAGTATGCGCAGGATGTTGAAAACGAACAATCTTGTACGCAAAATGCATGCATGTGAAACGATGGGAGCTACAACTGTAATTTGTACAGATAAAACTGGCACACTGACCCAAAATCAGATGAGCGTTGAGGAAACTCAATTTTACGGTTTAGCCAATCAAGTGTTGAATACTGATGAGACAAGCTGCTTAATAAAAGAAGGTATTGCTCTTAATTCTACAGCATCATTGGATTTAAGCAATCCCGATAAGCCTGTGGTATTAGGCAATCCTACAGAAGGAGCGTTACTTTTATGGCTCAGAAAAGAAGGTATTGATTATCGTAGGTTGAAAGAGGAAGCCAATGTAATAGAAGAACTTCCTTTTTCTACAGAGAGGAAATATATGGCAACTGTAGTTGAGTCAGCCCAAATTAGAGGTAAGAAGATCCTTTATGTAAAAGGTGCTCCTGAAATAATCCGTTCCCTTTGCAAACAAATCGACAAAAATGTGAATGTTGCCGATATTGACAAACAATTAACAGATTATCAGAATCGAGCAATGCGTACTTTAGGTTTTGCATACCAAATATTGAATGACAGCGATACAGCAATCGCGGATGGCATAGTCGTTGCAAAAAACCTAATTTTCATGGGGATTGTTGCCATTGCCGATCCTGTTCGTAATGATGTTCCCGCAGCTGTACAAAAGTGCATGGCCGCAGGTATTACGGTGAAAATCGTAACAGGAGATACTCCAGGAACAGCCAAAGAAATAGGACGACAAATCGGTCTTTGGACTAAAAAGGATAATGACAGTGCAATAATAACAGGTGCAGAGTTTGAGAAACTTTCAGATGACGAACTTGATAAGAAGGTACTTGGATTAAAGATTATCGCCCGTGCTCGTCCAATGGATAAAAAACGTCTGGTTGAATCCTTGCAAAGAAATAACCAGGTGGTTGCAGTAACAGGCGATGGTACGAATGATGCTCCAGCACTCAAGGCAGCTCATGTGGGCTTGTCAATGGGTGACGGTACTTCCGTAGCAAAAGAAGCCTCAGATATTACCATTATTGATAATTCATTTAGTAGTATTTGTCGTGCTGTTATGTGGGGGCGTTCGCTTTATCAAAATATTCAACGTTTCTTATTGTTCCAACTTACAGTTAATGTGGCTGCATGTTTTATCGTATTGGTGGGGGCGTTTATGGGTACAGAATCTCCGTTGACCGTGACACAAATGCTTTGGGTAAACTTGATAATGGATACATTTGGAGCTATGGCTCTTGCTTCATTACCGCCTTCACAATCTGTGATGAAAGACAAACCTCGTGATCGTAAAGCATTTATCCTTACAAAACCCATGATGAAAGATATTATTGGTGTTGGTGGATTTTTCTTTTTGTTGCTTGTTGCATTCCTTTATATATTCCAACATACTGAAATTACGCAGATGACAGACCTGTTGCATTGTCAGATTGGAGAAGCAAATGGATTGTCTTCATATGAACAAACTCTGTTGTTCTCAATTTTTGTTTGGACACATCTTTGGTATATGTTTAACACCCGTTCATTTGAAACGGGGAAAAGTTTCTTCCAATTAAAAATGAGTAAAGAGTTCTTTAGTATTGTTGCTATAATTTTTATTGGACAAATTGTAATAGTTGAGGTTCTTTATGATTTCTTTAACTGTACGCCGATGAAATTGGTGGACTGGATAATAATAGTTGTTCTTTCTTCACTGGTTCTATGGATAAGGGAATTATGGCATTTGCTAACCAAGAGGAGCTAAATTCCGATAAGCATACAAAGAGGATATAGGTGTTGACCTGTATCCTCTTTTTCATTATACAGAAAATCCTATTCCGAGGAAGTAATTTGATAACAAGGCTTTCAAAAGTAATTCAGATGGTTTTGAGTGGCTCAAAATATACTTTGTTGAGTTTTTGAATGTGCAAGAAATCTATCAGTAGGCAAATAGAATTTACTTTATTATTCCTATCTTCAAAGTATCATTTTTCAATATCTAAATTGCCCAAAAGAAGAACCGGAATAAGGAGTAAAAGGCTAAGAATATGCTTTTTTAGATTGGTAAGATAAACAGTAGAGAATAATTGGATGTTTTATTCGTTTATTTTTTAGGGGAATAACTTTGTCGGTAAGGAAGAAAAACACTATTTTTGCAAATGAGAGAGCGTTCTGTTGATTGATGCAGAATTTTACAGAATAGGGAAGCCAGCTCGTTTCTAAATCGTTACCTCTCTAAAATCATCAATCTTGCAATTTATTTATTTTCAATGACTAAGGAATTATAGAGTGCCTAGAGCAATGGAAGGTTATGTGTTTTCTGATTCCGGCTTCGGCTATCCACTGTTTCAGGGGATGATGAGTCATGGAGCGGGTTAAGCCTTTGAAGACTTTTCCGGTGCCCCATTCGCCACACAGTTCCAGAGCCTCCTGACTGATGGGGAGTGTAGCCTCGGTTTCTGTCTTTTCGGTGCAGATACGGATATAGTAACCTTGATCCGGGCCGACTTCAAAATCACGCCAGTCCAGCTTTAGAATATCACTGATACGTAGGCCTGTCATGCAGGCAAACAGGGAGGCTTGTTTTAAGACTGGAATCTTGCATGGCGTAGCCGCCAGTTTTTTGACTTCATCAAGTGTCAGATACTCTTTCTTGACTTCTTTCCATTCGATTTTTTCCAGAAAATCGTTCAAGTTCTCACGCAGCATCTTCTCTTTATAGGCTATTTTCAACAAGGCTCGGAAAGTTGAATAATAGCCGGCTGCCGAATTTCGTGAGATGTAAGCATTGGGATGATTGATCTGTTTGCATTTGAGCAGGTAATCCCTGAACTTCTCACACAGTTCCACGGTGATATCACCAAAGGTGCATTTGCCACCGACAAATTTCTCGAAGTGGTTGTAAACGCAATCCCATTTCTCGTACTTTTCTCGTGCTTTAGTCCGGAAATAGGCGAGGAAATCTACCTTTTGTTTGTTCTTATCCAGGAACCCGAATTCTTCATTGATAAGCGACTGGACACGGATACAGCGGATTGCCTCTGCCTTGTTCAGCATATCCTGATTGAACATTCTTTGCTGCTCGTTCTTGGGCTTGGCATAGATGTAGATGCCGAGGAATTCCCGGCGGCTCATCTTCATCGTGTAAGGATTGCGGATGGCCGGGTAATAATCCAGATAAAGAGATATGCGGTCGTTACGCAATGGCTTTTGTCTCAAAGTTACGTTGGTGCATGTAAGTGTCATAGCTATATTGTTTTTTGATTAATACTTGTTTTTGTTGCAAATAAAATAGGTGTTCTAATGGTGGTATTTATCACCGGAAAATAACTTTTGCCTCATTCTATCTTTGGAGGCTCAAAGAACTTGTCCAACTCTGCTCGCAGAATCTTGGTATATTTACCGACCTTGACACGGGGAATATTATGGTATTTCACATAATGGTAGAGTTGGTCTCGTGTCAGATTGAATCGCTCCATCGCTTCGGCAATGGTGTAGTATTGGGGCTCTTCGGGAGCTATGAGACCTTTAGCAATATCCACATGCTTCTTGGAGTAGTACACCATGATGCCGACCTTCTTCTTGGGAATGGCATTCTTTGATACAAAAGAATAGATGGCCGTCAGCGTCATGCCGAACTTCTCTTGCATGTCTTGCGTGCTGTACCATTCCTTGATTTCAGGATCGGGAGCTTTCTTTGCAAAGTAGTCATCAATATGCTTTTTGCTCCAATAGGTTTTCCCACGGTTAAATGTCCGGGGTATATTATGCTCTTTAGCTATATGAAATATCCAGGAATCTTTGACACCGAATTTCTCTTTAATCTCATTGGTGGTATAGAAGTCTGTGATAGGGATTGTATCTTTGGGCATTCGATATTGATAAGGCTTATTTTGAAGCATAGCATCAATATCAGTCCTCCTGATAAATGAAAGCCTACTGCTAATTTTAGACGCTTTAAGGTGACCTGCCTTTACCATGGTATAGATAGCTTGGCGAGATAGACCTAACAGACGTCCTGTTTCTGAAAAGGAAAGATATTCCTTCTCCTTAATGTCTTCAATGATGCGTTCAGTTTTCTGAACTTGAGTTTGTGACTCTGTTGTCTGCACTCGTTTTTTGCGTATGGTCCGTTTATAGGCAAAATTTGCACACCTGTGTGAACAGAACCTTGTAGAAACTTTCTGAGCCTCGAATTCTTTACCGCACCACTCACAAATCTTTTTAATTCTAAAGTTACTAGTTGCCATTTTTACTTAATATTTAGGGGTTAATTCTCCTTCATTTCTCCTGTTTTTTGTCAACCATCGTAAACTATTGTCAACCATAGTCAACATTCTCCACGACCTTGCCAACGATAATCCTCGGATTTTCGTGGTGAGGTACACAGGAGGTACAAAAAATGGCGTAAAAAGGCTTAGCAACGATTATCAACGATACTTGAGCAACAAAAAAGGCGCCCGTAAAGAGCGCCATATTAATCGATTATAATCAATTTAACTATTTGACAACCAAGTAGTTACTTGCCGATGCAGCATACATAGCTGCTTGAATGATAGATTGTTGCAATTTAATCGGTAGAAAAGTTGTTTTTGAGACCTCTGAGACTTGTTTTTGAGGCTGTATTACAATCTTTTCTCAATGAATCAGAACTGTGAGGAAGTATTGCTCCTCAATGAAGTTCACCTATCTTCTATCCGGCTACAAAGGTATAAAATTCTGGGATGTTTTCGCCGAAAATGTTAACTAAATGCAAGATATTCTCACGGATATTGTTTGCTGACCAAAAGAGAAAAATTTAGTTGAAGCCTTTTTTCTTTTCTTCCCTCTGCTTGACTTAACTTTATTGCCCGTGTATATTATAACGGTCATTAAAGTCAAGTTGAGAGTGGAGTTATATCTTTTTCTTTTGGCAAGCAAAATAGTTCTTTGATGTGATGAGTGCATGAGTAATAATTTGCATCTATATTACGAATAATATATTATTTGTAGATAGGTGTATATAGCACTTACAAACAAAATTATGACATTTAGTTTTTGGAGTTTCTGCTCAAAAAGGGATATGTGCATGGTTAATTATTCAATGATGTGCATTTCCTATGTACAACACATCATTAAATATATAAAAAGTATTATCTTTGCATATTATATGATAGGTTGACTATGGCAAAGTCATCGACATAGTCGCTTTGCACCTTAAATAAGAAAATATGGCAAAGAATACAATGGGAACCAAGCTTCCCCGAAAATTGGAGCAGAAGATGCAGATTGTAGGTGAGCAGATTAAGTTGGCTCGCTTGCGTCGGAATCTGAGTGTGGCTCAGGTTGCTGAACGTGCCACCTGTTCACCGCTTACTGTGTCCCGAATAGAAAAAGGGATTCCTACAGTTGCAATAGGGATCTATCTACGTGTTTTGTACGCATTGCAACTTGACGATGACATTCTATTGCTTGCCAAAGAAGATAAAATGGGAAAAGCTTTGCAGGATTTGAGTTTGAAAACAAGAGAACGTGCATCTAAAAAGGAATAAGGATGAAAAGGCTATATGTATATGCCGATTTCGATTGGCTCAAAGAAGTGGAACTCATTGGCGAACTAGGCTATGAGTCTCTTCGTGGTGCGGACAGTTATAGTTTTACGTTCAATAATGAATGGTTAAGGCAGCACAGCGATCTGTTTTTGAGTGACGACCTGAATAATTACCCAGGACAACAATACACACAACCGGACAAGGATATATTCGGATGTTTTTCTGATGCTTTGCCGGATCGTTGGGGACGTACTTTGTTGTTGCGTCGTGAGCAATTAGTGGCAGCGGAAGAAAAGCGATCAGTACGGAGATTGTCATCCTTCGATTTCTTGACTGGTATCGATGATTTCTCCCGAATGGGTGGATTCCGTTTTAAGGAAGACCTCGATGGCGAATTTATCAATGTGAGTGAATCGTTGAAAATTCCACCTTTGACGGATATTCGGGAACTGATTGCAGCCAGTGCCGAGATAGAGAAATGTGAAGAAAACAATATGCTCCCTGATAGGAAATGGATTGCACAACTTGTGCAACCGGGAACGTCATTAGGAGGTGCAAGGCCTAAAGCCAATGTTGTAGATACAGATAAAGTTCTTTATGTGGCCAAGTTTCCATCGCGCAAGGATGACTATGATGTTGGACTTTGGGAGCATTTCAGTCATTTGCTTGCCACAAAAGCAGGGATAAACGCTGCAAAAACAAAAGTGTTGGCAACTGGAGAGAAATATCATACATTGCTGTCACAACGCTTCGATAGAACCCAAGAAGGAAAACGCATTCATTTTGCATCTGCCATGACCTTGTTGGGATTAAGTGATGGAGATAATGCAACTACTGGACACGGCTATTTGGATATAGTTGACTTCATTATTCAGAACTGTACCGATGTAGAGCGAAACCTGCAGGAACTATATCGTCGTGTGGCTTTCAATATTTGTATCGGCAATACTGATGACCATTTCCGCAATCATGGTTTTCTTTTGACCGCAAAAGGTTGGACATTGTCTCCTGCTTACGATATGAATCCAACGCTGCATGAATATCAAAGTCTGCTCATCTCCGCTGATTCCAATAAGGCGGATTTGAGCATTTTGCTCGATACTTGCGAGGATTATATGCTCAATAAGAAAACAGCAGAGAAGATTGTTGCAGAGGTAGTTGAAGTCGTAAAAGAATGGCGGGAACTTGCTAATCGTCAAGGCATATCCAAAAGAGAAATGGATATGTTTTCAGGAGTGCTGGATGAAAGATGCAAGCAATATGTTAGTATTTAACATCTTAGTTCAATCAGAATAAGGAGGAAATAATCATGAGTGGAGGATATTTTAATAGGAACACATACGCAATGCGTGAGATAGCTGATGCTATTGAGCGTGACATTGCAAGGGCTTTACAACCAAAGCCGGAGAAAGTACAAGAGGATTATTGGACTATTTACGAGAAAGATTGCTTTGGCTCATATCATAGTTATAAGGACTACATGAGTTTTGGGAACTATGAAGACGCAGAATCTTTTCTTCTGAGAGATAAAACCATCGTCAAGGCAGAACAAAAATACGCAGACCGACGATTCTTTGATGATGGGGTGATTTTCCAATCAACAAAACGATATATGTCTGACACTCCAGATGCTGAACAAATTCCGGTATTATACTCAATCCATCATTGTTATTATGATCATTATCTCTATGAAGCAGATGTATTGGAACTGTTAGATGAGACGATAGATGCAATGAAGGAGGCGTATCGGCAAATTCGTATAGCAGAAATATATGCGGAACGAGTAGACTGGATGATGAGTGGCGATGATAGCGAAGAGTGTTTCCGTGAACGCATCAAGGAAGACTTGACGGAGTTTGAAAAGGAATATGCGTCAAAAGACTGGACTTATCTCGATGAAGATGACGAATAAAAGCAATAACCTATCATAAAGTAAAGAAAGAGGTGTGTTCTTGCATATTATATGATAGATTGATGATGCGACCGATACAATGGAATCAAATTATGTGGAATCAACATTATGTTTATGCAGCATAATGCTTTTTGTAACGACGTTATATGATATTTTTATCATGTTGTTTTGAATATTATCTTTTTATGTTTAACTTTGTACTTGAAATATAATACGAAGCAATATGGCGAAAATAGAATGCTCAAACCGATTGCGTGTAGTTCTAGCGGAAAAGGAAATAACCAATCGTTGGCTGGCAGAACAGATGGGCGTCACCGATATGACAGTGTCACGATGGAAGACTAATAAGATACAACCATCAATGGCTCAGTTTGTAGAAATAGCCCAACTGCTTAAAGTGGATATTAAAGACCTTATAGAGGCCGATTTTAATTATGAAGTAGAATGAGTAGACAAAAAAAATATACATTTATAGATTTATTCGCAGGGTGTGGTGGGTTGAGCCTTGGGCTTGAACAGGCAGGGTTTGAAGTTGTGTTCATGAACGAGATTGTTGAAACCTTTGCATCTACTTACTTGGCTAATCATAGTCTAAAACAAGGACAGTATTTTATTGGAGACATCAATGAATTGAATACTTGTTTAGACAAATATAGAGATACACTTAAGAATCCGGATAGACCAATTACTTTAGTATGTGGAGGCCCTCCTTGCCAAGGCTTTTCGATGGCGAATAGGCAAAGGATTATTGATGATCCAAGAAATCAGCTTTATAAGGCTTATTTGCAATTCCTTTCGGAAATTAGACCGCAATTTTTCATAATGGAAAATGTAAAAGGAATGGCTAATAAGTTCGATGAGATAATTGCCAATTTCAAAGAGTACTTAGGAGATGAGTACCTTTATGATTATCGGTTATTGAAAGTTCAAGATTTTGGTATACCTCAAAATAGAGAACGTTTCATAATGATTGGTAACAGAATGGGTGTTGCTCCAAATGATATTTTTGCAGAAATTGAACGTTACAAAAGAGATCCTTTTTTATTAAGAGATGTATTGTTTGGGCTGCCACATTTGGAAGCTAGAAAAGCAAAGAATCAAGGAGAGTATGAATCTGAAGAGTGTGGATTTACGGAACGAGATTTTTCATATCCGGATACAGATTTTTATCACTTTATTAATGGTGATAGAATCATTACTAAATTATATAATCACAAAAATAGATATAATAATTTACGTGATATTGAGATTTATAGAAGATTGCCTCAGGGAGCAAATTCTTTACATGAATCCATACAAGATATAATGCCGTATAAAAGGCGTAATAACATATTTAAAGATAAGTACTTTAAACTTGATGAGAACCAAATATGTAAAACTATCACTTCTCATATGAAGTATGATTGTAATATGTATATTCATCCATGGGAAGCGCGTGGATTATCTCCAAGGGAGGCTGCACGCATACAAACATTTCCAGATGATTTTATATTGAAAGGAGCTCAAAACTCATGGTATGCACAAGTTGGAAATGCAGTACCAGTGAAGTTTGCTGAAGTGATAGGACGTAGTATAATGAAATTCTTATGAAACATTTAGAACTATTTGCTGGTATTGGTGGTTTTAGGAGGGCAATGGATCTTCTTACGAAGGACAATGTCATGGAGTTTCATTGTGTCGGGTATTCAGAGATTGATATTAAGGCGGAATTGACCTATCGTGCAAATTATAACATAGATGAAAATGAATTTGTACTGGGGGATATTGTTGCTTTTACCGGTAATAAAAAGAACATAAAATCTCTTCCTAAATTCGACTTACTAACAGGTGGATTTCCCTGTCAGACATTCAGTATGATGGGAAGCCAAGCTGGATTTGAAGAGGATCGCGGACAGATGTTTTTCCGTATTATGGATATATTGGCGATAAAGAAGCCCAAATATGTCTTATTGGAGAATGTCAAGAATCTTCGAAATCATGATAAAGGAAGGACATTTAATAGAATCAAACATGAATTAGAATCAATAGGTTATCGTGTTTATGCCGATATTTTCAATACATCAGATTTCCATTTGCCACAAACACGTAATAGAGTGTTGATTTTTGCTACAACTGCAAAAATTTCTAACGATTTTGACTTCTCGTCTAAGTTGATTGCGAAAGAGTTTGATAAAATGTATAAAGAAACGAGTTTGGAGTATTTTGAGACGATATCTGATGTATTAATGCAGGATGTGGATTCTAAGTACTATCTTTCTGAACGCATAAAACCAACATTGCTTTCAGATGGTTCTTCTAACTTTAAATCCAAGTCTGATATAAATATGAAGATAGCTCGTCCTTTAACGGCGACTATGCATAAAATGCATAGAGCGTGTCAGGATAATTATTATAGCCAAGATTATATAGAGTCACATGGTAAGATAAATCCTGTTGACACAATGACAAAGGAGGAACTGGCTAAACTTCCAATTCGCAAACTTACTCCAGAAGAAGCCTTTATGCTGCAGGGGTTTCCTGCTGAGTTCGCTCGAAAAGGTAGCGCATACGGTGTTGCTGATGGCTCTCTTTATAAACAAGCTGGCAATGCTGTAAGCGTCAATACAATATATGCGGTATTGTATTATCTCATTAAATGTAAAATAATTAAATGACAATAATATGGAAGAAATTGCTAAACACATAAACGATACTAACGCTAGTTATCGTCATATCGGAGCAGGAGATGCTAAAAATACCGATTTGTTTTTAGATAATGAGCATTACGAATTGTTCCAAGATTGCGGAGAACAGATAACCGTAAGATTTGATAAGACAAATCTTACACAGGCGATATTGTTTATTGCGTCTATTCTTCCACGAAAATTTGACCAATCTGCTAATCATTATATTGTAAATTATTCAGATGGATTTGTGTTTGATCAATTAGCAATACTTGATGCTTTATTTAAAGAAAATGGTGTTTCAGTAAATACATTTACCCAAAAATGGAATGCCAGAAAAGATGTACTAAAAAAGAATGGAGAAATAGACAATCGTTTTTACTTCAACAATCTACTCAAGGAAGTTAAGTATAAGGATCATACTGGTGCTATTCAAATAACTAAGTTCACTATAAGGAACTATTTTGCTGGAGGCTATTCAAATCTAAATATAAAGAAGGCGTCAGATGGAATATTTGATGTAAGAATAGATAATGTGACAGAGCCATACAATGATGGTAAAGAGGATGGATTAGAGGATGTTGCCTCACTTCAAACAGAGTCTTATGATAAAATTAGTCGTCAAATAATTTATTATGGTGCTCCTGGAACAGGGAAATCGCATAAAATTAAGGAAATACTTGGAGAATACGAAGGGTGTCCTGCGGATAAAAAAGTTCCCAAAGCAAATATTTTTAGAACTACTTTTCATCCGGACAGTGATTATTCAACTTTTGTCGGGGCATACAAGCCGACAATGGAAAAGCCAATTGATAAAATATATGCCAAGGGAGAGCTCATTAGCAAATTAACCGAAATGAAAGAGGGAGGTGTCACGTATTCATCCCAAAAATTTGGAGCGAAATATTGGCGTTCATTAAAACAGTTGAATCTTTCTGACAAGAAGGATATACTCCAAGCTTGCGGTATGTCTGATAATTACACTGTTGAATTTGATAAAGGAATGGCTGTTGGAGAAGAATATCTTGCTTGTTCAAACGAATCTCGTATAATTTATTCTTTCGTTCCTCAGGCATTTCTTAATGCTTATATACAGGCATACAAAAAATCGGAAGAAAAAGTATATCTTATTATTGAGGAAATCAATCGAGGCAATTGCGCACAAATATTCGGAGATTTGTTCCAGCTTCTTGATAGAGATGTTAATGGCAAATCGGAGTATGGCATTAAGGCTGATGCAGATTTGAGGGCTTTTCTAGAAGAGAAGCTTGGCGAGGATAATCAAGGAATAAAAGACGGAGAACTTTGTCTGCCGTCAAATCTGTATATCTATGCAACCATGAATACTTCAGACCAATCGTTGTTCCCGATAGATAGCGCATTCAAGAGACGTTGGGATTGGGAGTATGAGCCGATTAAGTATAAGAATACAGGCTGGAAGATAGTTATTGACGGTACAGTATATTCTTGGGTTTCATTCCAAAGAATAGTCAACGAAAAGATTTTGAGGGCAAATAGCTCCGAAGATAAGATGTTAGGTGATTATTTCGTAAATCCGTCAGATGGAATAATTACCGATAAAGTCTTGTTGAACAAAATATTGTTCTATCTATGGAATGATGTCTGCAAAGATGGTGAAGGGGATATATTCAAAGTCGGTGAGACTGAAGATATTTCCTTCTCTGAATTGTATGGAGAAAATGGGACTAAAACATTAAAGAAAATGATGTCCTATCTCGGAGTCACAGACCCTAACGGCAATAAGGTTACTATTGAAAATGACGCGGAGAATACAGAACTCTAATTTGAATAAATTTTATGCTGCTGTTTATTGAAGGATACCCATATAGTCTGAACGATATTGTCAAGGATGGTTTGACAGTCAGAGATGTACTCAAAGATGTTGTGTCAGTTCCTGTAAAGGAGGACAAATATTCTTTCGGGTATGTCGGGTATTGTTATAGCAAGACAGCAAAAGATGTTGTATTCTTCTTGCCCAAAGTAGTATTGACAGGTGAGATAAACGAGGAGAGTGGGGATGATACGATATTCGGTGCTTCGCCACAGGAAATAATAGACTTTGAGTCCGAAAAGGTAAAGACTAAGTTTACGGAAGAAGGTTGCAAAGAATACAAGGAATTCCTGTCCACACTTTCGATTTGGATATACCGGACGATAAGCGTATATAAACAATCTCACAACGACAATATACTTGAAAGCAAGGAATATCAGTCCGAAAGCAGAGGACGAAAACAGAAACACAACACATTACTTGATGTGATAATAGCACTGAGGGATTTCAACAGAAGCAATCAGGACTATTTTACCTTCGTGGCCAGGAACGTTCATTCCGGTTATAACAAAATCAACTGGAACAGGACCATTACTTCATCGCAGGCCATCATACAAAGCGGAAGTCCTGTTTACATCAAGCCTGTAAACAAAAAGAAAATGGTGAATTTTGACGAAGAGCTGCTTGTCATATATTTCTCCATTTTGAATTACATTCGGGAGACGCATGGTTTCTCTTTTGAAATTAATATCCAGTATCCTCTTATCAGCTGCGACAGGTTGAAGAAGTCCTATATAGGCAGGAATCTGGGATGCCGAAGACTAAAACAAATCAAGTACAAGTATTTCTCGGACAAGGCTCTTCGGATATGGGATTTGTGCTATGCTTTCTTTGACAGGGAATATAAGATTGCGATGAACAGGCAGGCGGAAGACTATCTGCTGGCGAAAGATTTCGAGCACATCTTTGAGGTCATGATTGATGCTTTGGTAAGTGGCAATGACAAACAAAATTTACCGAAAGAACTCACAGAGCAAAAGGACGGCAAGTTAGTTGACCACATGTTCGTCGGGCAAGGACTTATTGAACAATCGGATTTGACATCTGAGCTTACTTATTACATTGGAGACAGCAAGTATTACAAGCGTTCCAGGAATGACAGGACGCAGCTTGGCGACAAATCGATATACAAGCAATACACATATGCCAGAAATGTCATTCAGTGGAACATGAATCTGTTTTTGGACGGTGACGGAAACGGGGAGCATCCCCAGTTAAGGGACACATTGACTGAAGGATATAATCCCATCCCCAATTTCTTTATCAGTGCACGGATTCCTGACAAAAAGACAAGTGGCGGTAAATTCCTTTCCTTTGATGATAAGGAGTTGAAAGCACAGGATGGTGGAGTACAGTTGAACCGCCAATTTGAAAATCGTCTGTTTGACAGGGATACGCTGTTGTTGTGCCACTATGATGTTAACTTTTTGTACATCGTATCGTTGTATGGTCGCAACAATAAGAGTGCACAAGCAGCATGGAGAGACTATGTCCGCAAAGAATTCAGAAATAAGATTCAAGGCACTCTCAATCGACTCTACACTTTCAGAACTCTGCAGCCACGTGATGGCATGGATTGCTATCAGTTCATTCAGGATAATTTCCAACGGCTGAACGGCAAATTGTATCGTCCGAAGAGTGATAGTAATTATCTGATTCTTGCTTTGATGAAGGAGGAAGATTCCAATATATGGAAGTCTCTCAAAATAAAATCTTCAACAATAAAAAGGGAAACGGCTCAAAGCAAAGAGCTTGTGGATGCTTTACAGACTCATTTCTATGTCAGCGATCCGTTTGAACTTGAAACGGAGTTCCATATCGATAGCATTGACAATGTCGGCACTTTGACTCAACAACCGAAACAAGAGATTAAGAATATTCTGACAGGGTTAGTACGAAAAACAGATGCGGATTATTCCGATTTTGACAGTCATATCGCAAAGACATATACTATGGAGAAGATACCGACATCTGTCAATGTGATGGATATCAGATATTTACTGCCTATGGTTGGCGGAGAGATTGACGGTTATTATAAAGTGGATAAAGTATATTTTGGCACTAAGAACGGAAAGCTATGCTTAAAGTTGAATCTGTCCTCCTTTATTTCATTGGGCAGTAATCGAACTCCCATATATCGCATAAAAATGCAGCCTGGAGAATTGATTTCCAATGATTTGATGGTGGAATTATACGAACAAAGGATTTAAGACAATGGAGGAAAAACAATTCAGAATGGATTTCGATGCTTTTTTAAGATCTTTCAAACAAAGTAAGAATGGCTCATTTGCGTTCTTATTAGGAGCGGGTGCGTCCATTACATCAGGTGTCCAATCTGCGGAAGATTGTATTTGGGATTGGAAAAAACTTATATATGTAACAAACAACCCGACAAATGAAGCATTTCTTGATATACATTCTGACTGTTGCAGGAAAAAAATTCAGACATGGCTTAATGAGCAAAGAGGTTATCCAATAGAAAAATCTGATGAAGAATATGTTTTCTATGCAGAAAAAGCATTCCCATTGTCTGGCGATAGAACAAGATATTTTGAGAGTCTATGTTTTGATAAGAATCCGAATATTGGATATAAACTTTTGTGCTTATTGCATAAATATAGAGTCTTAAAATCTGTTTGGACTACAAATTTTGACGGGCTAGTTGAAAGGGTAGCTCATCAGGCAAACATAACTCCAATAAATATAAATTTAGACAATCCTGAACGTATTCATCGCACTGAAAATAGCCAGGAATTATTATATATTGCCTTACATGGTGATTATAAATATTCTGAACTTAAGAATACTGCTACAGAACTAGATTCTCAACAGGATACATTTAAACATAGACTTAAAGAATACTTTGTAGACAAAAATCTAATAGTAATCGGATACAGTGGAAGAGATAAGTCTTTGATGGAAGCACTGACTGAAGCTTTTAGTCATCCGGGGGCAGGCCGTTTATATTGGTGTGGATATGGCTCATTTATAAATGAAGACGTTAAGAGCTTACTTGTTGCTGCTAGAAATGCAGGAAGAGATGCTGTATTTGTTGAAACGGATGGTTTTGACAAGACAATGATATCTATACTCCTTTCCACATATAATGATGAGCAAGATAAATACCAAGAAATTCATAAGATACTGGAAGAAGCAAATACGGAGATTTCAATTACACCATTTGCTTTGAACAGATTGAATTCAAGTGGGTGTATTAAAACAAATCTGTATCCGCTTTCTATTCCTTCTGATATATTTACTTTTGAGATTGCTTTTCCTCAAAATGAGACACCGTGGAATTTTCTCAAAAGCAGAATAAAAGGGAAGGATATTATTGCTATCCCTTATAAGGGGAAAGTATTTGCTTTTGGCTATTCAGAGCATATACATCAAGCATTTTCCGATTGTCTTAAAGAGGATAGTATATCTCGTTTACCATTGTCAATTAACGAATTGAAGGGTAATCAGGCACTGAAATCTGTCGTAATCAAAACTTTGATTTGTGGACTATCTTCTAGTTGTGGTAAAGAAGCGGTTATTTCCAAACGTTTGATTTGGGATAAAACACGTCAATTCGGAAATTATAAAGATGTTTACGAAGCAATAAAAATAGATATTGTATTTTTGGACAATAAGAATTATTCCCTTATGTCTGTTGTTCCAACATTGTATTTTAAAGATGAAAATATCACTAGTGACAGACGTAAGAATCTAATGTTGGAATATCTTGACAAAAAACACAATACTCAATATGATGAGATTATCTCTATTTGGGAACAAATTCTTTTTAATGGGCATCAGCGTGCATTTGATTATCCATTAAATAGTGGTTATAATTTCAATTTCAAAATAAGTAATAATAGAGGATTGGTTGCGGTAGACTATACGGAAAAAGGTCTTATATCTCAAACTCAGTTTGTTGATAAAAAAATAGTATATTCTGGGATTTATATATCTGAGCCAAATCTTGCCTTTTGTAGTAAGACATCTCGAAAAATAATCCACGATACTAATCCGATGAGAGGGCTTCTACAAAACAATCCATATGATTATGAATTCCAGTCCAGTTTTAATACTAATGTTAAAATTGGCGTAATCTGTCCGAGTACTTATACAAATCAATTTCGGGATTTTCTTAATGGTCTAAATGGAAATATAACAGCTCCAAAAACAGATTATTTGCAGCCATATATAGGTTTTGAGCAAATCTATTCAGCTTCGCTAGATATACCTGCAGTTAATTCTAATTTATGGATTAGCTGTCGTGAGATACAACAAGATTCTGTAGGTTTGGCGCAAAACATATGTAAATTCGCCCATAAAATTGCCAATAACAATCCGAATATTATCGTTGTTATTTTTATTCCTAAAGCATGGGAATGCCATCGCTCTTTCAAAAAAGATGGTGAAACTTTTGACATGCACAGCTATATAAAAGCATATGCGGCTCAGTATGAATTTACCACACAATTTGTTGAGGAAAAAACAATATTCAATACTTACATGAAGAACCAAATATATTGGTGGCTTTCATTAGCTTTGTTTGTCAAATCGATGCGAACGCCGTGGACTTTATCTGATTTGGACGCAGATACAGCTTATGCTGGCATTGGATATAGTGTCAAGAAGGAAGCAAATGGCAAAACGAACATTGTTGTAGGATGTAGCCATATATATAATTCCAAAGGGCAAGGATTAAGATACAAGTTATCCAAAATAGACAATCCGATTTTAGATAGGAAGAATAATCCTTATCTGTCTTATGAAGAAGCATACAAGTTAGGTATCAATGTTCAAGAATTATTTGTGAAGTCTATGGATAGGCTGCCTCAAAGAGTGGTTGTACATAAAAGAACACCGTTCAAAGAAGAAGAAATCAAAGGTATAACCGATGCTTTGTCTCACGCAGGAATCAAAAATATAGATTTGATAACGATAACAATGGAAGATTCCATAAAATGTATTGACCAATATTTAAACAATGGATATCCTGTCAATGCCAGTTTTCCGGTTATGCGAGGAATTTGTTTCCCCGTCTCCCAATATGAATGTTTGCTGTGGACACATGGAACTATAGACTCAGTAAGGCAAGATAGAAATTACTTCCCTGGAGGACGGGGCATACCTTCGCCTTTAAGAATAGCTAAATATCATGGTAATGGTTCGATGCAAACAATAGTTAAGGAGATTCTTGGGTTTACCAAAATGAATTGGAACTCCTTTAATTTTTATACAAAATTTCCAGCTACAATTGATACGTCTAGTACATTGGCGCAAGTTGGACAATTATTGGGACATTACGATGGTAGAACGTACGATTACAGATATTTCATCTAATGTACTGATATGGATAGATTGACCAAAGAACAACGTCATCGTAATATGGCTGCTATACATGGAAGGGATACAAAACCTGAAATGATAGTGAGAAAGTTCCTTTTTAGCCGTGGCTTCCGCTATCGGCTAAATCACCCACGGCTTCCCGGACATCCCGACTTGGTCTTGCGCAAATACAGAACTATTATTTTCGTAAACGGCTGTTTTTGGCATGGTCACGAAGGATGCAAATATTATGTTCTACCAAAGACAAATGTTGAATTTTGGAAGAATAAAATTGAACGCAATCGGAGTAGAGATATAGAAGAACGACAACAGCTAACTTCAATGGGATGGCATTGTATTACCGTTTGGGAATGTCAGTTGAAACCAAAAATCCGCCAACAGACTTTAGATGCTTTGGAATATACGCTTTGCCATATTTATCTTGAAGACAGAAGAATCAAATCTTATAAGACAACTGAAGAAGAATATAGTATGGTGGCAGAATCCGTTGAAAATTATGGCAAATCGAAATGAATATCATGAAAATGATAATTTGAAATATGGCAAAAAACATAGAAATACGAAATAGTACAGCTGAGTTTCTCATCTTCATGCTTGAAGGTAAAGAGGATGGGATTCAAGTGATGTATAAGAGTGAGACCATTTGGACGACACAAAAGGCGATGGCGCAGCTTTTTGATTGCTCAACTGACAATATTAGTCTGCACTTAAAAAACATATTTGCATCTGGGGAACTTGTCAAAGATTCAGTTGCCGAGAAAAACTCGGCAACTGCCGCTGACGGAAAAAACTATCAAACAATGTTCTATAATCTCGACGCTATTATCAGTGTCGGATATCGTGTCAATTCTGTTCGTGCCACTCAATTCCGGCAGTGGTGTACGTTTGTCCTCCGCCAGTTCGCTATCCGTGGATATGTGCTTGATCATAAGCGAATGGAGAACGGGGCTTTCTTAGGTGTAGATTACTTTGAACATTTGCTTGCCGAAATAAGGGAGATAAGGCTGAGTGAGCGTCGTTTTTATCAGAAACTGACCGATATTTATGCTACGGCTATAGACTATAACAAAGATGCTCCGACAACTCGTCTTTTCTTCAAAAAGGTACAGAACAAAATGCACTATGCTGTGCATGGGCATACTGCTGCGGAGTTGATAGTCGAACGAGCCGATGCGAATAAGGAACATATGGGATTGACCACTTGGGAGAATGCTCCGAATGGAAAAATTGTCAAAACAGATGTGTCTGTAGCAAAGAACTATTTGCAAGAAAAAGAATTGGAAGAAATGGGCAGGATAGTCAATGCTTCGCTTGATATGGCAGAGAGTATGGCTATGCGTCATATACCAATGACAATGGAAGATTGGGCAAAGCGAATAGACAAATTCATCAATTTATTTGATAGTCCTATATTACAGGATAGTGGAAAGGTGTCTGCCGAATATGCCAAAGAGTTTGCAGAGTCTGAATTTGAAAAGTACAGGATCATTCAAGACCGCCTTTTCCAATCTGACTTTGATAGATTTGAAGATAATAGTCTTCCTGCATTAGATATTGAATAATTATAATGTCATTTTGAGATTGGCAAAATCGCCTTTGGGATATGGCAGATTCATGTCGTTAAATTGGCAAGTGTTCGGACAATAGTTCTGTGTTCATCATCTAGTATCTGCATTTATGGTGACCGACGTTACTCCAGTATACCACTTAAAAGCAAGAAAAGAGTTCACATAAGAGTTCATAAAAGAACCAGTAGGGTTCATAAAAGAGTTCGTAAAAGCACTACTGAAATACACCCCCAAACTGCAATAATGCCAAATCTAGCTTGCAGAGGATTGGCAAAGTCTCACGAGCGATTTATCGCTTGGGGTATTGAGTTACCCTAACTCAATAAGGTTTGTATAATGGGCAAGCCCTGTGAGCAATTAAGTATACAAATTTCGTTTTTGCGATGGCTGGCGAAAAGATAAAAGGCTCAAATAACGCCTTTTTCTCACCAATCAGCTTGCTGAGAGATTTGGCACTCTCAAACGACCTATTGGTCGCTTGGGGTATTAGGCTCCCCATACAAGATAATGTCTGTACAACGGGCAAGCCCATGGCTTAAAAAAGACGTGCTTTGAAGTAAAATGTTTGATATTTTTGGCTTTGATTGACTGTCAAAGACGATTAAGAGAGAATAATTGTCGTATAAATGTGTATTTATATGGCAATTTAAATGGCATTAATGTCACATTTGGTGTTACAGTAGTGCCGATTCAGAACTTCAAATTGTATCTGAACATTCTGCCAACAGAGAAAGTGAACAAAGGATTGAAATCACTTTGGCATTTTGAATGCCATTTGCCGATGCTTGGATAAGGATTGTTCCAGCAGATTTGCCGAAATATAACAGGTGCTAATATTGAAAAACAGCGAAAGTAGAAATTATTTAGCTAGTAATGTGTTATTTGATATGCCAATATGAAGATTGTTGTTTTGTCATAACCCCAATAGTACAGGCATAAATATCCGCAAATGGCAAAAGATGTACAATTATTCCAAATGGATTGCCACAACCAATCTAAAGAGAATTAGCCACAATACCATTGGCAATTAAAACGGCAACGACCGATTTCGTGATTTATCATGAAACCAGTCGTTGCACTTAGACTTTGACTTATATACGAATGGACACTTTTAGAATAAAGTCAAGTGGAGAGTCAATAATGGTAATCCGGCATGAACCGATAAATGCCACGGCTTTCCTGAATCACCATCCGTTTGTTCGTGAGAAACTTAATTATCTTCACAATCTTGTTGTGATTAAATTTCGTTCCTGCCAGTTCGTAGGCTGTGGTCAGTTCTTCTTCCAAAGCCTTATATCCCGAAATAGTTTCTCTTCCCTCAAAAGCCAGTTTGAGAGCCTTGCGATGGATTGTTTCGTGGATGTCCCTATAAGGGGAGAAGGGTTCCTGTTTGGGACGACCTGCGCTTTTCTTGGTCGGCACATAGCCCGGCAGAAGTTCGGGAAGTGATTGGTCATTGATGCAGAAGGCGAATGGCAGAAAGTCTTTGGAACGGGTATGCACACTTTCCACTTTGCTGATGTTGTTGTCGTCCTTGTCTTTTTCGATTTGGATGACAGTCTCAGCCTTGTTGTTGATTTCCGTGCCAATGTGTCCACGGGCGTTTTCATCGCTTTTGTTCTGATGAAGGATGGTGTGAAGATGAATCTGGTATTCGTCAGTCCACTGCATGAGTTTGGAGATTACGCACGTGGCTTCGCTCGGAGAATTAATGTCATAGACCAAGTCGCGGATTCCGTCAATCACCACGAAACCGAGACCCTCAATCTGACTGATTGCATCATCTATGATAGCCAAACGCTCCTTGGGGTTGAACTTGCGTAGTGCGAGAAAATAGAAACGGTCGCAATCCTCATTAGTCGGCAACTCTGCCAGTTTCATGATACGATGCATCACAATCATACAATGGTTTTGACTTTGTTCTGTGTCGATGTAAAGAATGCGGTTCTTTCCTTTAGGGAAGTCCGTTGTGTAGTTAAGAACTTCCTTTCCTGACAAAGCTGCTGCCACCATAGCCGACACATTGAAAGTCTTTTTGCTTTTAGCCTTGCCTATAGATGCACTGAAATTTCCCAATGTCCCGATAGCCACTTCGCCTATTTTCAGAACTTCCGGCTCCTGTTCGTATTCCCTTTCCAAGCTGAGCATTGTATCTTGCCATCTTGTAGCGACCTGAGCAAGATCTTCAATGGGTGCTACCGTTTCCATACTCACCAGCTTTTAGGATTGGCTTTGCGACGTGTAGTTGCAAGCATTCGGGCGTGTTCTTCCTCTATGCTTATAGGCGATTCTCCTTTTCTGCCGCTTTCCAACCATTTGTCCAATTCATCACGATAGACAAACAGGTGCTTGCCTTGTTTAATGATTGGAATACCTCCATGTTTGGCTTTGTAATAAAAGGATGATTTTGAGATGCCCAGATACTCGCAGACTTCATCGACGGTCATAGGCACATGAGTGTCTTTTTTTACCTCGTTATACTGCTGATGAAGTTTTTCTGTCAACAGATTTTCCATAGTTGAGATTCTCTCGCAGAGTTCGCCTACCACTTCAGGCAGGTCATTGAATGTTAATTTGTTTCTTTGCATGATATAACATTGTTTTTGTTAAACATGCTGCAAACCAACACAATGATGTAATGCTGACAAACCTCAGAAAGCAATAATATTCCGGTCTGTGTTGAATAACCCTAATCGGTTGAATTTGCTTTTTATTCTTGGGCTTCTTTCATACATTTGAAATGATAATCTCCGGTTTTAGGAATATCAAGGGCTATTTTGCAAACTCCGCATGTCCGGAGATTTTTAGCCAGATATTTAATCGAAGCATCTTTTAGTTCATGTGGGAATATAGTATGTATGAATGTTGCTCTATCTATAAGAGAAATGCCCAATCTCTCCCCGATGTTCCATACGAAATGCATCAGGTCAATAGAACGGAGGGAATTATCTACTTTTGAACGGATTGGCTTGTATAAATCAGACTGTCCGTGCGCAAAATACTCTATGTTTTCATGTAGAATTTCAAGATCTTCTTTTGAAAGAAATTCCGTCATTACAAATGTGGTATATTCATGAATGACACGCTTAATGTCTGCCTGCCTTTCTGCTTTTTCACGTTCAATTTCGGCGGCACGCATTTCATAATTATTCATATAGTCGTGTTTTACACAGTTTTCTACAACTGGCTTTTCCAAATTTATCTTCCTGCCCTCAGAATATGTGGATTCAATCTCCTTAATCTGTTCTGTCCGTTCAATATGGAACGGTTTTACTTGCTTGTCAAAAGACAAACTCAATTCATTCTTTGTAATGAATCGGAAGAAGAAATGCTTAAGTACTCCACAGGCGAGTATCATTGCCGTAATATATAGAATAACTGGAGTTGAATATTCCATCATGTCGATATGGCAATTAAGATATAAATAGGAGTCTGTTGCCCAGTAAAGGATGACACTTACTGAAAGTATGAAACTGGTTCTTTGAGGTGAGATTTTAATACTATTCGTCATAAACTGATACTGTTTGAGTTTTACAATAAGACAAATGTATGTGCAGATTTCCAAATAGTTGCAATTTGCGATGGATAATCGTTCAGAATTTAAGAAAAAATATGCTCAGAGTATGATTTTAAGCAAAATATCATACTCTGAGCGATAAAAACGAGATTATTTGTACCTTAATTCTTACTTGCGGATTAAAGAGATTCTGTTGCTGGCTTCACGCTTGTTACTGTCCACAACTTTCATGTACCGTTGTGTCGTGGTGATACTTTTATGTGCCATATTACTTTGAATGGTACGTATATCAGTGCCGGCTGCTCCTTGAAGTGTTGCGTATGTTCTTCGGTAGGAGTGGAAAGTGATATTCTTGGTGATACCGGCTTCGCGAATCCATTCTTTCATGGGATGCTGTGTCCAACTTCGTTTCAATCCTTTAAATACTAATCCGGTTTTTTCCGGAGAATAGCCGATTAATTGCAGGGCTTCGTCACTGACAGGAATGATGTCCTCCGTCTTGGTCTTTTGGGTAATTGTGTGGACACATTTTCCTCCGGCTGCAAAGTCAACGATTTCATGCCATTGTAACGATAGTATATCGCTGATTCTAAGACTAGTCAGACATGAAAACAATGCCGCTGTTTTCAGAATCGGCTTTTTGCAAGGTGTTTCTGCCAATTTGTATAGTTCTTCCACACTTAGATAATCTTTTGGAGTATCTTCTATTTCGATTTTATCCAAAAAGTCATTGATATTGGTTTTGATTAGCCGATTGCGATAAAGAATCTTCAAAAGTCCCCTGAATGTTGACCAATAGCCGGAAGCAGAGTTCTTTGAAATGCGGTCGTCACGCCTGAGTTGCTTGGCATTTAGCAGATACTCACGGAACTTATTACAAAGGTCAATATCAATTTCTTCAAAAGTACATTTGCCATGAACGAAGTTGTAGAAATGGTGGTACACAAATTCCCACTTTTGGTCATGCTTGCGAAGTTGCTTGCGGTAGTATTCCAGAAAATCCGCTTTGAGTTTGTGCCTGTCAAAGAAATCATACCTGTCATTTACGATAGATTCAAAGCGTCGACATCGGATGGCTTCTGCCTTTTCAGACATAGTGGCATTGAAGTTACGTTCGCGCTCATTCTTGGGATTGGCATAAATATAAATGTTCAATCCTTCGTGGCGGATGGTTTTCATTGTTTCTTGGTCACGATAGCCCGGATAATAATCCAGATAGTAAGAAAGCATCCCGTTTTTCAAAGGACGTGTTCTCAATGTTACTGTTTTACATTCTAACATGGTTACAATTATTATTAGTTTATACTTGATTTGCTGCAAATGTCCGTAATGACTTGACACAGACAATGCTCATTTTTAGAATCATTTTCTGGTCTGCCTAAATTCAGACTTAGGCTTATTTTCTGACACCCATTACATGATCAAATTCCACTTTCAGGAATCTCACGAAACGACCTTTCTTCTCACGTTTGATTTCGTGGAACTGCAGAATGCCATAGACAGAATCCCGTGTGAGATTGTATTTCTTCATGGCTTCCTGCACGGTGTAGTACTCCGAAGCATTATCTTCGGCAGTCTGCTTGGATAGGTCAAAATGTAGCTTCGAGTAGAATATCTGACCGTGTTCTTTCTTGGACGGGATGTTGTTGCGATAGACATGGGAGCGGATGGCAACCCGACTCATACCATACTTTTGTTCTATCTCTTCGGGAGTGTACCATTCGGTCAGATCATTATCTGTCTTGTATTTGGCAAAAGCAGCATCAATATGCTTTTTGCTGTAATAGTTGAACTGACGGATTTTTACTTTTGGCACATTATGTTCCCGTGTATAAGTCCATACCCATTTGGTGTTGACCTTGTATTTTTGGGCAATTTCTTCAGCAGTGTAATATTCAGCAATATCAAATTCGACTTTTGACATCACACGTTCATAAGGTTTAGATTTAAGCAAAAGTTCTATATCAGCTCTTCGAATAAAAGACATTCGTGAACTAATCCGACTTGCTCTCAACTTATCCTCTTTGACTAATTTGTAGATGTACTGACGAGAAACTCCCATCAATTTAGCTGCTTGTGAAAAGGTAAAGTACTCTTGATTTTCCAGCATCTTCTTTACCTCCAACAATTCTTGACTCTGAATGAGCTCCATTCTTCGCTCCTTCATTCGATGTTTGTAGCCTCGTTTAGAACATTGAGGACTACAATAATTGGTGGTGGTTTTCTGAGCTATAAAAGGTTTACCACACCATTGACAAATTCTTTTTACTTCCATTTTTGCTATTCTCCATATTTTAGTAAAACATGAGCATTTTACAGCTCGGATAATTTCCCTTTTTGTCTCTCTACGTAAACCATTGTTCACCCATGTCGCCAAATGCGTCACTGTGACATCGAGGACAAACCCCAATTTGTTTCGCGGTAGAAATACGGTAGAAAAATAAGGCGAACAACACTATCCAATCGCTATGAACTGGATTTTGGATAAATAAAAAAGCCGCTGAATTTCAGCGACTTCATTGTAGTTGATTCTAATTCGTTGCGGTTAATTGCGATGTATCATTTCCCGATGCAAAACTTGGAAAATATGGTCCCAAGTATTTCGTCAGTAGAGATTTGACCGGTGATTTCTCCGAGGTAGTGCATGCATTCTCTAATGTCTTGGGCGAGGAAGTCTCCGGAGAGGCCGGATTGTAGACCGTTGAGGGTACGTAGGATTGCGTCGTGGGCATTTAGCAGGGCTTCGTAATGACGTGCGTTGGTGACGATAATGTCATTTTCGCCAGTTTGTGTTGACTGTATGGTATCTGTAAGCTGTTTTTCGAGTACGTCGATATTTTGGTCATGTGAAGCTGAAAGAAAGATGAACGAAGTGTTGGGCTTTTCACGAGTGAGGCGTTTGTATAGGTCTGTGAGCTGTTGTTGGGTTGCGGATCCGATCTTATCTATTTTGTTAAAGGCAACGATGAGGCGTTTATCTGTGCAGTGGGGGAGGACTCTTCCAGCGATTTTTTCAATGTCTTGTGTCGATCCAGTGGCATCAATAAGCCAGATGACGATGTGGGCTTGATCTAGTTTTTGGAAGGTGCGTTCGATCCCCATATTCTCGATGGCATCGTGCGTTTCCCGTATACCGGCAGTGTCGATAAAGCGGAAAGTAATTCCTTGTAATACGACGGTATCTTCGATGACATCGCGGGTTGTACCGTGTATGTCCGAGACGATGGCTTTATCTTCTTTGACAAGGCGGTTGAGCAGTGTCGATTTCCCGGCGTTGGTTTCTCCTATAATGGCAGTAGGTACACCGTTTTTGATGGCATTGCCGAGTGTGAACGAATCGGAAAGGCGCTTAATGACTCGTTCTATTTCACTGGCGAGGTCGGTTAGTTTCTCCCGATCGGCAAATTCTACTTCTTCTTCGCTGAAATCAAGTTCGAGTTCAACGAGCGAGGCGAATGTGAGTAGTTTTTCCCGTAGTTGGATAAGTTCTCGGCTGAATCCTCCACGCATTTGTTGCATAGCTAAACGATGCGAGGCCGCCGAGGTGGAAGCGATAAGGTCGGCCACGGCTTCGGCTTGTGAGAGGTCAAGTTTCCCATTGGTAAAAGCCCTACGGGTAAATTCTCCCGGTTGGGCCAGGCGGCAGCCTGCTCGCAATAGAAGGCTGATGATTTGTTGTTGAATGTAAATCGACCCGTGGCAGGATATCTCGACTGTATCTTCTCCTGTAAATGAATGGGGGGCGATGAAAAGCGTAACGACTACATCGTCAATGGGAGTTTCGTTCTCATCGGCGATTGTTCCGTAGTGTGCTGTATTGGGCTTTGCTTCGGATAGTTTTTTCTTGTTTGCGGTGTGAAATATACGATCGGTTATAATGATAGCGTTTGTTCCGCTTATGCGAATTACGGCAATACCTCCCATACCGGGAGCGGTAGAGATGGCGCAAATCGTATCTTCGGGTATTGGCTTGTTTAGTTTAAGTTCCATATTTCAAGGGATAGGTCGCTTTCTATTTTATGTTCAATACTGTCGGGTAAGTTGTGGAAAAAATCTATTCCGGTCACTCGTTCCACACTGTCGATGGTGATTGCCAACTCTTTTAGAGACGGTTGTTCCGCTTCATTGTCGAATATAAATGCGATTCCTCTGGGCGTGCCGGTATACGGAACAGCGACTACTTTGAAAAAGCGGGCAGGGACGACTATCTCGTGTCGTCCGATTGTCTTTCTCGGAGTAGAAACGATGGGTCCGCAAGTAATGAGTAGTGCACTGTCTCGTTGTACCCATTCACGTATTTGTTCTTCCAGTTCTTTCCAGCGGCCTCGGTTTAATTCGGGAATTTGCGGACAGATATTTGAGAGCAGGAATGATTCTTCCATTGCTGTTTCGTTCCATTTCATATCGGCAGCCGGAGCCATATGTCCTCGGTCGTATCCGATATGCGTGTAATCACGGGTGTCTATCATTGTGCCCACTACATCGTAGTCGGGGGTAAATCGGTTGTTGCGTGTAGCACTACCTTGCAGTTCGTCTCGTAGTAATTCGTAACTTACCCAATTGGGTTGTTTCCAATGGGAGTTATACGAGACCGTGTAGCCCGTACGGTATAATATTTGTTCCGGTGTACCTTCGGGAGTATGGGCCATTTCAGCATCTTTTACATGACAAAGAGAGTTTGTAAACAATTGTTGAGGATTTTGGGGTTGTTGAGCTTGTTTTATTAGCCACCATATACTGTATGTAACGAGTAACAGCAGAAATAAAGCCCCCCAATTATTTATTTTTTTACTGTTCGATTTTTTCTTTTTTCTCTTTTTAGCCATATCCTCCACTTTTGAATGTGGTCGTGCAAATGTAAGAAAAAATTTTTTTACCTTTGTTCGTCGGTTGGATAATCCATCGACTTAGGTTTAGATCAAGAAAAACCAATAAAAATATATACGATGAATTTAGTAGATCGTTTCCTTCATTATGTGAGCTTCGATACTCAGTCGGACGAGCTTACAAACTTGACTCCCAGTACACCGGGACAGATGCTGTTTGCCCAAAAACTAGCCGAGGAGTTGGAGCGTATAGGCCTTACCGAGGTGACGCTCGATGATAACGGGTATCTTATGGCCTCATTGCCTTCAAATATCGATAAAGATGTCCCGGTGGTAGGATTTATAGCCCATTTGGATACTAGTCCCGATATGTCGGGACGGCATGTGAGTCCGCGGATTGTTAAAAATTACGATGGTAAGGATATTGTATTGTGTGCAGAGGAAGATATCGTATTGAAACCTTCGGAGTTTCCCGAACTACATCATTATATAGGTCAAGACCTTATTGTTACGAATGGGAAGACTTTGTTGGGGGCAGACGATAAAGCAGGTATTGCCGAAATTGTGACAGCGATGGAGTATCTTTTGAAACACCCGGAGATTAAACATGGCAAGATACGCATTGCATTCAATCCTGACGAGGAGATAGGCAAAGGAGCGCACAAGTTTGATGTTAAAGCCTTTGGAGCAGATTGGGCCTATACGATGGATGGTGGTGAAATAGGCGAATTGGAGTATGAAAACTTTAATGCGGCTGTGGCTCGAGTGACTTTCAAAGGCCGTAACGTTCACCCGGGATATGCCAAACATAAAATGATAAATTCGATTCGCATAGCCAATCAATATGCTATTATGTTGCCGCGTTGGGAAACTCCCGAACATACCGAAGGTTATGAAGGTTTTTATCATTTGATTTCGTTCGAGGGCAGTGTGGAGAAGACGGTATTGACTTATATTATTCGTGACCATGATCGAGATCGTTTCGAACGCCGTAAGAAGGAACTCGAACATTTAACTCGTAAAATAAATAACGAGTTTCCGGGTTGTGCCAGTATCGAAATAAACGACCAATACTATAATATGCGTGAGAAGGTCGAACCTGTGATGCATATCGTCGATTTGGTATCCGAGGCTATGAGGACCGTAGATGTTGTGCCGATGGTGAAGCCTGTACGTGGCGGAACCGATGGAGCGCAATTGTCGTTCAAAGGATTGCCTTGTCCCAATATTTTCGCCGGTGGGTTGAACTTCCACGGGCGTTATGAATTCGTGCCCATACAGTCTATGGAAAAAGCTACCGAGGTGATTGTGCAAATTGCCAGAATGGTAGTCGAGAAATAATAATCTTTGTCGGGTTTGGACAGATATGGAAATTATTTTTCATATCTGTTCCTTTTATTTCATAGCGAAAAGTTCATGGCGGGCACACTCATTGTTCTTACAGGGCC
>OLOQ01000772.1_pt1 | contig 33789 bp, 42 predicted proteins | sample 1673101 | NCBI WGS metagenome assembly OLOQ01 (sample SAMEA3136754, study PRJEB25190) | human gut metagenome | biome: human gut; feature: human-associated habitat; material: faeces | place: Austria | collected 2013 | reverse complement strand
GGTGTCGCGGCGGGTGCGGCAGAATATGATGGCGTAGATGTTGGGCGAGTCGTCGGCGATGCGTTTCAGAGCAAGGTATTTGTCGCGGGCGTTGACCATGTAGTAGACATGCTTCACGTTGGCGGAGCCCTCGTTGCGGTTGCCGATTACGAACTCCATGGGCTGCTTCATGTATTTCTTGGCTATGCGGGCTATCTCGTTGGGCATCGTGGCCGAGAACATGAGCATTTTACGGTCGGAGGGCACGTGGCTGAGGATGTCGTCGATTGAGTCGAGGAATCCCATGTTGAGCATTTCGTCGGCTTCGTCGAGCACCACGGTGTGGACATGGTCGAGTTTTACCACGCCGCGGTTTATGAGGTCGATTAGTCGGCCCGGGGTCGCCACGATAATCTGCACGCCTTCACGCAGGGCGCGAATCTGGCTTTCGATGCTTGAACCGCCATAGACGGGGAGCACTTTCAAGTGGGGCATGTATTTTGAGAAGTCGGCGAGGTCGCTTCCGATCTGGAGGCAGAGTTCGCGTGTTGGGGAGATGATCAAGGCCTGGGGCTGATGGAGGTCGGGATTGATGCGCTGCAGGAGGGGTAGGCCGAATGCAGCCGTCTTACCGGTGCCGGTCTGCGCGAGGGCCACCACGTCGGCCGACTCGGGGTCGAGCAGATGGGGAATCACCTTCTCCTGCACAGGCATAGGCATTTCAAAACCAAGTTCTTTTATAGCTTTCAGCAGGTCGTCTCTCACGCCCAGCTCTTCAAATGTTTTCATAAGGATAAAATTAACGGTTACAAATATACATCTATTATAACAAACTTACGGCGAAACCGCTTTATAACATTTGGAGATATTTAGAAAAAATGTGTGCAAAGGCGGGGCATGAGGTGGGGAGTTTTGGTGGAGGCTTGTGGAATTTTCGTGCTTTTGAAATGGGAGGGTTGGGAGAAATGGGAGATTTGTGTGATTTTGTCGGCTTAATGTATGAATCTTATCGAAGTGTGGTATGTGGCTTGTAAGTAGGGCGTTATGTCCTTGTTGATATGATGCTTAATTTTATGTTTGAAAAAAATAGTGTAAAAACTATTGCTAGAAATTTGCGTAACTCAAAAAAATGCTCTACCTTTGCAACGCAAAACCGCAAAAGGTGCCATAGCTCAGTTGGTAGAGCAAAGGACTGAAAATCCTTGTGTCCCCGGTTCGATTCCTGGTGGCACCACGAACCTAAATTAAAGGTAAGCCTAAAACGCTGAATTTCAATGAGATTCAGCGTTTTTCTTGTTTTTGGGCCTACGCACAATGCGGAAGAACGATGAAGCCCACGGGTGTGGGTGCGGTGTCTGCCCCGCCGACCCGGACAATTGAAAGTTCTGATGTTCGTAACCGTCTAAATTTCCGCATTTTACATCATTCTGCCCGCTCCGTCAAAAATTCTGTTTTTCAAGAGATTTTTAACAAGAACTTTGATTTGGTGGAGAAAATCCGAGAAAAAATTTTTGCTCCTCGATTGACACACCGGTGTAAGTCCGGTGTAAGTCCGGTTAAGGCTGAACAATTTACACCAGAACGGCGTTTAAGAGGTATGTTTCAACGAGTTACAAATACACCAGCACTCGGTTTTCTTACACCTGATCGCTTAACTCCTAAAGCAAGTAATTGTCTATGAGAAGCAAGGATTCTTTCCGTGTGGCATTCTTCCTCAGGAGCAATGTTCTCAAAAACGGAGAACAGCCTGTGTTTATGCGTATCACGGTGAACGGTCAGAGAGCCGAGAACAACATTCAGAAAAGCATACTCTCCAATCTGTGGAATCAGGCAAAGGAGCGTGCCATTGGGTCGGGGCGCACAGCCGTCGACCTCAACCGCTTCATCGAGGAAGCCCGCATTAAGGTACACCAGATTGTGACCGAGCTGCAACAGAACGACGAGCCGGTGAACGCGAAAGTCGTGCAACAGCGTTTCTACGGCATTAACCCGAACAAGAAGACAGAGAGAACCATTCTTGAGGTGATACAGTCGCACAACGACGACGCAGAGAAACTTATCGGCATTGATTTCGCCAAGACGACCGTCCTGCGGTACAAGTCCATGAAACGCTATCTCGCCGAGATGATAAAGAAAAACTATGATGTCGACGACCTGCCGCTGTCGCAGTTCACCGGCGAGGTGATACGCGCCTACGAGGTATTTCTCAAAACAGAGAAAGACATGTCGCAGAATACCCTCATCCGATATATGAAGGCGTTGAAGAAAATCACCAACCGCTGCATCGCCAACGACTGGATTCACAAAGACCCGTTTGTCGGTATCAAATTCCGTGAGGAGCCGACAGAGCCGGAGTTTCTCACCATCGAGGAACTCAACCGCATCTATGAGTGTGAGCCGGGCTGCAAAAGATTGGAGGTGGTGCGGGATATGTTCCTGATGTCGGCCTTCACCGGTCTTGCTTTCTCTGACGTGTCGCAGCTTACCTCAGAGCATATAGTCCGCGACAATGCCGGCAACCTATGGATCCGCAAGCACCGTCAGAAGACACGGCAGATAAGCAACATCCCCCTTCTGGACATTCCTGCCGCCATTCTCAAAAAGTATGAAGGGGATAAAAAGGCGGCGAAGAAAGGCGTGCTTCTGCCTGTTCCGGCAAATCAGGTGATGAACCGCTACCTCAAAGAGATTGCCACGATCTGCAAGATTGATAAGTACCTTACCACACATGTGGCGCGCCATACTTACGCCACAGTCTGCCTGTCGCAGGGTGTGAGCCTCAAAAACGTGTCGAAGATGCTTGGACACGCCAGCGTAAAAATGACCGAACATTATGCCCGTGTGCTTGACACCTCTATTCTGCGTGAGATGAATGAAATTCGTGACGCTATGAATTTCGGCAATCTTGGTCAGCAATCCAAAGCCGCCGAAGGTTAATACAGCCACATCATAATACAAAGGGAGATGAAAATCCAGTCACGGATATTCGTCTCCCTTTTTGCTTTTTATGCCCCAAAGCGGCAAGACACATGGCCGTCGGCAGACGCATTCGCAGCATTGCCGTCCATCTGACTTGCCGCTTGTCTGCACCCACGGGCGGAGACAATGGCGGCCAGTTCGTGCCTCGCTGACCGTCATAGACTCCGCTTTCCGGGGCGCGGTGCCATTTTTTCTTTTCATTGTTTCAAGTCCATCGGCAACACTGCCGGTTGCCGACTGATATGTTCCTTTGTGCCGTCATGCCGGGGGTGCCTTTCAAGCAGGCATCACATTAACGGATGGGCAAGTATAAGTCGCTCGCCTGATATAACGTGTGGCTAAGGGCTGTTCATTCAATCCGTCAAAATCTCCACGCTCCTGCGGAGGTAGTATTTGGCCGGCTTGCCTGAAGCACCCTTTTTTGTCGCCGCACGCCTTTCAAGCGTCGAGCAACTCATACAACCACACCGTCACTGGACGCATGGTTAAAAAAAACCCCCCGCCTATATGACAGCTACAAATCCACATATTAGAAATTCAGGTCGAGGCAAAGCTCTCCAAACCTCCCATCAATACCGCATATTAAAGACGGTCGCAAGGGTGGTCGGCTTCATAATCGGCACATTGGTGGCGGTGGTCGTATGGGTGGTTGTAAGACCCGTATTCAGAGGCATCGGGTGGATAATATCCCTGCTGACGATGATAGCGGTAATCTATTGGCTATTGACAATTTTCTAAACATTTACGACTATGGCACAGAATTCAATGAAAGGAACTATGGCGTTCCAAGACACAATCAGAACTTATCTTGACAATATGGCGGAGTCTGACGCATTGTTCGCCGTCAAGTATGCCAATCCCTCAAAGTCGCTCTCTGAGTGCATCACCTATATAATCTGCCAAGTGCAGAAAAGCGGGTGCAACGGGTTCGAGGACGATGAAATCTTCGGAATGGCAGTCCACTACTGGGAAGAAAACGAGATAGAGGTCGGAAAGCCTGTCAACTGCCAAGTGGTGGTCAACCACACGGTAGAACTCACCGAGGAGGAAAAGGAGCAGGCACGGCAGGACGCCATCGCAAAACTCCGTGACGAGGAAATGGCGAAAATGCGCAGACCCTCGCAATCCAAGAAGGCGACAGAGAACAGACCCCAAGTTGAACAACGCAGTCTTTTTGACTTCTAAAACATTACGACTATGAAACCGAGAACGAAACTTGAAAAGGCGGTAATCGCACAGAGTGGGCATCTTCGCCCACTCGCCACCGCTCCCCGTCGTTGGGCATTCATAAACACAATCGACCACTATGCCTACCGCTTGCCGAAAGGTCGCACCACTTGTATGGACTGCGGACATTCGTGGCTGATGACTGGTCACACCGACAAATGCACCTGCCCCAACTGCAAGGCTCAACTTGAAGTCAAGGAAACATTTGAGCGTAAATGTCAGCAGAAATCCTATCTCAACGTGATAGCCACCTGCGGAGAATATCAGATACTGCGAATGTTTCTCATGGAGGTGATAATGCGAAAAGGGTTCAAGGCTTCGTCCGCCTTTCGGGAAATCGGGCAGTATTGGATTGCCCCCGACGGAAAAACTGCTCTTGTGGCTATTCCGCGCATAATGGGCTGGCATCTTGACTGCTTTGCCTTCGGTTATCCTATGGAGATAAGAAAAGACAACGACATCTACCGCTATATCTCCGACCAATATCTATATCCGAAATTCAAGATAATTCCGGCTCTCACAAGAAACGGATTTGACGGAAATTTCCACGAAATCCGCCCAATCAAACTTTTCTCAATGCTCCTTTCCTCACCGCAAGCCGAAACACTGATTAAAGAGGGCAACACAGATATGCTTGAATATATGGCATATCATACCGACGAGGTAAAACACTTCTGGGCATCATATATAATCGCCAAGCGTCACGGATATGAAATCCCCGACCTCTCAACGTGGTATGACTATCTGCGTATGCTGGAACGCTTCGGACGTGATACCCACTCGCCGAAACTTATCGCCCCCGCCAATCTCTTTGACGCACACGATGAATATGTGCAGAAAGTACACCGCCAGCGAGAGAAGGAGCGCAGAGAAGCTGACCGAATCAAGGCGTTGGAGAATGAAGAAAAGTTCAGAGAGCTGAAAGGTCGTTTCATCGGACTTGTGTTTACCGACAACGAGATAGAAATCAAAACCCTCGACAGCGTTGACGAATACTACGAGGAAGGCAGGACTCAGCATATCTGCGTAGGCAGTAGCCAATACTATCTCAAAGCCGAGAGCCTTGTATTCTCAGCCCGAATTGACGGCAAGACAGTGGCTACCGTGGAGATAGACCTACGGACGCTCAAAGTGGTACAATGCCGTGCAGCCTGCAACAAGGTGAGCGAGTATCAGCAACGGATAGAAAACGCTATCGCAAGCCACCGAGAGGAAATCAAGGCACGAATGACCGCATAAATGTTTAATCCGACCTGCGCCAGCAATGGCGCAGGTCACAATACCCACCGATTATGAAAGTAACATTTGAACACCCGACTATCATATTTGATGACAAAATAGCCGAAATCATCATAGAATTTGTGAACCATATTCTCTATGCCGACAGCGAGAAAACGCTACGGCGGATAGTAGCCGATTTTGCCGACAAGTATGACCTTGACCGATACTTCGTATATGGCTTTGGCAGTCACCACCTATGGCTTAAACAAAGGAAGATAACCAACCCCGATATAACATTTGAATATCGGATACTGATTGTAGAATACTAAACCCCAACACTATGGCAACGAAACTCACCGCCAACGGAGTCAGCACTACCACCACTCCCGGCACTGAACAATACGAGGTTTTCTACATCAGCTATCGCCATCGGAGCAAGCGATACCAATATGATTACCGACACACTGACGGAGAATTATTCTCTTGTGTCGCTCCAACCCTTACGGAATGTCGCAGAAAACGTGATGAGTGGCTCTATAAAAAAGCCTCCCACAACTGAAAATATAGCCAAGTCGTAATATAGCCAGAGCGATGTGACCTCGTGAAGAAGTCACACCGCTCGATTTTGCAAAAATTTCGGCCGCCAAAAGGCGGCGTCGGGTTGCCCAAAAACATCGTTTACGGTTGATTTTACGATGTTTGCACATCTGATGTCAATTATTTTGTGTAAATTTGCGTTATGACAAGAACGGAAACCTTGTCTATGTAAACACCAACCGGGTTATGACTGACGGACATAGGGACAACAGTGTCGGTGAGCGTAAGCTCATCTGGGATGAGGAGAATCGTCTGCTTGCAGTTGACGACAACGGTTTCGTGTCCAACTACTGGTATGATGCCGACGGAGAGCGCACTGTCAAAACTTCGGGCGAAAGCGATCAGGTCTATGTCAACGGTGTTTTCTCCGGCGGCTCGACCAACACCGCTAAATTCTCGCTCTTTGTCAGCCCGTACCTCGTGGCCAATCAGGGCGGCCGTTACACCAAGCATATCTACGCAGGTTCGCAGAGAATCGTATCTAAGGTCGGCGATTTCGCCTCCTACGGCTCAGACCCGCGCCGTATAGAGTATGCCGGAGCAAACACCGACGGTCTTTCGGTTGACTACAAGTCGAAGTACGCTGCCCAGCAACTGGCAATCAAGAATAACAATAAGTTCCCATAGCTATATACTGCTATTGATTTTGATTATTCCATAATGATGCTGTGTTCAATTGCAAAGAGCGTCTTTTTGTTTTTGAAATAGTAGGCAAAAGCTCCCCTTGTCTGCATAATGACCTTTTCAAGATCTGCAACTGAAATGGCATCCCAGCTTCCCGTCGCAAGCAAAAAACAATTAGACTCCACCAAAACACATGATTGCTTTTGGTGGAGTCTTGACTATCTAACAAATAATACGGCGATTTCCGTGAGTCTGCGATTGTATAAGCCTTTGTGCCATTTGCTTTTGTAGCGGCAGTGGGAGGTGTAGGACTTGAAGATGTTGCGGTCGCCGCGTTTCAACTTTTTCAGGACGGTGGATTTGTTGACAACACCGGGACCGCAGTTGTAGGCGAGTGCGCCGAGAAGAACGGAGTCTTTGCCATATTGGGAGTATAGGGCGCAGAACTTGGCGAGGTCTTTGCGGAGCAGTGCGTCAGCCTGTGCCTCGGTAAGCTGACAGCCTCGGCGGTAAGGTTCGCCCGGCTGGACTTGATGCCCGTATCCTACATAAGGCCAGTGTTTTGGCTTATGGAGCGTTTCAAACTTTTTGATTATCAGGACTGCCCGCTCAAAGAGCGGCAGCTCCATAATCGACCTCTTTGCAGCGTAGGCCGGCGTAGTGACCGCGAGGGTCACTAACGCCATGAGGAATATCAGTAGTTTCTTCATAAGCCGATGGGTGTTATAGTTCCGGGATTGACGGGACTGATGATGCCGGGTGTTTTGCCGCCGTCATCATCGCTGTCTTTGCTGTTGAACTCGAAGGTCTGCTGCCACGGTGTTGACCCAAAGTTGTCTTCGATCCATATCCCGAATTTCACTGCCTCGGAGGACTGGGCAGTGTAGTTCAGACGGAAGGTCTTGCTTTCGAGAAGTACGCGGTCGTTATTAACCAGTACCGGGCCGTCAACGAGTTTGAGCGAGCCTTCGCCGTCATACTGGAAGTAGCGGATGGTGTAGATGGTGTTGGCATAGTTGCCTTCCGGCTTTATCTCGAAGCGCAGTTCGACGGTCTGCCCTTTGGTAATCTTGTCAGCGTATGGCATCACCTCCACTGTGAAGGGATAGGACTGCTGCACATCGAGGTCGTCTGAGCAGGATGTGAGGCTGCATACGGCAGCGATTACAAGGGAGAGAATGGCGATAACGCCAAATGAATTTTTATTTGTCTTTTTCATTTTTGTGTCTGTTTAGAATTTTAGTTTTGTTGATTTCTTGGGTTTGAGCGATTGTAGGTAATCGTTCAGATCCTTGTGGTCGGGATAGAGTGCGGATTTGTCGCTCATCCTGTCGCCGAACTCGCGGCGCAGTCTGGCGACTGCGGCACGCCCGGCGGTATCGTTGTCGAGATAGCACAGTATCAGCGGGTATTCCGCCAAAGTCGGGATTGCTTTGCCGACATTCGCCACGGAGTTAAGCACAACACTGTCATTGCCGTCATTCAGACCGAGGCATTCCGCCGAAAGAAAGTCGATGAAGCCCTCGAAGACGTTGCATCTGGCGTTGCCGTTGGCAATATGTGTGATATGCTTTGGCGGATAACTGCCTTTGAAGAAGCTGCTTCGCAACTCAAATCCGTGTGCGCTGTTCTCAAAACCGATGGCAAAATAGTTTTTGCCATGCAATTTATAATCCACCTGCACACAATATCGTTGTGTTATGTCGGCAGGTATGCCACGATTGGCGAGGTAACGCAGTAGAGCCGGCGATACCAATTTGGAGATTTTCACGTCCTCAAAGGTCGGCTGCTCAATAAATGGCTCAGGTTTGTAAGGTCGTGATACCGGCATTCGCATTTTTTCGGCAATGTACTCCGCCTGTCGGATGAAGTCGGTAGAATTGAACAGTTCTCCGGCAAGGGTGAAAATGTCGCCTCCGGCTCCGCTACCAAAATCGAACCATACATTTTTCCGAGGATTAACATGAAACGATGGCTTTCTCTCGTTGCGGTACGGGGCATAAAACCACAGACCTTTGCTGTCGCGCCCCGTCGGCTCGTAGCCGAGGTGGTGCAGGAAATCGACAAGCGAAATCTGCTTAATGTCATCTATATTCATAGGCGCATACCACGTTTCGGCTTTGATATTTCCGGCTCCTGTCGGACTTCAACCTTCCGTATTGCTGACATCTGAGCCGCTATATACCTGTTCAGTTCAGACATATTGCATGAGCCTGTCAGCTCATACGCGAGGTCATAGATTCCACCGTATGCGCCGGACTTTGTATCCCGCCATTGATTGGTGTCGTTATTTACAACCATCGTCGGCTCATGCTTTGAATCATACGGAGCTTTGTAAATCCGCAGACTGCCGTCGGTTGCCACCGGGTGTTCCTGACCGAGAGCCTTCATAAAGTCAGTGAGCTTCACATTCTTTATATCGAGGTTGATAATCGTCGGAGGATGAGGGCGGCGAGCCATTGTCGACAACTCCTTACCCTGTTCATACTCGTTCATGTATTTGAGTATGAAATCGCGTGGATCCTTGTAGAGATTGGGATTCATCTTCAACGCTGCAAGGTCTGCGATGTCACCACTCTGGTCAGTGGCATGGTCATACCATCGGTTTGTATTGGTATCGACTACAAGCATCGGTTCCGAGTCGTCGCGCTGCGGGGCATAGTAGAGTTTCATGTCGCCGAAAGCCTTGACCGGCTTTTCGCCGAGAGCCGCCATGAACTCCATCAGCGGGATATTCCTGATGTCATTCTTTGTGTATCGCATAGGCTATTCGATTATGAATTTGACACCGATACCATAGGTTGTATGGTATATCTGAACATCGCTCCCGAAAGTGAACCGGCCTTTGACATTGGCGGTAAGGGCTATATTGTCGGAGAGATAAAACTCCGCCTGCAAGTTGAGCGCACCGCCGTAGATGAAATTGTCGCCGTCATGGAGAGTAGAGCCGTCAGGCAGTGTTTTATTACCCCAGTTTACAGTCTCGTATCCGGCAAGAGCAGATATGCCGCCATAAAGGTGGAATGTCATCGAGTAATCACTGAGTATATGGAGATTATATCCTGCCTCGCCTGTGAACTGCGCCACCGGAATACGACCTTTCTCGCCGTAGGGCTTGAAAGTTTGGAGATATTCACCACCGAAAGACCATGTATTGCCGTGGCTTCCTGTAAATACAGAGTAGAACACTCCGAGGTCATAACCGCAGTTGCGGGAGTTGCCGGTATAAAAACCGTCTGCCATATTTGCCTTTATTTCCACGGCAGACATTCCGGGGAGGCATCGCTGGGCCATTGCCCGCACTCCGAAGAGGGTGAGCATGGCAGCGATTATCATTATCGCTTTTCTCATAGGTTATTGGATTGAAAGTTCGTCGATTACGTTTGCTCTTACAATATCCTCGTTCTCGACCACGAAAGACTGGTGTCTGCCGCCTTCCTTTTCGGCAATTTCGATGACAAGCTGCTTATCGTCGGGAATGGTGAATTTCTCCAGAGCGAAGACAGTTCTTTCGGAGGATTTTCCGTGAACCACCGTCACATAGTTCTGGGCGCGGAGCGGTTCAAGTACCTGCTCCTGCATGGCGGTTCGTTTGATAACCTTTTTATCTACTATCTTGAAACTGACATAATCAACATCGAAAGGAATGTTGGAGGTGTTTTTAAGTTCAGTGTGAAAGTAGAGAAGCCCATTGTTGGCATAGATGGATTTCAGAAGGAACTGCACCCCGAAACGCTTTGAGCCTATATGCTTTATCTCGCGCTTGTTCTGCTTGTAAATTGACTTCATAATCAGTTTGACAAGCATCGGGGACTCACTGCCCAATTTTTCGAGATATATCTCCTGAGCGTTGTTAGGGCGATTGACAGCCTCGCCGTCATGGAGAAAGTCTGTCATCTCAATGCTCAGAAGCAGAGGCTCTTTCGCAAATTTGACGTTGAAGGTGTAGTAGCTCCCATCATCGGTGATTACCGAGAGATTGGTCTCCTGTTTGAATGACTTGAAGGCGGATTTTACACGCAACACATTCTTCGCCCCATCGGCGAGACCGGCCACAAGGTTCTCGTTGCCTAAATCGACATAGGTGATTTCAGCGGGGAAGATGATGTGAGTGGTCTTGTTGTAGCAGACCTCCAGAGCGTGAGGCGGAATCATCCTGTCGAAACCCACCTTGCGGGTAAGACCGTCAAACTTGTCGCCGTCGGTGTAGTTGGAGCCATACCCGTTCATGTCATGTTCGGCTACCTGTTCAGAGTCAGAAGACACGTTGTTTTCGGTGTTATTCTTTGACAAGTCAAAGCGACAAGTCGATGATACTTTGCTTGTCTTGGCAAAAGCCGGGGTTGCCATGCCGATGACGGCGATGGCTGAGAGAATAAATGTTTTCAGTTTCATAAAAATTTACGTTGGATTTTGTGGTTTTTAATTGTTTTCGGGCTGGTAAAGCATTACCCTGTACCCGGATTTCAGATGCACCTTGACAGTGCGCATCTTCTTCGTGAGATACTGGCTTACGCCGTTGATGAGACCGCGCCCCACGTCGGAGGCTATCTGCGCCCCTGCATCGGTGGAGATGTTGATTGAACTGCCCATCGTGCTACCCATGTTGGCACCGATTTCGTGAAGCGCGTCAGACTCCATTGAGTTGGGAATATTGATACCTTCCTGACCGTCGGAGTCATAGACTTTCAGTTCCACCTCATATATCGAGCCGTTAGTCTCAACCGAGGTGATCTCAATATCCAGACGTTCGTCCTGCAATCGGGCGGCTCCCACTACCGTAGTATTCCGGGGAATAAGCCTGTTGCCAATCCACATCGGTTCGGTGGTTCTCAACTTGACAAACTGACCGTTGGTTACGGACTGATTTCCGGCTATGACGGCGGCAATCGTATTTTTGCCGATAGACCGATTCATGCCCACCGAGGTGTTGAAGCCACGTTCATTTGTGGCTGCACTAAGGGTAGATACCACATTGTGGGTCACGTTCTGTACCGGCTGCACGTTCCGTTTCCCTTTCTCATCGGACTGAGGCGGAGCCTGATAATTGCCGTTGCCATTGCCCATGTACTGCGCCGCAAGCTGGTACGAGCGTTCGAGAAGTTCCATTTGCGCCGCCTGCGCGTCGCGAGCTAAAGGTTCATCGGGCTGTTGGGTCTGTTGCTGAGCCATAGCGTTCTGCATCTCCAGCTCGTCAATTCTCGCCTGCAACTCGGCGACCTGCGCCGGCTCGTTGTAATCCGGCACATAGAAATCCTGCAATGAAGCCTGAGCCTGCTGGTAGGCATTTGCCGAGTTCTGGATTTCGTCAGGAACTGCGGGTTCCGCCGGAGCGGTCACGGTGTCGAGCTGGAGCGACACGGCATTTATCGTACTGTCGCTCTGAGCCTTCTCCTTCTGCATATCCTCCTGTTCGTAGGCGGCAATCTTGGTCTTTGGCATCCCCTCGGTTGTGCCGTCGGGCAGTTCAGTGTTGGCTTTGCCCTTTACGGTGTCATCCTCGTCGCTTGGAGCGAATATAAGCCAGATACATCCAAGGCATGAAAGTGTGAGCAGCGTATATACCGCCAGTCTTTTCAGTCGCTCACGTTCTGCCGGGGTCTTGGGCGTGAGCTTCGCTTTGAGGTCATCGAGCAGTTTCATGGGCTATTGTGTCTGATTGAATGTCAATACCTTCCATATAATCTTCGTAAGCCTTTTTCTTGCTTTGGATAAAAGCGGAGGAATCATGCTCCGTCAGCATTTCTATGAATTGGGAATCCTGCTGATAGGCGTGATTTGCTCCCATCTTGTAGCAGGCGTGACCGAATACGAAGAAGGCAATCAGTACGAATGCCGTGAGAAGCACGGTCACGACCATAAGGCGTTGTTTATGGGGCATATCGTCACAGACCTTATGTATTCCGGCGGCAAGTCGCCCTTTCGGGCCGTGCCATACCTTATTATATAAGGGTGACACGACGGTTTGGATTTTCTGTCTTATACTCATTGGGATAAAGTTCGTTTTGTGGTTATCAAATCTTTGTTCTCTAAAATTGTCAGCCCTTCGATCATGAAGCCGTTGGGGTTGTCATCGGAGCGTCCTGTGTTGACAAGGCGGCACCGGGTAATCAGACTACGCTCTGTCACATTGCTCTGACGGATAATCATCTGCCGGGCATAGGTGCGGACATTATAGGGATAGTCGTTGAAGTCAGCGACTATGCTGTCCACCTGCAAGACCTGAGTGATGTTTCCGGCGATGATGCGGTTGTAGTAACCCTTCTCGACATAATCGGAGTAGTAGTTGTAGGCACTCTTGTCGGCCAGTGACATGGCGCGGTTGATGTTGTGTTCAATCGCCGACTTGTCTGGCGACAGAGTGAAGAACAGTTCGTGAAAGCGGCGCACGTGTTCCCGTGCCTCCGCCGGACGGTTCTGCTCCATATCCTGCGACAGCGCGAGCATCAGACTCTTGCCGTTGTCGAGGACATAGATTTTTTCTCTCTGTTTTTCGGCGAAGCTCAGGGATAGAGCCACAGAGCCGACGGCGATAAAGGCACATAGTGATACCATGACGATGCCGAACAGCCTTATCTGCCGAAAAGAGGTTTCGATGTTTTTTAATGACTTAAATTGCATAATGATTCTACTTTAGAAGTTTTCCGGCTCGACCAGCGACATTACCGGCTACGCCACCTGCGATGCTGCCGGCCCATGAGCCGCCGGTCATGGCGGCATTGTTGACATTGCGGTTGTAGCTTCCCATGCCGCCTGCCTGAATGATCCAGCCTGCCACGGTAGGGATTGTGAAGTAACCTATTATGCCGATTATCATAAACAGGCAATAAGCTGTGTTTGAGCCGTCAAGGTCAACGCTCGGATTATTGGTCAGTTCCGAAATGTCGTTCTGAAGCATCAGCACCTGTATTTTCGCCAGTATTGTCGAAAACAGGTCTGCCACCGGCAGCCACAGGTAGGTCTGTATGTATCGGCATATCCATTGCACCAGCGTGTTGTGGAAACCGTCCCACACCGAGAGGGCAAATGAAATCGGGCCCAGTATCGCCAGCACTATCAGGAAGAAAGTGCGGATTGTGTCGATTGTGAGCGACGCTGCCTGAAAGAGCATCTCCAGCAGTTCACGAAAGAAATTCTGGATTGCTTTCTTGACCTTATACATTCCGCGCTCGATATACATTCCGGCGGCTGTGCCTACTTCTGTCACTCCGAGTTCGTCTATCTGGCGGTCAAACTCTGCGTCATCCACAAGGTAGGCGGTTGACGGGTCACGCATCATAGCCTCATACTCCAGTCGGTCTTTCTCCTCGCGGTACTTCTTCATGTCGAGCGTCTGCCCTTCGAGCATCGAAGCCGTGCCTTGCACGATTGGCGACATTACCGAGTTGATGGTACCCAGAACTACTGTCGGGAAGAACATTATACAGAAGCCAATCACGAATGGACGCAACAGCGGAAACACATCTATCGGCGAAGCATTTGCCAGCGACTGCCATACACGGTAGGCGACATAGAACAGCGCGCCTAATCCGGCGATACCCTGAGCCACACCTGCCATATCGCTGCACAACGGCATCATCTCGTCATAGAGCGAGCGCAGTATGGTGTGGAGGTTTGAAAAATCAATAGCGCACAACATAGGCATCACCAGTATTTTTCAGAGCCGTCGCCATAGAGAGCCACCACACGCTGTGTATCAGCCTTCTTCTTGGCGCGCAGGTATGACACACTGATATTCTTGTTGGTGTAGTATGCCGTCAGGTTCTTCAGCCTTTTCATCTCCTTGTAGCAGTCATCGACAACATCCATACGGTCTTTATAAAACTATAGGTAAACTATAGTTTGTCAATCTGCCGTCTGCTCGCTTCTATAAAGCACTAATATATTGACTGTTATGCTATTAGATTGCATAAGGCTTTATGTATGAGAGCGTTTCCGCAGTTAATGTTAGGCGTAGGTTTGGAGAGGTTGGAGCAAACCAAATCAATACTATATATAAAAGAAAAGCCATTAAAGGTTCATTCCTACCTATTCCAACTATTAGACACTATAACCTATTGAATATAACGTTGGTATGTGGATTAATGGTGGCAACAGTCAATAGAATGTAGGGATTATGGCTTTTTCTTTTATATATAAACATTACTCTATTCAATCACCATTCACTAACTCCAATACCTTTTAATCGTCATAATCTATTGAATATGACGTTGGTATATGGATTAATGATGGCAACAGTCAATAGTATGTAGGGATTATGGTTTTACTTTTATATATAAACATTACTCCATTCAATCACCATTCACTAACTCCAATATCTTTTAATCACCATAATCTATTGAGTATGAAGTTGGTATGTGGATTAATGGTGGCAACAGTCAATAGTATGTAGGGATTATGGCTTTTCTTTTATATATAAACATTACCCCATTCAATCCTTATTCTCTATCTGCAATCATCATTAGACCCTATAACAATCACTATATCACCCCTATAACCTATATAAAGCCATATTTAGACCAAATGAGTGCTATTGGTTCAACATTCCTTTATATATAAATATTATCCGTCATTCTTCATAATAAAGTCTACCACTTTCATTAGGCTTTATATCTGCATATATACCAATCATTTATGCTCTCTATTCCAACCGACAGCTTTCTATGTGTCAAAGAATGTTAAAGCGCAAAATTGCCTCTAAACTTTCTTTCTCCACATCTATATTAGAGTGTTCCTTTCAAAAGTGATGAGGAACAAAAAAGAACATTGACAATTTAGTAAAGGCTATATAAAGACACTCTCAATTCACTCCAACTTTCTTATGGCACTCACTGATTTTTTTGGAAAATCATTAATCCCTCCATTCCATTTTTTTCGCCTCCAATATTGGATAAAGGGTTTTGAAAAATCCATCAAAAAAGTAGGGTCTATAACTAAATTTTTGAGGTGCTTTTTGGATATATCAGTACCAAATCAAAAGGACATCAATATGGAAAATAAAGCAATCATCCTTAGTAGAGTAAGCTCCAACCATCAAACGTTGGAACAGCAAACAGAAGCAGTCTTAAAAGAGGTTAGAAAGGACGGTTACACCGATGGCAACATCATCATAATTGAAGATAAGGAATCGGCTATCAAATTGAGTGAAGAAGAAAGAAACGGTTTGAACCGAATGAAAGAGTGCATCAAAAATGACCCCTCCATCAATGCGGTGTATCTTTATGAATTGAGCCGTTTAAGTCGCCGTCAGACTATATTGTTCAATATAAGGGATTTCCTTATTGAGAGAAAAATTCAGTTGATATGTCTTCAACCTTATATGAGGCTGTTGGATGAAAATGCGGAAATGTCACAAAGCGCCTCCCTTATGTTCTCCGTCTACTCTTCCTTTTGCGAAAGTGAAATGGCACTTAAAAAAGTTCGAATGATGAGAGGAAGGATGCACAATAAGAAATTAGGAAAAACGGTAAGCGGTCGTCCTCCTTTCGGATATGCCATCAATAAGGAGAAATATTTTATCGTTGACCCTATCACCTCCAAAATAGTGGAACGCTTTTTTCTACAATATTCGAAAGGCGATACAACAATTGCCCAAATAGCAAAGGAACTTAAGGAGGAAGGGTTATTTCCAAAGACATCTTTCGATACCCTCCAACAAAACCTTATACTTTGGTTAGATAGGGATTACTATATCGGCAAATTTCCTTATCCGCAAATCATCTCCAAATCACTTTTCAATAAAGTGCAGTCGGTTAGGAAGAAAAGGAAAGGAGCTCCCAAAAAGAAATACAATAACCGATTTCTGCTGAAAGGAGTGCTGTTCAATGGTAAAAACGGAAGAATGATGTGTATATGCACATTGGGTGATACCTATACAATGTCTAATACGGAAAACGGTGGATTGCATATCAGCCGAACTCTCATAGACCCATTAGTATGGGATTATGCAAAAGACCTATACCGTCAATACATTATGAACCCTACAATACTTATACGTCAACTTCAAAAGGAGTTGGCAATAATCAATAAAAAGGTTAACACCATACGCAACGAAATCAGCTCTATTGTAGAGAGAGTTGATAAGGTAGAGGAACGGATGATATTCGGCAGCCTCTCCAAAAGTAGAGGTGAAGAACTAATCGAACAGCAAAAGGAACTGTTGTCCGATAAAGAAAGACGGCTGACTGAATTAACCAACGAAACAGCCTATAAACAGCAACAAATAATGGACGCTGAACTTATCGGCAATATCAATGAAGCTACAATGACGTTGGACGATAAGATAGACATTGTGAAAAAGGTTATTAAAAAGGTTAATGTTGTCCGTCTTTCCAAATATACAGCCCACATTACAATCTTCAATCGAATAAATGATATAGTAACAGTATATGAGTTAAAGAGCAATATCCGTTCAAAAGATAGAGGTTGGAGAAAGAAAGAGGAGTACCATCTAAAGGCAAAAAAGACCTCCTAAACATATCAAATCCCCATCCATATCAATTTAACATTGGAAATCGGTATAAAAAGCAATCGCCAACCCTATCTTTTTAAGGTTTTATCTTAAATTGATAGGGTGCTTTTGTTATATATACCCATCAGAAACAGTAAAACACAAAATGATATGGATAAGGTAGTTATATTGGCGAGGGTAAGCACCGACCGCCAGGAATACCAAAGGCAGATTAACGAACTGACAGCCTATTGCAAAAATGTGGGCTGGTCGGTTGAGGAAATCTTCGCCAATAAGGTCAGTGGAGCGAAACGGATAGAGGAAAGGGAGGAAATCCTCTCATTGGTGGAGTATGTGAGGGAACATCAGATTAAGAGGGTCGTATGTTTGGAAATCAGCAGAGTGGGAAGAAACACACTGGAGGCGTTGAAAGTCATTCAGTACCTTACAGAAAACGGAGTGAGCCTCTTTGTGAAGAACTACAATTTGGAAACGTTGGATGCAAACGGCAAACCGAACCCAATCACATCATTAATCTGCACTATCCTTTTGGAGATAGCCTCCATGGAGCGACTGACCATAAAGGAACGTATGGAAAGCGGAAGAAAACAATACATTGACCGTTGCAGAAAAGAGGGTATCAAAATGGGTCGCCCATCCACATACAGAAAGAGCATAGGCACCTACAAAGAGCAATACCCAAAGGAAATATCACTCATCCGCAAAGGTCTGTCACTCAAAAATATCTCAGCAATAACCGGCACCTCCATCAATACCATACGGAAAATAAGAGATACCGTCCGTTAATCGGCAAAAAGAACCCTCCAATCTTCTGCACTGCATCGGATTGGAGGGTTTAATTGACGGTATATATCGGTTATAGGGCAAAATCCCCCCAAACCAATAATATCTATTCCTCTGACAAAATCGCCTCAATAACCGTCTTTATATCGCCTATAAACAATATCCTCTCCGACGGATAGAAAGCGACATTCTTATATACCCTTGAATACATCTCATAATCCGCCTCATAATCGGCACTGAAAAAGGCGTATGTGTCCCTTATCGTTTCGGGTGTAACCCAATTGAGGTCGTTGAGGGTGACAGTCGGATTTATAAGTATCTTCTTTTGGCGTTTGTATGAAATAAGGATAGTGGCAGTGTTCTCTATGCCGATTACCCATTTGGGACGGTCTTTTCTGATTACCTCTCTTATAAATTCCTTTGGTTCTTTCATATAGTAATCATTGCTCGAAAAGACCTTATCGCCAATCTTCATACATTCATCTACCTCAAACATTTCCCCCATCATAAATGAGGTTTGGTCTTCCAATGTCGGATTCTTTATATCCCAATATGGAAGAAAGAAGATTATGTCCGATTGTTTCTTATCCATTGATGTTGTGCGCTTTAGAAAATGTAAAATTAATAAAAAATCCGTAGATAGCCAAAGGAATTGCTATAAACAATGACAAATGTAAACAAATGTTAAAGCTACTTTCTTTACTAAATTCTTCTCCCTCATTTGGTATTTATAGACGTAAGGGAATAAGAGAGCCTCCAACGGCAATCACTCCCACTGAAACAGAATATTAACAACTAAAAATCATTCAGATATGAAAAAGTCAGCTAAAACCGCAGTCCGCAACAACATCAACAACAACGTAAACAATACAACCGTCCGTACCGTTGCTCCAAAAGCCACTAACAACGACATTGAGGAGATTATCGAAACCGTTGTTGAAAACGGTGTAAACTACGGTTCTCCTAACATAAAGATGATGAATGTAATTACCATCTTTAAGAATGGCGATTACAACACCGAACAGCATTTCTACATCAACGGATATAAATTCCGTATGGATGAGATTATGCGCCACTCAATCAAACGCTACCTTATGGCGATAACACCCACTTATAAGGGCATGGAGGAAATCGACAAAATGCTCACCCAAAACATCAATTTCAAAATCGGCTCGGATGCCCCCGATTACCTCAAAATCCGTATGAAACAGCAGACCACACTTATAAGAGGTCTGATAAAGGCTCTCAGAGAGTCCACAAACCTTAAAGCCGAACTGACGGCAATCTTTGGAGAAACCAAATATGATAAAATCTTCCTCTCCAACGATTTCAACGGAGAGATAGTTTGCAATTGGAGAAGCGAATGGAAAAAGGATTATTCAGCCTCAAAATACAAACTCTAACAGTAGTTTAAAGGAGTATGGGGGATTTGCCCCAACTCCACACTCTTTAACACTTTCAGACTAAACTTTGACCCTCATTTTGTTATGTTTAATCAGATAACTTAAATTAAATAAATTGCTCACTATGAGAGAAACCAAAGACCAAACAATATCACGATTGGAAAATGTGATTGAGGTACAGAAAAAGGAAATATCCGAAGTAAAAAAGGATAGAAAACGCCTAAATTATGCCGTTGAGCGGTTGGAAAAAGAGAAAGAGAAACTTTCTGCTCAATCCTCTAAAGAGAACATCGAAAGGATAAAGGCGTTGGAAAAGCAGATTGAGGAACTGAAATCTGCCATTGAGGAATTGAACAATACAGTATCTGACTTCAAAAAAACTGAATTTGAAAACTCCAATGGTTTATACAGTATATTTATAACTTGGGTAGAACATCCAGATATTGATTATAGCAAAATCGAAATGCTGGAGTTCATTTATAAAAAGATGTGTCTGACTAAAGTTGGTCGTAATGAAAACACGTATCCTATCCAAACTGAGGTTACCATAGAATATCAGTATAGCGGTTCTTATGAGGGCTATAAGATGCTTAAAAGAGTATCAACCGTCATGTTGGAAGCGCTGGATGAAGGTACTCAACGGCATGTAGAGATACATGGCAGGAAAATTGAGCAGTAACAATATACAAAAGAGAACACCGTTTTTGTAGCGGTGCTCTCTTATGATTGTCTTTATGAACGAAGAGTGAGGTGTTAATCTTTCACGCGATTTCCATTTTTATCGATTTTGAACTCGCTGTCGTTAAGTTCTACTGAGGCTTTACCATCGCTAAAGTCCCATGCGCGATCGAATTGCAGAGGGATGATAATCTCTCCTTGAAGATTGATATAGCCGTACTTATCATCTTTCTTTACTGCAATAAGACCCTCTCGTAAAAATGATATATCTTGATAGATAGGTTCTACAACCCATTTACCATTGGATACGATGCCATACTCATCCCACCCCTTTTTAACAACGAAGTAACCCTTATCAAGATGCCTTATCTCGTAGGATTCGGAAGTGATAAGCTCTACCACATATTCGCCTTTGGTGTTGATTACCCCCCATTTCCATTTAATGCGAACTTTTGCGTAACCATCTTCGAAGTCTTCAACTTCATCATATTGAGGTGCAATTGCAAAAGCTCCAGCTTTGGTTACAAAGCCCCATTTCCCATTTTGTTCCATCGAAGCTAACCCATCGTGAAATTTACTCTCATCAATAGAGGCTCCTTTCAGCGCCAGCAATTGCTCATCTGAGATGTTGACAAAATCAATCCTGCCATTGCTATGGGCAATAAATGTGTCATCATCGACAAGGAATATTGCTTTATTTGGAAACCAATCTTCCCATTCGTATTCGTAGGAATGTTTATTTCCTCCATCGTAATATTCGTTTAGAGCACATCCGATAACCTCTTTGATTTCTTCTATATCGTCAGCTTTGCCGTAACCCTTTATGGTTTTCGTTTCAAGTACTCTTACCGGAATATCCTCGTCAGAAGATATTTCATTTTCGATAAACTCTTTTGCTTGTTCACATAGTTCTTCGTGGTCGTCAGAGATGAGAACACAAGCCTGACTTCCATTACTCTCATAACCATGGAAAATTATGCCATAAGTCGGATATGATGGAAAACTTCCATAGGGGTCATCAATGTCAATTTCCTCAGTCGTTATCTCGATGATTGGAAGACCTTTGTATTCTTCGGGAACTTCAACACTTTCAACTGTTTCTTCATTCACAGTTTCAGTGTCTTCCTCCTTTTCATCCCTCTTATAAGAGAGGTATTCTTCCATCTTCGCCTTTGTCATTCCGTTGGGGAGCTGACCTGCGACTGCAAGGGTGATGCCGTCTAACACCTTGACCCAGTTGTCTTTGGTATAGACCTTTACTTTTAGGTTGAGTTCGTTTTGGAATGCTTCCTCAAACTTACCGACTGTTCGGCTCGTTCTGCATTCCAATTCGCCCTCTTTCGCTCCGAGCGACACCAGGGTCGCCTCGTCGGATGCCTCACTGCGTCCTTGATAGACACGGAGAACACACCCGACCTCATTGCGGAACTGCTCTTGGAGTTCCGCAACGGTAGTTGTTGGGGTGATTTTGAATTTTGCCATATATAGCGTTGTTAATAATGTGTTATATACCGTTTTCATCAGAGTAAAAAGTATGATTTCCTTATACTCCGATAATAACCATTTGTAGCGATTTACCTTTGATATATTCGGGATATTCCTTGCAACGTACCGCAAGGTGCATTTCGTTGAAATTGATGCAATCCCCGAATGGAAGCAACTGATAATCAGCTTCCCTTTTCAGAGCAAACCGCACAAATTCCTCCCAATCCTCGCGGTCTGAGTTATCGGGAATTTCATCCACATTGTCAATTATCAGTCCGTCGTATTTGAACTGATTTAGGTGTTGAGCAAACCGATTGTAATCGCCTTTCGAGGTCTGCGAGAGGTCGATATATTTCGACCTTATACCCAGCACCTTACCAACGTGGTTTATAGGTATGTCCCGGTTGACGACAAATGCCGTCAGCGTTGTGCCTGAAAAGGTGTCATGGAGTAGGTTAAGATACTCAACCTCCTTATCCATTGTTCCATTGTCGAAATCGCTTAAATCAAGTATGCTCATGATGTTCAGTCTTTTAGGGTTTGAACATAATTAACAAGATGGCGACCGAAATTTTGTGTATTCCAACCATTTTCTTTCGGGTCTTCGGTATAATTGGCAACCTTAGCCGCCTCCCTCAGACCATCCATTGTGTTGGAGTATGTGCGGATTATGTTAATTCGGTTGTTGTCCTCCCTTTCAATGGTGTATTCTCCGATTGTTCCCTCCTTTTCTCCGTTGCAGAATTGAGAAAGGAGCAACCGACCCAAATGTTGGGTAGTCCATGTTTTCTGCACCTCTATGCCATTGGCTTTCGCTATCTCTGTAAGAGCCGCCATTGTGCTTTTATATATGCGACTGACCGACACCGAATTATTGTCGTTAATGGTAACGACATATTCGCCTATAAATTCTGAGTTCTTAGCCATATCTGATTGGTTTATAGACCTCTTATCCAACCTCCGTTTGATGAGCGGAGTTCGCAACTGCCGTTTCGGTTCTGAATGAAAACGTCGTTACCTTGCCACCGAGCCATTGCGATATTGCCGTTCCCCGAAAATGAATTGAGGTGTCCGCCGTTTTCGTTGCAGACTATCACAATACCTTTTTCGGTAGTAACCAATATCTTTCCGTTGGAGTGGTTATAATCTACAAACACCGCTTTGCCTCCTTGGTTAGGTGAGAATGAACGGAGTTTGCCTCCGTATTCATTTACTATAACGACATTGCCGTTTTCAATCTTTGGAATGATTGCCATTGGATTGAAAGAGGTTAGAGTTTGGTGATTGACCACTTTTTGCCTTTGTGGAGCGAAGAATAGAGGGAACACATCCTTTTACCGAGTTGCTCCTCAACGGCTTCCCTAACCATCATACCTGTAATTTGAGTGTCGTTCTGTGCCTCTACGATGATGGAGTCTCCGGGTTTAAGCTGTTCACCCGGCATGTCTGCAATTACTGTCATTCTGAATTTTGCCATAGCCTTTCTGTTTTAAGTTTTTCTTATGGTTTATGACCTATGACAAATCCCCAATAGGGCAGAAAAGAAAAAGGGTCGCTACCTTTGAACTTTCCTCTATTGGGTGAAATGGGCTCTGGTAAAGCCTTTGTAGTCACAATAGGAGAAAGTAGGTTGCGCCCTGTTACGGGTACAATCCTACCGTCCGACCTATTATTTGGACTACGTTGTATAAATTTACCAGATTTATTTCACGCCAAATAACTTGTCTTCAAGTCGTTTGTAATATGTCTTTTGTTATACTTTCTGTTTCGTTCAAACTTTTTAGGGGTTCAACTCTACGACAAAATTAGCCATAATTTCCTAACCATCCAAACGAAATCGCCAAAATCTAACAAAAAATTTTCAAACGGCAAAATTTCTAACTGACTTTCTTTCAGTCCAAAATGACATATATACCAAACTCTCCTCCAAAATTTAGTAAGATAGCCACTTTTTTTGAAAAAATTTTTTCAATCTCCATTTTAGCCATTTTCAAACAACTTTAGACCTCCTTTCAACATCCCTCCAAAATCATCTTTCCTCCTTTAATGAAGATGGATGGATAGAAAAGGTTTCCCTATTGCTTTTTCCAAAAATTCAATGTTCTCTTTTTGTTTCCTTTCTCAAACGTTATTGAAAGGGAACACTCTAATATATGAATTGAGGGATGATGTTTAGGGAGGGATAGTGGCTTTAACATATTTTGACATTTAGCACTCTAATATGAGGATAATTGTAGTTAGATAGTTGGTATATAGGCAAATATCTCCATTAAAGGATGAATTAGCCTTTGGATTGAGGATTGAATGATAGTAATTATATATAAAGAGAGAATGAGCCATTATTACTTATTTGACCTATATACGCTTTTATATAGGTTATTGGTGTGATATAGTGGCAATTATGGCGATTAAATGGAGTTGCAGTTAGAGTATGGGGATTGATTGGAGTAATATCTATATATAAAAGGAAAGACCCTCTTTCCATCTGTTCATTACCTACGGTCATTATAAAATCCGATACCGATAACATTTCCAATCAGTTATGGCTAATCAAAAGGATAGTAGTTAGAGAATGGCATTTATGGAGACAATATTTATATATAAAAGAAAAGTGCCTCTTTCCATCTATACATTATCTACGGTCATTATAAAACCATATACCGATAACATTTCCAATTAGTTATGGTAGCTTATGGAGAGTATAGCCATTAGAACCTTTTTCATCCGTTCAATAATAGTATATATAAAGAAATCGCCATTATCCACAAACCAATACCTATCCTCATCATTAATGCTGATAATGTAGTATATTCCAATAGCTTATGCGGTTTAATGATACAATAGGCTGAATTATAGAGTGATTGGTGATAATGGAATGGTTATTGAAACCAATCCATAACCTTATGTAGCCTTTTTCCATCCTATATAAAATCCGATGGGGTACCCATCGGATTTTGAGGGCTTTTCAACGTCGATTTACACTAAACCATAAACGGTTCAATATAAATCGCCATTCAAAAGCCCTCAAATCTTTTTCATTTCGGCAACATCTGAAAAATCCTCAAAATCCATCAAAAACACCCATATAACTATCACATAATCACTTACCTACACTGCCAAAATTGACAAACTATGTTTTTGGCATATTTTTATTTGTCAGTCATGCTTAACGTTGAGATATTTACGACCTGTTTCAAGTCACCCAGCACCCCGTTGGCTTCTTCAAGCAGCCGGGTGTAGCCGGAGGCGATTGCAGACAGCTCGCCTGATGTAAAGTTCGGGTCAGTCAGCATCTTCTTGAAGTTATTGACGTAATAGCCGGAGATGTCGCCGAGCATCAGGACGGTCTGCTGCACCTTGCGGGCATCACGGACGAGGTTGTTGACCGACTGGAGAGCGTCGTAATACTTCTTCGCCTGTTGGTAGATTTTCACCGTTTCCTGAAACGACTTGACCATGTGGGTCGCTGTCTGCGATTCCTGAACGAGTGACTTTGAAGAGTTTACTATGCTTTGGGCGATGTTGGACGGGTCTATGACCGTCCATTGGGCGTTTGCCCTGCCCGTGCCTAACAGGAGGCACAGGACAATCAGTGGGAATAATAATTTCAATTGTCTCATTTTTTTGTTTTGGATTTTGAGGTCTTTATCTGATTCTGTGAGCCATGCCCACAATTATTCTTGTTATGGCTGATATGAGCCATAGCGCGGAAAGCAGGAGGCGGACGCACAATGCGCCAATACCTGCTGCCACTCTGAATGGAAAGGATTTCACTTTCATACATTATTTCTCTCTTTTTTCGTTGGCTAACTGTTTTATTGCCGCTTCGATGTCACCGCCGAGCTGACGGGCGCGGTCAAGGACTTGGATTTTCTCCGTTTCCTCGGTAGTGTAACACAGGTATTCCTCCGGTGACACCTCCGTGGCATAGACGGCGGACTGCGTTCCGCCCAGCCCAATCCAGACCTCTTTGTAGAGCCGGTTGGGGCTGTTTGCCATATTGATACTGAGTATCTGCGCCTTTTCCTTGTCGGTCAGACCGAGCAGCTCCTGTATCTGGTCAAAGCGGTTCATATATTTCCGCTGATCCAGAAGTATCTTACAGTCGGAGTTGTTGATGATTGTTTCCTTGACAATGGGCGACGATATGATGTCGTCAACCTCCTGCGTCACCACAACAGCCTCACCAAAGTATTTGCGCACAGTCTTATAGAGGTACTTCATATACTCGGCCATGTTAGCCGAGGAAAGAGCCTTCCAAGCCTCCTCGCAGATAAGGACTTTACGGATACCTTTGAGTCTTCGCATCTTGTTGATGAAAGCCTCCATGATGATGATTGTCACCACTGGGAAAAGTTCCTTGTTATCCTTGATACTGTCGATTTCAAAGACTACAAATCTCTTGTTCAGCAGGTCAATGTTGGCTTTGGAGTTCAACAGAAAGTCAAACCGGCCGCCGTGGTAATACTGGCGCAGGGTTGTCAGGAAGTTGTCGATGTCGAAATCCTGTTTGTATATGGGGATAGGACGCTGTGCCATTTCAGCGCGGTAATCGTCGCGCATAAACTCAAAAAAAGCGTCGAAGCATGGCACTATATTCTTATCCCGTTTCATCTTGTCAAGAAACATCGACAGCGCAGAGCCAAGCTCACCGGATTCGGTCTTTGTCACGCGGTCATCCTCAGATTTCCACAGCGTCAGCAGAAGGGTCTTGATCGAGTCTTTCTTCTCCACGTCGAAAACCCCGTCATCGGTATAGAAAGGATTGAACGAAATCGGCTTTTCTTCGGTGTAGGTATAATAGATACCGTCCTCTCCGTGCGTCTTGTTATGGATCAGATTGCACAGTCCTTCGTATGAATTGCCGGTGTCAATCAGGAGGATATGCGCGCCCTGCTCATAATATTGGCGCACCAGATGGTTGGTAAAGAACGACTTTCCGCTACCCGACGGGCCCAGTATGAACTTGTTGCGGTTGGTGGTTACACCTTTCTTCATCGGCTCGTCGGATATATCCAGATGAATCGGTTTACCGGTCAGTCTATCGACCATCTTTATTCCGAATGGTGACAGGCTGTTTCGGTAATTTGTTTCGGCAGTGAAGAAACAAACCGCAGGCTCGATGAAAGTGTAAAAACTCTCCTCGGCGGGAAAATCAGCCTCATTTCCGGGCATTGCCGACCAGAACAGTGTCGGGCAGTCGATGGTGTTGTGTCGGGGCATACACCCCATTGTGGCGAGCTGACTTCCGACATCATTCTTGATGCGGCGCAGTTCCTCCGCGTCGTCGCTCCACGCCATTATATTGCAGTGGCAGCGCACAGAGGTAAGACCATAGCTGTGAGCCTCGTTCAGATATCGGTCTATCCACTCTTTGTTTATGGCATTGCTTCGGCTATACCTTGAAAGACTGTTCATATTTCGGGCTGTCTTTTCAAACTTCGCCAGATTCTCGTCGTGGTCGTCTATAAACACATACTGGTTGTAGATATGGTTGCACGGCAGGAGCAACCCGACAGGAGAGGCGAAGCTCAATCTGCAATCGGAGCGGTCGGTTGACAGGCGTTCATAACGGTTATCAGTGCTGACCTTTCCGGGCAGATCATCAGTATCTGAAAGTGTATGCAGGCACAGCATCTTGTCGCCGATACGCATTTCTTTCGGTGACAGGTCGATATCCTCCAGACAGTTGACATTACCCATCGACAGTGACAGATACTTTTCTATGATACCGGAAGTTGTGTCTGTACCGATTATCTCATCGTCACCCATTCGGCGCAGCGTTATATAGCCGGTGTCGTTGATAATGCGCTCGAACTGCCCGACAGCTTCCATGAAGCCCACAATCATCTCGTGATTGAGTTCCTTCGGGGTGATACGCCCACGGCAGAGAGTGGAGAAATTGGATTGCTGGCGCATACGCTCCTTTGTGGTCTTTGTCAGGAACAGGTAGCACTTGTGCGCCAGATACGGACGCTCGTTGAAGTGACGTTCAAAACTGCGGTCAAGGAATGAGAGGTCATCTTTCTGTAATTCCGGTTTATAGTTCTCAGACACGAACCAGTCCTGCTTGTGCGCCACCGAATAATGCGGCAATACTTTAATAGCCTTGCACCATGCGGCGTGCATGGCTTCGTATTCCTGCGATGTTACGGTGAACAGTTCCGGGAGGCTGACCTCGAAGGACACCGTTATATCGGCGTCCTTCGAGATGATGCAGCCGTGTTCCACGGCGAGCAACGGCAGTTTGCTTTCCAGCGTTGTGGCTTTAAGAGTGTTTCTCATTTTTCTTATGTTTTATCATGCGGTTGATACGCATGCGGTTGATGATATAGCGCGGATGATATTTCACTGCGGAGAGTTTCATCAGTCCGTGTTCACCATATTTGGCGTTAAGATGGAAGGTGAGCCAGACAAGGGCTGAGGCGGCTGTGACACCGAACCCGATACAGAACCATTGGGACAGACCGGCGATATACATGATGACGAACACCACGAACAAGGCGAGCAAGCCTCCGGCGAAAATGAACAGATATTGCGCCTTCAGACCCTTGTATTCCACACTCCTGCCAATACCTTTATTGATAGGATATTCCATTTTCGGAGGAGTTAGAGGAAGAATGAGCGGAGAATCGTAGCAGCGACAATCAGGAAGATACACGCTCCGAACCACGACGCGGCGGTCTTGCTGGTATCCGGGTCACCGCTCGACCATTTGGAATAGACCTTTATGCCGCCGATAAGACCGACAACAGCTCCGATGGCATAGATGAGTTTGGTACCGGGGTCGAAGTAGCTGGTTACCATTGAGGTAGCCTCGTTGATACCGCTCAGACCGTTGCCGGCGGCAGCCGCACGGAGTCCGCCGAGAATTCCGGCGAGGAGTGCCACCATCAGGCGGCACTTTAAGATAAGATACTTGTTTTTGAGATTCTTGATAGTCTTTTTCATGCTTTTGTTTCAGTTTTTGAAGCATAGGTTGCCCCCGACCGCTCCACGGACGGAAGCAGCCCACACTTCGGGTTTGGGAAATTGGGTTGGATTTTTTGCCCTTTCGGACGTGGATCAGTGGTTTGCCGGTTACTTCAGTAAATCGGCGGGATTGAAGTCATCGAAGTTTTCAGCGATAAAAGCTCGTGACTTTCTTTTAGGCGCAGGGGCAGCCTTCTTTGCAGGTCTGCCAGCGATGGATTCGCGGTTATATTCATTCACGCAGGACATAACTCCTTTCTGAATCTCCTCGATGGAGGCTATCCGCTCCATAAGGTTAGTATCCATGAGCTTTTCCAGTATTCGTCCGGCTTTGGCTTTCTCCTCGTCAGTGGCGTCGGGATTTGCAGCCGTACTGAGGGAGTCCTCAATATCATCCATCGAAGCTCCGGAGGCTGATGGCGCGGACACCATATCCGTTTCAACGTCCTCGATTCTCACATCATTGAAGGAGGCAGCCGCCTGTTCGGGGGTCATGCGTGCGCTGTTTTCAGATACTCCTTTGTTCAGGGCAGGGGCGACATTCTCAGACTGTTCATTATCTGCCGGCTGTGCAAACTCCACATCCTCCAGCCTGACATCGCCCACCATGCGGTCAAGGAGCATTATAGTCCTGTCAAGGCGGTGTTCAAGACTGTCTATTCGTTTGTCAATGTCAGAGTCAAATTTGTCTACGTCAAATCTGCTCTTCCCTACACATGATTTTTTCAGGAAGTCTGATTGCGTTATTTCCTGAGTGGTTCCGGTTTTGGGAACATCTTTACTGTTTTCTGTACCCTTGCTGTCGACATGCCTATTCTTGTCGAGCATGAGATACAGCACAAGTCCGATATTGGAAATAGCTACCGTCCCCAGAAGAAATAAAGACAGACCTGTCATGATGTCTGCGATTTATCGGCGCAATGGTTGAATGAATCCATCAGAAGTTCCCTTACATCTTTCTCGTTCTCCGAAAAATGGATATTCAGCAGATTGTTGATGAAACTCTGTATTGAAATGCCGGGAACTTTCGATGAGGCTATAACCAGCTTCACGCTACGCATCAGTACTGGATGTATGCCCACTGTCTGTGTATAGTATTCGCCGCGACGGATATTCCGTGGCATAAATTGCGATACATAGCTTTCCTTACTCATAACGATACGGTTTTTTCGCCCTGATAGGACAGTTCGTTGATTACATCCCGGTTCTCAATCAGATGACTGATGAGGATGTTTGTCACATACGCCCCGATTGTCAGATCCTCCACATCATAGAGGGCGACAAGTTTTGACAGCTTGTTGACAAGCTCGCGGGGAACGAATATGCCCTTGCGGGCACCGACGGTGTAAGGTGACAGGAAATTTGCGGTGTAGGAATCCACCTTCTCTTTTTCAGGGGTGTCTGTGCAGACCTCCCCGCTGACCTTGTTGCATGTGCGCAGGTCACAGAATTTTGTATGTGCCATAGAATTTTAAGTTAGAATTTGGGCGGGCATTTTCCGGCTATGCCCTTGATTAGAGGATAATATTTCTTGAAATGCTCCGTAAGCACGTTGTCAACATACGTCGATATGTTCGCGCCCTCGTCAAAAAGAGTCAGTATGTCGCTTATTATCTTGTGGTGCTTACGGTTTATCTGGACAGTCTTTCCGTTGATATTGACACGTCTGAAACTGCGTTTCTCTATATATGACTTTATGAAGGCTATTTCTTCAGTAGTCATATTCAGGTCTGAATACTTTGTATGCAAACCGGCTGACGTGTCGGAGTATTCCGGCTGTCCCCGTGCATCAGGCAGTCTTGCGCCATTCTCCATGCAGTGTCGTAGTCCGGCATCTTCGACCGGCACGCCGTCTTGGGCGGTATGGTAGGAGGGTACCGCATCCTCGCGTACTGATTCTATGAATTTGTCGGGGTCAATAAGCGGCTTTTTCTCACGAGCCATAATCTATACCTTTATGATTGAACGGATTTCTCCTACCAGTTCCGGAATGTTGGAGCCTTTCAGAAGCCTTTTGTCAGGAGGCAGCAGCGTTGAACGAAACACTCCGGTGTTACCGACCTCCCTGCCATCCTTCTCGAACTTGTTGCTCTTTACAAGGACGGTGTCAAGAGAGGACAGACCGAACTTCGCTATGTAGCGGTCTATTATCTCACAAAGACGCGGTTTTTCACGGGAGTTTACCTTATTCCAGACAAGGCATACATCTTTAATGCCCGTGGCTCCGGTAGTCACCATCCGGTTGAGAACGTTGTTGGCGAAAGATATTGAACTTGCCATTTCTCCGGTTTCGGTCGTGATGGGAACGAAGATATAGTCCATCTGCGAGATCAGCAACACGATGTTTTTGTCATTGATAGTTCCGGTTATATCAAAGAAAACCACTTTTGGCTCAACCTCCTCATTTGAGAATTTCTCCGCCACGGCAATGGCATCGGCAGGAGATGTCATGAGAATCTTGTATGGCTTTTTCTGAAAGCGGGTATAGAATTTGAACATCGCTTTCTTCAGATTGGGATTTTCTTCGGTAACCATCAGGTCATGCTGGCGATAGACATTCATGGAATGCTGGGTACTGTCGCAATCCATAACCATCACGTCTATGCCTTCGACATAGTAGAGATAACTCGCCACAAGAGTGGTCAGAGTTGACTTGCCCGCACCACCTTTTTGGGTGGCGAAGGCGACGTAAATAGGGTCGCTCATAATTTTTAATTTGTTTTGTTGATGATAAAATGCAGCCAAGCTTGATAACCGTGTCTTGGTCTGTTCTGCCTGAATCATTTGAACCGGCATATAAATTGCGCTCAGGCATCGTTCCGGATCCAAATCCTGTCACATCCGTCTGTCGCCGGACAACTATTTACACACCTACTTGTGTCTGGCGACATTGGTCGACGGTCATAGCCGGATGTTACAACGTTGGTATGTTGGCACGTTGCAACGTTGTAATGTTGGTACGTTGTAATGTTGGTACATTGTAACGTTGTCAGGTTGCAGCGTTGGAATGTTGTAACGTCAGGACGTTGTAATGTCGGTACATTAAGACGTTGCGATGTTGCAACATTATTACGTTGGCACTCTGCGACATGCAGACAGGGATGGATATTTGTCTGTATGTGGATGTCTCATCATCACTCTGCCGCCGTCGGCATTTGTGCCTCTGTGCAAGTAGAACGACCTCGATGCTCAAAAAGATTTCTGATTGTCAGGCAGTTCCCAACTTTTCCTATATATTTCCCAACTTTTCCCAACTTTTTTTATTTCGATAGCCATTATTCCTGCGATATATGTTATAGAAATGTACGTCTGCCACGCAGAAAGTCGCATGAGGTAACGCGCATTTATATCAAGGATGCCCGGCAAGAACCGGCGCCCGGCTTCCTTTCATTGCGTCAGACATAATATGACAGTGTACTGATTTTTGCGTAGTTCCCTAATTCAATCTTCTGATTATCAGTTCGGATGTTCACATGAACATGGCAAGGTATGTTATCCGCTGCATGAAATAGGATTTGCAGCAGATAACCCTTGCCATGTGCATGGAGCCAGCGATTACTCCAAAGTCGTAACCGCCACTGCGAACCTGCGGTGCAGACATACATTTTTACCAAAACCACTCAATCCAGTTTTTATGAAACAGAATTTTAAGAAAGCCGGGCGGCCTCATAAGGTTGACCCTACAGCCTTCAGATGCTCGGTAAACTTCACGGCATCCGAACAGGCTGCCGTACAGACAATGCACGAGAAATCCGGTGTTGAATCCCTGTCGGCGTTTATCAAGATGCAGATCTTCGGCAAGACTTTCAAGGTGCATTATATTGATGACGCAACCCGCGAGTTCATCGACAGGCTGTCGTCGCTGAACGCACGTTACCGCACTCTGGCGATAGATTACGACATCATCGTAAAGACACTCCGTGAGAATTTCAACGAAAAGAAAGCGATGAAGGCCCTGTACCGTCTGGAGCAGGCTACCATCGAAATGGTAAAGGTCAACCGCGAGATTGTAGCACTCGCCAGAGAATTCGATGAACGATGGTTGCAAAAATCTCGTTAGGCAGCTCTCTGTATGGTGCGATAGTATATAACGGGGAGAAAATCAACAAGGAGAAAGGGCGCGTCCTCGACACAAATAAAATCTACAACGACGGTTCCGGCAATATCAATATTCACCGGGCTTTCGAGGATTTCAAACGGTGGATGCCGCAATCCACGAGGGCGGAGAAGACGATGATGCACATTTCCCTGAATCCTCATCCCGACGACATTCTGAGCGAAGGAGAATATGCCAGCCTCGCCCATGAGTATATGGAAAAGATGGGGTTCTCCGATATGCCGTATATAATCGTGAAACATCAGGACATCGACAGGCACCATATCCATATAGTGGCGTTGAGGGTAAGACCTGACGGTTCGGCGATATCCGACCGCAACAATTTCTACCGCAGCAAGGAGATATGCCGCGAGCTTGAAAGAAAATACGGGCTTCACACAGCCGAGCGTCAGAAAATCACCCCCGATATGCCAATCCGCAAGATTGATCCCGCCGGCGACATAAAGCGGCAGGTAGCAAATACGGTCAAGATGGTGGGTATGCGGTACAGGTTTCAGAGCATGGGCGAGTATAACGCCATACTGGGACTATACAACGTTAAGTGCGAGCCTACCGACGGACGTGTGAACGGGCGCGAATACCACGGGCTGGTATATTACGCGCTTGACGACAGCGGCAATGTAATCGCATCTCCGTTCAAGGCATCACGCCTCGGCAGGTTCGCCAGCCGCACCGCTATTGACGGTCGTTTCGAGAGGTCGAAGGAGAAGACTGACATCCGACCTCTCAGACGTGTGGTAGCCGAGGTTATGGAGCGGTCTTCAGGAAAGGACGACTTTATTGCCGGGCTTAAAGAACGAAACATCGACCTTGTACTCCGCTACACCGATGAAGGCAGGATTTACGGTGTTACCTTCATTGACCATGACAGTATGACAGTTCTTAACGGATCACGTCTTGGCAAGGAGTTCTCTGCCAACGCTCTCGAAAATTGGTTCAGAAATCCGTCTGACAAGCCAGCTGTGGCGGACATCCCACAAAATGGAGATACCGTGCAGCAGCCGGAAACTGAAAGTCACCGGCAGGAACATGGCAACAGACCCGACACCGGGCATGATGATATGCCGTCGCTTCCCGGTCTGGACGGACTGTTTCAGACCGGCCCCGGATTCGATGCCGAGGAGGAGGCTTTCTACCGAGCCATGCAGCGCAGGAAGAAAAAGAAACGCCGTGGCCCGAAACTCTAATTGTAAATTTCAAAAACTCTACAAGTATGTCACAGCAAGAAGATGACCTCCGGGCGTTGGCTAAGA
>OLOQ01000770.1_pt1 | contig 33917 bp, 44 predicted proteins | sample 1673101 | NCBI WGS metagenome assembly OLOQ01 (sample SAMEA3136754, study PRJEB25190) | human gut metagenome | biome: human gut; feature: human-associated habitat; material: faeces | place: Austria | collected 2013 | reverse complement strand
TTCAATCCCGAAAAAATAATAATTTTAAAAATTCGGGATTGAAGACCCGTCCCCCAATCCCGAAAAAATATAAAAAATTAGATACAAGGAGAAAAGTAATGGTAATAGATAAAATCAAAAAAATAAACCCAAAAGAACCAGATATGAAAAACGAAAAAGCATCAGACATGTTAGTTGGAAAATGGGTAAAATGCAATAATTGTAAAGAGATACTATACAAAGAAGATTTAAAAAGCAATTATAGCATATGCCCAAATTGTGGTAAATATTTTAGACTATCTGCCAGAAGAAGAATAAAGCAAATAATTGATGAAGGAACATTTGAAGAAATAGATGCAGATATGAGAACAAGTGATTTATTAAAATTTGAAGGATACAAAGAAAAAATTCAAGCCCTACAAGAAAAGACAAAAATACAAGAGGCAATACAAACTGGAACAGGAAATATAAATGGTTTAAAAGTTGCAATAGGAGTTATGGATAGTAATTTTATGATGGGAAGTATGGGAAGTGTTGTTGGTGAGAAGATAACACAACTTGTAGAAAAAGCAATACAAGAAAAATTGCCAGTTATTTTGTTTTGTGTATCAGGTGGTGCGAGAATGCAAGAAGGAATTATATCATTAATGCAAATGGCCAAAACATCATCTGCAATAGCCAAACTAGATGAAGCGGGTTTATTATATGTATCTGTATTAACAGATCCTACTACAGGAGGGGTAACTGCAAGTTTTGCAAGTTTAGGTGACATTATTTTAGCAGAACCAGGTGCTTTAATAGGCTTTGCAGGTCCAAGGGTTATAGAACAAACAATAAAGCAAAAATTACCAGAAGGATTTCAAAGTGCAGAGTTTTTATTAGAACATGGTTTTATTGATAAAATAATTGAAAGAAAAGATATGAAAAATACATTATATAATATTGTAAAAATGCATCAAAAACATTAAACCGAACAATGTTCGCTAAAAGATTTTATAAAATAAAATTTGGGGACATGACTTTTAATCCCAGTGAAAGGAAAATAAAAATGAAAGAAAAAACAATATCTGCATGGGAGCGAGTAGTACTTGCAAGAAAAGCAGAAAGACCAAAATCATTAGATTATATAAATAACATATTTACAAATTTTATAGAATTACATGGAGATAGAAACTTTGGAGATGATAAATCTATTATAGGTGGAATTGCGGAATTAGATGAAATGCCAGTAACTGTTATAGGTGAGCAAAAAGGGAAAAATGCAAAAGAAAATATAGATAGGAACTTTGGTATGCCAAATCCTGAAGGATACAGAAAAGCATTAAGACTAATGAAACAAGCGGAAAAATTTAATAGACCTATCATAACATTTATAGATACACCAGGTGCATATCCAGGAATGGGAGCAGAAGAAAGAGGACAAGGAGAAGCAATTGCAAGAAATCTTTTTGAAATGTCAAAGTTAAAAGTTCCAACAATATCAATTGTAATAGGTGAAGGTTCTAGTGGTGGAGCATTGGCATTAGGTGTAACAGATATTATAATAATGTTAGAAAATGCAGTTTATTCTATTTTATCGCCAGAGGGATTTGCAAGTATTTTATATAAAGATGCAAGTAAATCACAAGAAGCGGCAGAAAAAATGAAGATTACATCAACAGAATTAAAAAGATTAGGTGTTATTGATAGTATAGTAAAAGAGCCAGAAGGTGGAGCACAAGAAGATTTTAAAAAAGTTTGCAATGATTTAAAAAATATGATATTAAAAGAAATAAATAGATTATCAAAAAAATCACAAGAAGAATTAGTAGAACAAAGATATGAAAAATATAGAAAAATTGGAGGTATTTAGATAATGTTATTACAAGGAAAGAAAATCTTAATAATGGGAATAAGAAATAAATGGAGTATAGCATGGGGAGCAGCAGTATCTGCTTATGAGCAAGGTGCACAGATTATTTTTACATATAATTCAGAAGCAAATAAACCAAAAGTAGAAAAGTTAATGGAAGAAATTCCAGGTTCAAAGGCATATACTTGTGATGCTTCAAGTGACGAGTCTATAAAAACATGTTTTGAAACAATTTTGAAAGAGAATGGAAAAATAGACGGTATATTACATGCAATTGCTCACGCTAATACAGAAGATTTAAGAAATGATTTTATAAACACATCAAGAGATGGTTTTGCACATGCATGTGATGTTAGTAGTTATTCTCTAATTGCTGTTTCAAAAATTGCTACAGAGTTAGAGTTATTAAATGATAATTCAAGCATTGTTACTTTAACATATTTTGGTGCAGAAAAAGCAATTGATGGTTATAATGTTATGGGTGTTGCAAAAGCAGCTTTGGAATCAAGTGTTAGATATTTGACAAAGGATTTAGGTAGAAGCGGTACACGTATAAATGCTATTTCTGCAGGACCTATAAAAACTCTTTCTGCAAAAGGAATAAAAGATTTTGGAACTATCTTAGATGTTGTTGAAGAAAAGTCTCCTTTACATAGAAATGTTACTGCTAAAGAAGTGGGTGATTGTTGTACATTTTTGTTTAGTGATATGTCTAAGGCTATAACAGGTGAAGTAATTCATGTTGATAATGGTTTTTCAGTTGTGGGAGTATAAAGATATATAATCAAGAAAGTTCTTCACTTTCTTGATTTATTAAAAAATAAAAAGGACATTAATGTTATAGGAATTCATATAATATTAAAAGAGTGATCTTTCAATCACTCCTAATAACAACATTTAATATTAAATTTTAAATAAAATACCACTTAAATAATCCCGATATTGATTAAAACTTCGACTATTAAGTAACATTTCTAATTCTGCATTAATAGCTTCTATTACACTGAAGTAATCACAATTTTGATATATATCATAAAATTTATTATATCCTTTCATATTATTTTTGGTTTTTATTAGATTGTTCTTTATAATAGAAGCACCTCTAATACAATCCCAAGCACTATAATTATCAGAACATTTTATATTAACAAAAGCTAAATTTGTATATGCATTAAACAAATATTTTTGTTCTAAAGGAGACATATAATTTCCCCTTATTTTAAGTTTTTCTATACATTCTTGAAGATAATCTAGTGCATCATCGTAGGCCTCAAGTTCTATATACTGCAACGCTATAGAATAACTATTCCAATATGTTGGCATTAGATAATATGAAGTATCCAACATAGTATTTTTAAATGGAACATTATAAAAATTAGCAATTTTATATAAAAGAATATGGTTATATGGTTCGCTTCCGATATGCTCTGTTGCTATAAAATATTGCTTGGATCCTACCCCTCTGTTTATTGGATCTATTTCAAACATTTCACCTAAAAGAACACTTATTATATTCTTTTCTGAATATGAGTTACTAAGAGTAATTAGCAATTCATTAGCAAGGTCATGTGTTGGATAAAATAATTTTTTATCACAAAAATAGCAAGATAAATTTACCTTTTGTTTACAGTAAAATATTGCATAAAGAAATTCAAAGCTACCTTGTAATTTATAATTGCAAAGAAAACTGTTTAATTTTTTGACGGCAGATTTAAAAAGATCTCCCGCTTTAGTTACAAGCAAAGCATTACTACTAAAACACTGAAGTGTAACTGAAGCTTGAAACAAATTATATTCCTGAAAAGTTTCTTTTAGTGCATTTAACTCTGCTTCAGAACCCTGAAAATATGTACTTATTTCAAGGTCAATTTGTGACTTATCATCAAAATCTAAATCTAATTCAAAGCTGAAACTATATTCATCCAACTTTTTTGAATCTTTATCCTCTTTTAGATATTCACAAACAATATAACCAATAAATTTTAAAAATTCAGAATAAAACTGAAATGTGTTCCGATTTTCATTTGAATATTTTATCAGAACTAATACATCATTATTAAACATATAAATTCCTCCATTCTTGATATGTACTAACTTAATAAAAATGTTCATATAAAATGTTGTCATTATTTATAGAAGGGAAAATTATTTCCCCTCTTGAGCAGAAATATCTATCAAAGATATTTCATGGCTTTTTATGTTTAAAAAGCCAAGAATTCCATTATGGTTATACTCTTGATAATCATAAATAATGAAATTCTTACTTTCAATAACTTCTACTATTACATCTTTTGAAATGTAAAACGGAATAAAAATTTTGTTAGGGTGAAATAATTTTCCTTTATTCGCCCTATCAATTATGATATCTTCCAGTATCATCTTTTGTTTCTTTCTGCTCTTAAAACTTGTTAAAATTTTTTTCATGTTAATTCCTCCTTATGATATAAAAACAAGTTTATTATTACTAAAATCTATTTAAATTATAGCATCAATTAACATAAATGTCAAAAAAATAACTCCCATTTGGGAGTCACAAAAACAAAGGTATAAAAAACTATTTACAATCTTTACTATTTTGTCTATCTGTATTAGGCTCTTGGTCTCTATTTTTATTATTTTTCTTGTTTGATTTTGACATAAAAATGCACCTCCAATCGATTTCTAAAAATATTTTAACCTAAAAGCAAAAAAAATATTCTAATAAAATTGTTTTTTTGAAAAAAAAGAGATATAATAAAAAATGAAAATTGACATTGATACATATCATAAAAAGAAAGAAGGAATAAAAATGAGTTATGAAAACAAAAAATTAAAAGAATTCAACGAATATATAAGATTTAGAAAAGTAGCAGTAATAGGCTTAGGAGTAAGCAATTTACCACTATTAGAATACTTACATAACAAAAAAGCACAAGTAACAGTATTTGACGAAAGAACAGAAGAAGAAATACCAATGGATACAATAGCAAAAATAAAAACATATGAATTTGAAGCATCATTTGGAAAAAATTGTCTTGAAAAATTAAAAGGATTTAACGTAATTTTTAGGTCACCAAGTTGTTTGCCAACAAGACCAGAATTAAAGCAAGAAGCAGATAGGGGAGCAATTGTTACAACAGAAGTAGAAATGCTTATGGAAATGTGCCCATGTAAAATAATTGGTGTAACAGGAAGTGACGGAAAAACAACTACAACAAGTTTAATAAATGCAATTTTACAACATGCAGGATATAAAACATTTTTAGGTGGGAATATTGGAACACCATTATTCACAAAATTACCAGAAATGGAACCTAATGATATAGTAGTTTTAGAATTAAGCAGTTTTCAATTAATGAATATGCATGTAAGCCCAGATATAGCAGTTATTACTAATATAACACCAAATCATTTAAATATACACAAAGATTATCAAGAATATATTGATGCAAAAAAATGTATATTCAAAAATCAAAATGAAAATGGAATATTAATATTAAATTATGATAATGATATAACAAGAGAATGTAGCAAAGAAGCAAAAGGAAAAATAATATTCTTTAGTAGCAAAGAAAAATTAGATAATGGATTCATAGTTGATGAAGATATAATAAAAGAATGCAATGATGGAGTTAGAAAACACATTTTAAACACTGATGAAGTTATTTTAAGAGGAAATCACAATTTCCAAAATATAGCAACTGCTCTTGCAGCAACAAAAACATTAGTTGATACGGATGTTGCAGTTGAAGCGATAAAAAAATTTAAGCCAGTTGAACACAGAATTGAATTTGTAAGAGAAATAGATGGAGTAAAATGGTACAATGACTCTGCAAGTTCTTCACCTACAAGAACAATTTCAGGACTAAATGCATTTAAAGAAAACATCATTTTAATTGCAGGTGGATATGACAAAAACTTAGAATATCAACCACTTGCAAAACCAGTAGTAGATAAAGTTTCAACACTTATTTTAATTGGTCAAACAGCAGAAAAGATATATGATGTTGTAAAAAATGAAGCAGAAAAAGAAAATAAAAAAATTAATATAAATATGTGTGATACATTAGAACAAACAATAGAAATTGCAAAAAAATCAGCTAAAAAAGGTGATATTGTACTATTCTCACCAGCAAGTGCAAGTTTTGATATGTTTAAAAATTTTGCCGACAGAGGCAATCAATTTAAAGATTTAGTAAATAAAATTTAGTTTAATAAAAAAATTAAAGAGACTATCCAAAATAAATTATTAAACAAATTTTTAACAAAAACGAAACCTTCCTCATACGATATATAAAACTAATTTGCAAAAACAAATTAGAAAAATGAGGGAGGTTTGTTATGTATAACGAAACATATGATGACTACATAAGAAGTATTTTAGGATATCCAGTAAGAAACCAATTTGACCAGTTTAATCAGGGACAACAAGAATATCAGGGTTACCAAGAATATAGAAATCCAACATTTAATACAAATATAAATATATCTGGAAATAATGTTGAATTAGAAAATAGTTATCCTGAAATATACAAAATTGTTTATCCTATGATTACTAAAAAATGTGAAAATGTTAGAGAAAGCAACATCACAAAAGATGATATTGAAAATATGACAGACGAGATTTATTATGCGTTAGAATCAAGAAACGAAACACAGATAAATATCAACCTAAGAAATGACGTAAATGGGTTAAAAAAGGTAAATACTTCAAGTACTTTAGCAAGTAAAAATAATATCTCAACTATAAATAATGCAAGAACAGAAAATAAAAAGCCTGAAGTGAAAGTATCAGAAACAACAGGAGAAAAAAGACAATTGAATGGTGGATTAAGAGATTTAATTCAAATTCTATTAATACGTGAATTATTAAATAGACGTAGACCACCATTTAGACCACCAATGCCAAATCCACCCGGACCAGGTCCTCGTCCACCAATGAGGCCACCGTTTGGGCCTGGACCAGGAAGACCACCATTTAATAGAGATTTTGGTAGTTTTAATGATTTATATGAACAGTCTTAAAAAAGCAATTGACATAATACAATTCTGTTGAATTGGCACTCAACATATTGCGGTGGAATATTTTAAATAGAATTCCACCGCAAGGCTTTTTGAAATTGGAAAAAAATAGCAAATATGCAAATAAAATTTTGCATATTTTTTTTATTTTCACAAATAATAATAAATGAAAAAATTTAAAACAAAGCAATAAAAAACCAGAATTAAGATTTTGTACGAAGTGCAAACTGCTACAAAATCTAATTTCTGCCATATTTATCTTCTACAGAAAGTTATCATACTATGATAACTTTCCTAGAATATAAAAAACTTCAAAAGTAAATAATCTAAATTTTTTCAAACTTATTATTTGAAAGGAGAATTACAAAATGAAAGTAAAAGACTGTATGTGTGACGATGTATGTTGCGTAAAACCAGAAACTAAAATAACTGAGGTAGCAAAATTAATGAGCGAAAACCATATAGGATGTATACCAGTATGTGATAGTAACAATTGTATATGTGGAATACTAACAGATAGAGACATTTTATTAAGAACAGTTGCCTGTGATAAAGACTGCTCACAAACAACGGCAAGCGATATAATGTCTACAGATTTATGTACTTGTAACCAAGATGACGATATAACAAACGCAGAAAGTAAAATGGCTAATAATCAAATAAGAAGATTACCAGTGTGCGATGAAGAAAATCATGTAATAGGAATTTTAACTTTAGGAGATTTAGCACAAAACGAAATTCAATTAGGAAGTCAACAAGTTTGCAATACCATAAGCGATATTTGTAGTTGCAATTCAAGTAAAAATAATTCTTAAAAATTATATTAAAAAAGTCCTGCTAATGGTAAATATTTTTATTTTTGTCTCAAGCATTCACCTAAAAAAATATTTTACCTTGCGTGGACTTTTTTAGCGAATATAAACTGCAAATTCACATATAATAATTACATAGGAGAAGAAAAAAATGATAATTGACATGTCATATTGGACAAGAGTTCTTAAGAAATTTTTATATGTTATACTAATATTAGTTGGTTTATTTTTTGCATTCAAACTAGCAATATTTTACACACCATTTTTAATAGCATTTATAATATCATTAATGGTAGAACCAGCAATAAGATTTATAATGAAAAAAATGAAATTTACAAGAAAAACAAGTTCAATAATAATATTTATAATTGTATCTGCAATAATAATAGGAGCAGTAGCGTGGGGGATAGTAGCACTTATTTCAGAGGCATCAAACTTATTGCAAGATTTAAATGGATATGTAGAAAAAGCATACATATTATTTCAAAATTTTACAAGTAAGTTTGATTTTAATAAAATTCATTTACCAACCGAATTAACATCAATAATCCAAAACTCAACAGGTGATGTACTAACTTCAGTTTCAGGGTGGGTTAGAAATTTTTTGACAGGCTTATTAAATATTATTACATCTATGCCATCTATTATAATATATTTTGTGGTAACAATTATGGCTTTATATTTAATATGTGTTGATAAAGTATATATTTTAGACCAAATAGAGCACCATTTTCCACAAAGATGGGTTTTTAAAGTTGGGACACACATAAAAGATTTAACAAAAACATTAGGTGGATATTTAAAAGCAGAAGCAACACTTATTTTAGTATCTTTTATAATTTCTTTAATAGGATTATCTATGTTAAAATTTGCAAATTTCAACATAGAATTCCCATTATTAATGGCTTTATTTATAGGCTTTGTGGATGCTTTACCAATTTTAGGTTCTGGAACAGTTATGATTCCCTGGGCTATTATTTCTGGTTTAAATGGAGATTTAAAATTAGGTATAGCAATTATTGTTTTGTTAATTATAATGTCAACAGTAAGACAATTTTTAGAACCTAAGTTAGTTAGTAAGCATATTGGTACGCATCCGATTTTTACACTAATTGCTATGTATACAGGTTTTAAGTTTATTGGTGTATTAGGTATGCTTGTTGGTCCTATTATTTTGATTATAATAAAAAATGTTTTTGCAACTTTGATAGATGAGGGAGTCGTAAAAAGTATTTTTGATAGAAATTAAAAAATCGGGATTGAAGATTTGACTTCAAATTCCGATTTTTATTATACTATAATTATTCCCATTCAATTGTTGCAGGTGGTTTAGAAGTTATATCATACACAACACGGTTTACATGGTCAACTTCGTTTACAATTCTTGATGAAACTTTTTCTAAAACTTCATAAGGAATTCTGCTCCAAACACCTGTCATAAAATCTGTTGTTTCAACTGCTCTTAATGCAACAGTATAGTCATAAGTTCTTTCGTCACCCATAACACCAACTGATTTTAAATTTGTTAATACTGCAAAATATTGATTAATATTTTTGTTTAATCCGGCATTTGCAATTTCTTCTCTGAAGATATAATCTGCATCTTTTAAAATATTTAGTTTATCTTCAGTAATATCTCCAATAACTCTTATTGCAAGACCCGGACCAGGGAATGGTTGTCTAAATACTAAGTTTTCTGGCATTCCTAATTCTAATCCTGTTTTTCTAACTTCATCTTTAAATAAATCTCTTAAAGGTTCAATAATTTCTTTGAAGTCAACATAGTCAGGCAAACCACCAACATTATGATGACTTTTTATAACAGAACTTTTTCCAAGACCACTTTCGATAACATCAGGATAAATAGTTCCTTGTACTAAGAAATCAACAGTACCAATTTTTTTTGCTTCTTCTTCAAAAACTCTTATAAATTCTTCACCAATAATTTTTCTCTTTGTTTCTGGGTCACTAACACCTGCAAGTTTTGCTAAAAATCTATCTTTAGCATTAACTCTAATAAAGTTAATATCTTGATTTTTGAAAACATCCTCAACTTCGTCACCTTCATTTTTACGAAGCAAACCATGGTCAACAAAAATGCAAGTTAAGTTTTTACCAATAGCTTTTGAAAGTAAAACTGCAGCAACAGATGAATCAACACCTCCAGATAGGGCACATAATGCTTTTTTATCGCCAATTTTTTCTTTTAATTTTGCAATACTTTCTTCAACAAAAGAAGATATAATCCAGTCTCCTGAACATTTACAAATATTAAATAAGAAGTTTTTAATTACTTGTGTTCCATTTATAGAACTATTAACTTCTGGATGGAATTGGATACCATATAAATTTTTTTCTTTGTTTTCCATTGCGGCATTTGGACAAGATGAAGTATGTCCAATGTTTTTAAATCCTTCTGGAACTTTTTCAACAAAATCTGTATGGCTCATTAAGAAACCATTTGTATTTTCAAATCCTTCGAAAAGTAGGGAAGAGTTGTCAATAGATACATCTGTTGTACCATATTCTCTTTTATCAGCTCTTGCAACATTACCACCTAATGTGTATGTCATAAGTTGCATTCCATAGCATATTCCAAGTACAGGTATTCCAAGTTCAAAAATTCCTTCTGCACATCTTGGAGAATCTTCTCCATATACGCTTGCAGGTCCTCCTGTAAAAATAATTCCCTTTGGATTTTTTTCTTTAATTTTTTCAATAGAAATGTCAAAAGGAACAACTTCTGAATAAACATTACATTCTCTTACACGTCTTGCTATTAATTGATTGTATTGTCCACCAAAGTCTAAAATTAAAATTAATTCATTGTTTTTCACGATATATCCTCCTAAACAAATATTTTGTAATATTTTATCATATTTTAAATTAAAAGTAAAGAAAAAGCGGAAGATTAATCTTCCACTTTTCCAATTGCTAGGAACATAGGCTTTATTCCTATTTTGGCATATTCAGAAATCATGTTGTCAATATCAACATCTTGAATCTCTGTATATACAGAAGGACGTTCTGTCCATGTTCCATTGCTTTCGCGCCGGGCAAAATGATAGTCATAATATTCTGGTCTTCCTTCATAGTCGAATTTTATAGCAACAAAGCCAAAAAATACAACTAACCATTCACCATCAAGTAAATCATCTACGCTATTTACTTTCCGGCAAGTCCGGTGATAGGTATCTTGACATTTTGTTGAAATTTCAACAAATGGATCTGAATTGTACCATAAATTCAATTCTGAATTTGGTATGTCCTCCTTTTCAAGTTTTAATGCATATGTCATGCAATTAATGAATTTTTTCATTTCGATTCCTCTCTTTCAACAGTTAATTACATATATTATAACATATTTTTAAAAATTTTTCAAAATTATTGCAAAAGAAAACTTAAATTGTTATAATTTTTATATTAAGAAATAAGGAGGAAACAAAAATGGCAAAAATTGTTGAAGGAATATCAAGAACATTTAACGAATTCTTATTATTACCAAACTTAACAACAGAAGAATGTATACCAAACAACGTATCATTAAAAACACCACTAGTAAAATTCAAAAAAGGAGAAGAACCAAAATACTCTGCAAACATACCAATGGTATCTGCAATAATGCAATCAGTATCAGGAGAAGAAATGGGAATAGCACTAGCAAGAGAAGGAGGAGTAGCCTTCATTTATGGTGCACAATCAATAGAAAGTCAAGCTAACATGGTTAGACATGTAAAAAAACACAAAGCAGGATTTGTAGTAAGTGACTCTAATGTAAAAAGTGAAACACCACTAAGAGATGTTATAGAACTTACAAAAAAAACAGGTCATTCAACAGTAATGATAACAGAAGACGGAACAGAAAACGGAAAATTTTTAGGATTAGTTACAGATAAAGACTATAGAATATCAAGAGATGATTTAAACGCTCCAATTGATAATTATATGACACCAAAAGAAAAAGTTATTTGGGCAGAAGAAGGTATCACTTTAGTAGAAGCAAATGATATAATTTGGGAAAAGAAAAAAGAATGTTTACCAATATTAACAAAAGAAGGTAATCTAAAATATTTAGTATTTAGAAAAGATTACGAAGAAAGAAAAAATAATCCAAATTCCTTATTAGATGAAAATAAAAGATATATTGTCGGAGCAGGAATAAACACAAGAGACTATAAAGAAAGAATACCTGCATTAGTAGAAGCAGGAGTGGATTTAGTATGTATGGACTCTTCAGATGGATATTCAGTATGGCAAAAAAATACTATAGATTATGTAAGAAAAACATATGGAGATAGTGTAAAAATAGGAGCAGGAAATGTTGTAGATGCAGAAGGATTTAGATATTTAGCAGAAGCCGGAGCAGACTTTATCAAAGTCGGTGTAGGTGGAGGGTCTATCTGTATAACACGTGAAACAAAAGGAATTGGTAGAGGACAAGCAAGTGCATTAATCGACGTAGTAAAAGCACGTGACGAATATTACGAAGAAACAGGAATTTATATTCCAATATGTTCAGACGGAGGAATTGTACATGACCATCATATAACAATAGCATTATCATTAGGAGCAGACTTTGTTATGATGGGAAGATATTTTGCAAGATTTGACGAAAGCCCTACAAGAGTATTAAAAATAGGAAATAACTATGTAAAAGAATACTGGGGAGAAGGATCTAACCGTGCTAGAAACTGGCAAAGATATGACATGGGAGGAGAAAAGAACAAATTATCTTTTGAAGAAGGTGTTGATTCTTACATTCCTTATGCAGGACCATTAAAAGACAATTTAAATGTAACAGTAACAAAAATAAAATCAACAATGTGCAACTGTGGAGCAATAACAATTAAAGAATTACACGAAAAAGCAAGATTAACTTTAGTTTCTAATGTAAGTATTGCAGAAGGTAGTGCACATGATGTTATGCTAAAAGAAGTAGATAAAAATTATAATAATTAATAACAAAAATGTCCTTTTAACAAAGGGCATTTTTATAATATCCCAGCCGTAGGAATATAACTATCATCAGGAGGATAAACATACTCATCAGAAGAAGGTTTGTCAACACTTTTTATATCAGTAACTTTAACAATAGGCATATCACCATGATAATCACCTTTAATAATGGTTCCTGTAACTTTAACCCACGAATTATCAGTAAAATTCTTAGCATTATCGCACTCACACAAAAAGCCAACAACAACAGACTGGGAATTAGAACTAACAATCATGTCACGAGCCAGAACAAATTGATTATCTTGCAAATCTAAAACCCTATAAACATAGCCTGTAAAGCAAATCTTTTTACCAACATAAGAATCAATATTTTCATGAACAGTCTTTAAAACATTTGTATAATTTTTGGGTTGAATTTCAGAAACACCATTTTGAGGAAAGCAACTTTGAGATTTAGAAGCATTATTAGCACCACCAAAAACTCTATACATAACAATTCCCAAAATAACAACTAAAAGCGCAATTATCCCAATAAAAAAATATTTAAAAATTTTACCTCCATTAACTTTAACATTAAAAATAAACATACAAAAACCCCTTTTCAATTCTCAATTTACAATATATTTAATACATCAATAACAAAATTTTATAGTACATATTAAAATGTATTTACGAGCAAAAAAAATATGCTTATTTTTTTTATTAAAAATACTTGCTAAAAACCAATTTTAGTGATATAGTAACAAAGTACAAAAGGGAAAATTAGTAACAAAAAATTTTCCACAATATCAAAAATAAACTTAGGAGGAATGTACCAAATGAAATTTTTCAAAACATACAGCGAAAAAGAAGTAAAAAGGGTAATGCCAATAGTAAAAAAAATTAATGAATTAGAACCAGAAATGGAGAAGTTAACAGACCTCGAATTAAGAGGAAAAACAGAATATTTCAAAAAGCAATTAGCAGATGGAAAAACATTAGACGATATATTACCAGAAGCTTTTGCAGTAGTTAGAGAAGCTTCAAAAAGAGCATTAGGAATGAGACACTTTGATGTCCAATTAATAGGTGGAATTATATTACACCAAGGAAGAATTGCCGAAATGAAAACTGGTGAAGGAAAAACATTAGTCGCAACATTACCAGTATACTTAAATGCACTAGAAGGAAAAGGAGTTCATGTAATTACAGTAAACGACTACCTAGCAAAAAGAGATAGTGAATGGATGGGAAAATTATATAAATTCTTAGGACTTTCAGTAGGACTAGTAATTGCAGGAATGGACCCACAAGCAAAACAAAAAGCATATGCAGCAGATATCACATATGGTACAAACAACGAATTTGGATTTGATTATTTAAGAGATAATATGGTAATCTATCAAAATCAATTGGTACAAAGAGGATTACACTATGCAATTGTCGATGAAATTGATAGTATTTTAATAGATGAAGCAAGAACACCGCTTATCATATCTGGTAGAGCAAACGAATCTTCAGATTTATATAAAAGAGCAGATAACTTCGTAAAAAAATTAGAAGCAAAAGTTATAGTAGAAGAAGATGTAAAAGATTTTGAACAAGCAGAAGACAACGAAAAATATGATTACATTGTAGACCTAAAAGCAAAATCTGCATCATTAACACAAAAAGGTATTAAAAAAGCAGAAGAATTCTTTAACTTAGAAAACTTCAACGACCTAGAAAATTCAACAATAGTACATCATGTAAACCAAGCATTAAGAGCAAATGGTGTAATGAAAAAAGATATAGACTACATCGTAAAAGATGGAGAAGTTTTAATTGTAGACGAATTTACAGGACGTATCATGTATGGAAGAAGATACAACAATGGACTACATCAAGCAATTGAAGCAAAAGAAAAAGTCAAAATTGCAGACGAATCAAAAACACTTGCAACAATAACATTCCAAAACTTCTTTAGAATGTATGATAAATTATCTGGTATGACTGGCACAGCCATGACAGAAGAGGCAGAATTTGAAGAAATATATAATTTAGACGTTGTTGAAATACCAACAAATAAACCTATGGTTAGAAAAGACGAAAATGATGTTATATACAAAAATGAAAGAGCAAAATTTAAAGCTGTTGTTGAAAGTGTTAAAGAAAGCCATGAAAAAGGACAACCAGTTCTAATTGGTACAGTATCAATCGAAAAATCAGAAAAATTAAGTAAATTACTTGATAAAGAAAGAATACCACATGAAGTATTAAACGCAAAATCACATGAAAAAGAAGCTATGATAGTTGCCCAAGCAGGTAAATTTGGTGCAGTTACAATTGCTACAAACATGGCAGGACGTGGTACTGACATTATGCTAGGTGGAAATAGCGAATACTTAGCAAAAGAAGAAATGAGAAAAAATAAAGTACCAGAAAACTTAATAGAAGAAGCAAACACATATTATGAAACAGACGACCAAGACATATTAAGAGCAAGAGAACAATTCAATAAATTAGTTGAAAAATATGACGAAAAAATAAAAGAAGAAAAACAAAAAGTTATAGATGCTGGAGGTCTAAAAATAATTGGTACAGAAAGACACGAATCAAGAAGAATTGACAACCAATTAAGAGGACGTTCTGGACGTCAAGGCGATGTCGGAGAATCAAGATTCTTTATCGGACTAGATGATGACTTAATGAAAATCTTTGGCGGAGACGCAATAACAAAAGTTTACAATACATTAGGTGCAGACGAGGACATGCCAATAGCTTCAAGATTAATTTCAAGAGCAGTTGAAAATGCTCAAAAGAAAGTTGAAGGTAGAAACTTTAGTATCCGTAAAAATGTATTAAAATATGATGATGTTATGAACGCACAAAGAGAAATCATTTACAAACAAAGAAGAGAAGTTCTTGACGGGGAAGACATCCATAGTAATATCTTAAATATGATAAAAAGTATTGCAGAAGAAACAGTGGCAATGTTTGTTGAAGGCGAAGATGGAAAAACAATCAATGTAGAAGCTTTAAATACAGAAATAACAAACGAATTTGGTTTAGAAATGTATGACTTCATTAAAGAACATGAAAATGATTCAAATGCAATTATAGAAGAATTAGAAAAACAAGCATTAAATAAATATCAAGCAAAAGAAGAAGAAATTACTTCTGAAAAAATGAGAGAACTTGAAAGAGTTGTAATGCTTAAAGTTGTTGACGAAAAATGGATGAACCATATTGATAATATGGACGAATTAAAAAATGGTATTGGATTAAGAGCTTACGGACAACAAGATCCAGTTGTTAAATACAGAATGGAAGGTATGGATATGTTTGAAGAAATGATTGCAAACATAAAAGTAGATGTTGTTAAAATTCTTATGAATATCAGAAGACAAAATGGTGAAGTAAAAAGACAAGAAGCAGTAAAAATTACAGGTGCAGCATTAGAAGCTATCAATAGTGTTGATGGTGGTAAAAAAATAAATACTCCTGAATATAGTCAGACAGTTGTAAATGAAGGACCAAAAGTTGGTAGAAATGACCCATGTCCATGTGGAAGTGGAAAGAAGTATAAGAATTGTTGTGGAAGAAATAAATAATAATTATTCCACAGTTTTATTGGAGGATTACTTCAGAACAAATCTGAAAATTTTAAATATATGAAATTATATATAAAAATGCAGTCGAATGACTGCATTTTTTATTACAATTTTAATATCCTAAATTTTTTTAATTTCCAAACAATAACCTTAAACTTAATTTCCAAATTTCCATACCGTGTGAAACATTTAGGCGTGGAATTTTATAATTATCATCTTTTCTTGAAGCCTTTCTATAATCTTTTCTAGTAGGCCCATAAGCAAAAGCAAGTAATCCATCACTAGATTCCCAACTATTTATTAAATCCTCATTATATTGTCCAAATGGATAAGCAAGAAATTTTGTATTAGCAATATTATTATTAAATACAGAAAAATCTTTTTCCATTTGTTCTTTTGAAACTTCATTTATTGAATTATGATAATGTAATCCATATGTATGAGAGCAAAAATCAATATTAGGATACTCCTCTTTAGACTTTTCAACTAACTCTAAAGGCATATATGTTTTTATATTTCCATTCCAGTCTGTTTGAGTGGCATTTTGAACATATTCACCAATTAAAAATACAGTAGCATTCATATTGTATTTTTTTAATAGGGGAAAGGCATAATGATAATTAGATAAAAATCCATCATCAAAAGTAATTAAAACACTTTTTTGAGGTAAATTAAGCATACCTTGTTTCCACTCATAAAACTCTTCCATAGTCAATGTTTTATAATTATGTTTTTTAAAATATTTTAATTGTTCTTCAAAATTTTTAACATCAATTGTCCAATCCTTTTCACTTTCAAAATTTGTTTTTTCTTCTACGGTCGCTAAATTGTGATAACATAGTACTGGTATTTTATTTTTGTTTATTATATATATATAACAACTTATTAATATAAATAAAGTACATATTGCAATTAATACTATAATAATGTTTCTTTTCATTTTTTTACCTCCTACAGGTGTTATTCTATCAATTATTATTAATTTTGTCAAAAGTTGCATTTTGCTGTAAAAATAATTGTAAACCAACGAAAACAGGGTAAAATAGAATGATTGACAAATTATGTAAAATATGCTAAGATATGTAACATAAAAATGCAATATGGAATAAAAAATAAGGAGAGTGTAAAAATGTTAGAACTTGAAGAAAATATTAGATTACTAGAAGAATTAAAATCAAAATTGCAGAATTTAGGTGAGTCTCTTTGACATTGCCAAATTAGAAGAAGAACTTAGCAAACTAGAAGAGAAAACGGCAAACCCAGATTTTTGGGCAACAAATAATGAAGAAACAAAAAAGGTATTATCAGAAATAAAAAAAATAAAAAGCAAAGTCATAAAATATAGAGAACTTGAAAAAGAAATAAACGATTCATTAGAACTATCCGAATTAGTAAAAGAAAGTTTTGAAGAAGAACTTTTAAAAGACATAATAAAGAGTACAAAAAAGGAGCAAAAGGAATTAGAAAGGTTAGAACTAGAAACACTTTTATCAGGCAAATATGATGCAAATAATGCTATTGTCACAATACATCCAGGTGCAGGTGGAACGGAATCACAAGACTGGGCAGAAATGTTATATAGAATGTACACAAGATGGGCCACAAAAAATGAATATGAAGTAAAAGAATTAGACTATCTTGAAGGAGAAGAGGCAGGAATAAAAAGCGTTACATTTGAAATAATAGGTCAAAATGCGTACGGATACATGAAAAGTGAAAAAGGTGTACATAGATTAGTTAGAATTTCACCATTTGATAGTGGTGGAAGAAGACATACATCATTTGCATCAGTTGAAGTTTTACCAGAAATAACAGAAGATATAGAAATAAATATTAATCCAGATGACTTAAGAATAGATACATACCGCGCATCTGGAGCAGGTGGTCAGCACATAAATAAAACATCATCCGCAGTAAGAATTACGCATATTCCAACAAATACAGTAGTTGCCTGTCAATCAGAACGTTCGCAAATTCAAAATAGAGAAACTGCTATGAGAATGTTAAAATCCAAATTATTTGATTTAAAAGAGCAAGAACACAAAGAAAAAATTGAAGATTTAAAAGGTGAACAAAGAGACATTGCATGGGGAAGCCAAATTCGTTCTTATGTTTTCTGTCCTTACACAATGGTCAAAGACCACAGAACAAATTATGAAGTTGGTAATGTTCAGGCAGTTATGGACGGAGATTTAGATGGTTTTATGGAAAGCTATTTAAAACAAAATTTATAAATTTTAAAGTGAACAAAAAATATGTAAATCAGTTTACTTAACAATAAGTTTAAATAAAAGAATTATGGAAACATAGTTCTTTTTTTGCATAATATATAAAGAGCCATATTTTTATTAAAATAAGGCTTTATATATTATTTAAAAGAGGTGGTCCATATGGACACAATAGTAATGAAATTTGGAGGAAGTTCAGTAGCAAACAATGATAAGTTGAAAATAGTGGCTAAAAAAATTATAGATATGTATAATAAAGAAAATAACATAGTCGTAATACTATCAGCTCAAGGAAAAACAACAGACAAATTAATAAACGAAGCTTCACAAATAATAGAAGAAAATACAGAATATGATAAAAACACAAAGAATTCTGACATTGAGAAATGCTCATCAAATTCTAAAAAAAATACATCAACAAATCTTGAAATTTTTCGAGAAATGGATATGTTACTCAGTTCAGGAGAGCAAATATCAATTTCTAAATTAAGTATATTATTAAATAAAATGGGATATAAATCAATATCACTTACAGGTTGGCAGGCAGGAATACTTACAGACAATACAAATCAAAATGCAATTATAAAAAACATAGATACAACAAGAATTTTACAAGAACTTGGAAAAAGAAAAATTGTTATAATAGCAGGATTCCAAGGTTATAACGAAAATCTTGATATTACAACATTGGGTAGAGGGGGCTCAGATACATCTGCTATTGCAATTGCTGCAGCGCTAAAGGCAAAAGAATGTTATATTTTTTCTGATGTAGATGGAGTATACACAGCAGACCCTAATAGAATTCCAGAAGCAAAAAAAATCCCTGCACTATCATATAATGAAATGATGGAAATTTCCAGTGAAGGAGCTAAAGTTCTTCACAATAGATGTGCTGAAATAGGTGATAAGTTTAAAATTCCTATTATAACAAAATCAACTTTTAATAATAAAGCAGGTACTATTATTACTGATATTATTGAAGAAAATACTATTAAAAGTATTGTTAAAAAGGATATTTCGAGAATTTCTATCGTTGGTAATGGAGTTATAAGAAATTATGATTTTATTAAAAATTTATTAGATATTATTAAAAAGAATAAACTAGAAATGCTTGAGTTTAATGTTTCTGAGTCTAAGATTTCGGTTGATTTTAAGGGGATAGTGGATGATAAAATTTTAAAAGAAATTCATTATAAAATTTAAAGTAAAAAAAGTTACCAAGGTAAGAATTTTTTTTCTTACCCTTTTTCGTTCTAAAAAAGACAACCCATGAATATATATAAATATCAGGGAAATAAAAAGATTTTTGAAAGGAATGTGATTACAATGACAATAGATGAAAGAAAAACAATAAACACTGGAGTAATACAAAACCTAATATTAGAAAATAGGGAAAAACTAAGCATCTCTGGAGTAAATGATGTATTAAGTTTTGACGATCAAGTAGTAATGGTAGAAACAGAACTTGGCCTATTAACAGTAAAAGGTGAAAACTTAAGAATAAATAAACTAAGCATTGACACATCTGAAGTAATAATAGAAGGAGATATCTCATACTTGGCATATAGTGATAAAGAACTTGAAAAAAACAAAGGAAGCATCTTAAATAAGATATTTAAATAATTTAAAGGACTGATGAAAATATGGTGGCAAATCAAGCGAATCTATTTTTAATATTTACAATAAATGGCATATTAATAGGACTATTATTTGATATATTTAGAATTTTGAGAAAAAGTTTCAAAACACCAGATATTATAACATACATAGAGGATTTTTTCTTTTGGCTTATAACAGGGCTCATTTTATTATACTCAATATTTACATTTAGTAATGGTGAGGTAAGGTTTTATATGTTTATAGCAATTTTTTTAGGATGCTTAATATATATGATCATATTTAGTAAAGCAGTTATACATATAAACGTAAGTGTAATAAAATTTGTAATAAAAATATTGAACATAATAATAAAAATTTTTGCAATTCCGTTAAAGGCTTTAATAAACACTCTACAAAAAATTTCATTAAAGCCAATACATTTTATTACAATAAATATCAAAAAAATACACATATACAGAAATAAAAAATTAAAAACACACAATACTTAATAAAAATTAAATTTTTTAATCATTTATGAAGGATTTTATAAAAAAATGTAGAATTATATAGTATACGTATTATTTAGAGGTGAAATTACTTATGAAAAAGAAAAAATTATACAAAAGTTTATTAATATTATTAGTTTTAATATATGCATTAATTACACTAGTAAGTCAGCAAAAAGTTATTAATCAATATTCAACAAATAGCAAGGAACTCGCAAGTAAAATAAGTGAACAAGAAACGCAAAAAGCAGAACTTACAGATAAAAAGAAAAATGTAAATTCTAAAGAGTATATTGAGCAAGTAGCAAGAGAAAAACTTGATATGTATTATCCAAATGAAAAAATTTATGTAGATAAGGGAATGTAAATATCGTAAAATCAATATATAAAATAAATTATAAAAAAAATAGATTATCAAATAATTCAAAAAGCACAATTATGTGCTTTTTTTTTAAAAACCCTTCCTTTTTCTGGAAAATTGTGCTATAATATAAATATGTTATATTTATTTCGAAAAAAATCCCATTAAAAATAATATAAAAATTTAGGAGGAATTATGATAAATTTGGAAGATAAAACTCTTGCAGAGTTAAAGGAATTAGCAAAAGAAAACAATATTAAGAACATATCAAAATTAAAGAAAGAAGAATTAGTACAAGTCTTAGAACACGTTATAAATAGTGAAACTATTAGTACTACAGAAATAACAAAGAAAAATGAAACAGATATAAAAGAAGACGAAAACAATAATCAAGAAGGATACAAACTTACAAACGAAGGAGACGAAATTGTAGAAGGAATATTAGACATATTACCAGATGGATATGGATTTTTAAGAGGTGAAAACTATCTATCAAGTCCAAAAGATGTTTATATTTCAGTAATTCAAATAAGAAGATTCAAACTAGACAAAGGTGACATAATTAAGGGAATTGCAAGATGTAAAGAAGGAGAAAAATTTCCTTCATTAATATTTGTTGGTGAAGTTAATGGGGAATCACCAGAAAAAGCAGCAAGAAGAAAAAGATTTGATGAATTAACACCTATATATCCAACTGAAAGAATTAAACTGGAAACAGATAGCAAAGAATACGCTATGAGAATGATAGACCTAATGTCACCAATTGGAAAAGGGCAAAGAGGTATGATAGTTGCTCCACCTAAAGTAGGTAAAACAACATTATTAAAGAAAATTGCAAACAGTATTTCAAAAAATAATCCAGAAGAAAAACTAATTGTATTGCTTATAGACGAAAGACCAGAAGAAGTTACAGACATGAAACGTTCTATTAATGGAGAAGTTATATACTCAACATTTGATGAATTACCAGAACATCACGTAAAAGTAGCAGAAATGGTACTTGAAAGAGCGAAAAGATTAGTTGAGCAAGGACAAGATGTTGTTATATTATTGGACAGTATTACAAGACTTGCAAGAGCCTACAACCTTACAATACCATCTTCAGGAAGAACACTATCAGGTGGTTTAGACCCTGCAGCATTACATAAACCTAAAAAATTCTTTGGTGCTGCTAGAAATATTGAATTTGGTGGAAGCCTTACAATTCTTGCTACCGCATTAGTTGAAACAGGTAGTAGAATGGATGATGTTATATTCGAGGAATTTAAAGGTACAGGTAATATGGAAGTTCACCTTGATAGAAAATTGTCTGAAAAACGTATATTCCCTGCTATCGATATTAATAAATCAGGTACTAGACGTGAAGATTTATTACTTACTCCAAAGGAAAAAGAAACTGTTTTTGCATTGCGTAAGGCTATGAATAGTATGCCGGTTGCAGATGTTACTGAACATGTTATTTCTATGATGGTTAAGTCAAAAAATAATCAAGAATTTTTGGATAATATTGATGATTATATTAGAAGATTTAAATAGAAATAATTCGTGAAAAAAACAGCCCATAATATAGGAGAATAAAAAGCAACTATAGTTATTTGATACTTTAGTTGCTTTTATTGGAGGTAATATATGAAAAAAGAAAATATAATTGAAATTCCACCAGAAAATATAGAAATCATTGAAAATAACGATTACAAAAATGATGTTAAAAAGTGTTTTTTTAATCTCCCTGATGTAGCACAGGTAATAGTTATTGGTGCAAATAACTCATTAAAAAAAATAGAAAACATTCTTTATACTACACCATCATTTATCAATTTAATAAAAGCCACTATACCAGAAGTTTCATATCAAGCAATATTAAGTAATAGACAAAAAAATGAAATTGCTAAAGGTGCAATTAAATTAATGTCAAGAAAAGATGGTAGTTTAATGGCAAATCTAATTGATACAAAAACAAATAAAATTATTGAAACCATTTCACTAAAAAAACTTAATATAACACCAGAACTAAGCCATGCAATTAATGATTTCACAATGCAAATGCAAATGGCACAAATAGCAGAACAAATTCAAGTTATTAATTTTGCAATTGAAGAAGTAAAGCAAGGACAAGAATATGATAGATTAGCTACTGCATACAGTTGCCAACAAAAATTATTGCAAATAATGAGTTTTAATAATAAAGATTTAAAAACTAATGCTTTAATGAATTTAGCACTTGATGCAGAAGATAGTAGAAATTTATTAATGAAAAGCCAAATGATAAATCTGGATTTTATTAAAAAACAACCGGAAAGTTTGATAGGAAAATTTTTATCTGGTTCAAAACAAGAAGAAATAGACAATAAAATAAGCCAAATAAGAGAAAGCTTTAATGCAACAAATATGGTTTCTTTAGTTGAAGCAATTGCATATCAGGAGATAGGGGAAGATAATGCTGCCAAAAAAAGTTTAGATTATTATAATAATTTCATAAAAGAAAATTATGTGAATAACAAAAAATTATTAAATAGATTGGATTTACTAGATTCTTCCCCAATCAATTATTGGACGGAAAATTTACCAATTATAAATAAAAAAATTCAAGAAATATCTAAAAATAAGCAAACATTACTAAAAAAGGAGAATTAAAAATGAAGGAAAGAAGATGTAAAAATAAAGAATGCAATAAAATTTTGCCTGAAGGATACAAAGGTAAATATTGTGAAGCGTGTATGAATAAAAAAGCACATGGGATTAAAAATATTTTAACAAGAGTATGTAGTGTGCTTGGAGTTGTTTTTCTTATACTAAAAAGGAAAAAATAAATAATTTTATAATAAGGAAAAATCAAGAGAAGTGATATTTATTCTGCTTCTTTTGATTTTTTGCCTTATTATAAAATATGGTTGAATGATTGAACGATTGATAATGGCGATAATATGAAGAATATAAAATTATTAATATTAGAAATGCACAAATAGAAGATGTAAATAAAATTTTTGCTGCGCGCATAAATAAACAATAGAAGAGAGGTAGAAGTAGATATGGAAAAGTGTAAAAAAAGGAATACAGAACATTGCGCAAAATCAAAGTTGTATGTTTAATTTGAATATATACATTAATTTCCAATAATTTTTAAACCTGGTTAGTTTCTAAGTGTTCATAGTTTCAGTAAACTAAACGTAATATAGTCGTTTGTAAACAAAATGCTAATTATAGGCATTATTTTTTTGTCTTTAAATAAAAAACAACAAAAAAGGGCATAAATGCCCTAAAAAAACGTTTTTTTATTTTATTATACATAATAGTGTATATAATTGTCTAAAATTCGCCTGGGTTTGTTTTCTTTACTTTTTCGTATATGTCCATTTTCCATTTCATTTCTTGTATTTTTATTTTTGCATTTAAGGTTGCAATAGTTGACATTAAAATACCTATTAATATGCAAATTATAAATCCTATGAAATTTTTACTTGCTATTCCAATTAAAATAAATATTCCAATTATTATAAAGTAATAGGCGGTTATCATATTTTCAATTGTTCCTATATATTTGTAATATTTTTCTTTTTCGAATAACATCTTTTGTTTCCTCCTTTTATTTTTCGTAAGGTTTGCTAATTTTTGTTAGTCCTAAAATGTAGTCTGTAGAGGTTTTGTATAATTTTGCTAATTTTATCAAATGGTCTATTTGTAAATTATTTGTACCATTTTCTATTTGTGAATAACTGTTTTGTCTTATTCCTAAAAAGTCAGCTATTTCTTTTTGGGTATAGTCATTGTCTTCTCTTAAATCTCTTATTCTATACATTTTAATCACCTTCTTTATTATATTTTAAAATATCTTTGACAAAGATATTGACTTTTATCTTTAATAATGATATTATATTTTTAGATATCTTTAATAAAGATATCTTCAATAACACTAGATTGGAAAAGCTAAGCGAAGTACGTCTATTGTTATTACTAGCGGTATAAATAATATTGTTATTCATTAATACTCCTTTAAATATGTATTTGATATAACCTCTTTATTACCGCTAGAAACATTGTAACGTTAGGCTATGTCCCCAGTCTAGTGTTATGGTGGGGGACTATATAAAAAGAGGGAGTTTTAAAAAATGAAAGTAAAAGATTTTTTTGAAACAGAAGATGAATTTACAAAAGAAGATTTTGAAACGTTATTGTACATATTAGATATTACAAAAGATAGTTTATGTAATACGATAAAAGATTTGATTGATTCAATTAGTGATTGTGATTGTGAAGATTTAAAAACAATCGATATTGAGTATAACAAATTAGTCAATATGCGTAGAATTTGTACTAAATTTTATTGGTTAATTGATAGAAATTTAACTATTAAAGAATGGGGGAAATATTTAAAATGAAATGTCAAGGAAATTTTGTTTTTAAAACATTAACACATCGTTCAGGTGGTACTTTTAAAAATGCAGATGGTACAGATGTCACATATCCTTCTGCATATATTCTAAAAGTTGACGAGAACCTAGAAAATGGTGAAATTAATGAGCATAAGTTTAAAATTGCAGAAAATAATACAATGTTACTTAATGTATTAAAAGGTTTTAAACCATATGAACAATTAGTTTTACAATTTGAGGTTACTTTATATACAAACAGAATAGGTTTTGAGGTTGTTAATGTTATTGAGGATTAATTTAGTATATAAATATAATTTATATAGTTGAGGAAAGGAAGGGATTACTAATGTTAACTGAAGTTGATTTGTTAACTTTAATACATAACGACTTAGGTGTTATTGCGTGTCTTCTTCTTTTCTTCGTTCTGGTCAACATTTTGAAATATATTTATAAATTTTTTGATATGTTGTTCCAGTTTTAGTACAAAAGATGAAAGGAGTGTTGCGGTATGTTAAAAACTATAATTACTGCCGATATGCTAGGCGGTGTATTAAACGAGGTTGTTGGTGTATTACCAGTTGCTATACCTGTCTTAATCACATTTATAGCATTAAGAAAAGGTATTTCATTTATCCAATCAATATTGCACTCTGCTTAGTGTTTAACACTAAAGAGTTACAAAAGAAAAAGAGGAGTGATTTTTTATGGAAACTGCAAGCACAAGTGTGTTAAGCACTGTTATTACAAGTAAGATGTTACAAGGTGTACTTGATGAAATAGTAGGTATTTTACCAGTTTGTATACCTGTAATGATTACATTTATTGCATTACGTAAAGGTATTGCTTTTATACAAAGTATATTACACTCTGCGTAAGTTTACTAAAGATAAAAACAAGAGTAGAGGTTTTCTCTACTCTTTTGTTTTAGAAGGGAGTTTTTTATGAAATATAATAAAATATTATTAAATAAAATGTTATTAATTTTTTTAGTTTTTGTTATTGCTGTTTCTACATGTTTTTCTAAAGTAAAAGCAGCCAGTACAAAATATGTAACGGCAAATGATGTTACTTATACGTTGCCAGATGAGTGTACCGATAATTTTTTTATATTTGAGGGTTTTGACAATACTTTACGTTTAGTTTATGGTAATTTCCCATATTGGAGAGTTCATGAAAATAACGGCGATGTTGTCCTTTGGAATATGAACGGAGATAATAAAGCAAGTTTTTTTATATGTGATATTAATAAGGGGAGTAATGATTTTAGCAATCCTATAAAGAAATTTACTTCTACTTGGACCAGTATCAACCCCGCTAAAAATGTCAGTTATGCGGGTTGTCGTATTTTATTTTCTTCTAATGACATACATTATCCTTCTGGTGAAATTTTTTTTCAAAAAACACCAGTTCCAGTTCTGGTGGAGGTAATGAGTCCGGAGGTAGTGGAAAAGAAGACGGTTCAGGAAATTCTGGGAGTACTTCCATTGATTATAGCAGTGGTGGTGTCTTTTCTTGGATTGCGAAAGGCTTTGAAAATGTTATCAACTTTCTTAAATCGCTCGTAAGTGGTTTAAGTGATTTAGGTAGTAAAATTAGTAATTTATTTAGTGAATTAGGTAGTAATTTAAGTAATTTGTTTGGTAGTTTAGGTAATAACTTAAAAATATGGTTTAGTGATTTAAGCACAAATTTAGGCGGTTTTTTTAAAGATTTAGGAACTAATTTAAGTAAATTCTTTAGTGATTTAAGCACTAATTTGGGCGGTTGGTTTCAAAATGTTGGTGATTGGTTTAGTGACCTTGGTAATAATATTGGTAATTTTTTTGCTAATATGTTGAATGGTATTAAAGAGTTTTTTGCTGGTATTCCTGAATTTTTCAAAAGTTTTTGGGAGTCATTAAAAGATTTTTTCAAATCACTTTTTGTACCTAGCGAAGAACGTATTACAGGTTTGCAAAATACTGTTATGTCAAAATTTGATTTTATTAATAGTATAAAAACTGCTATAAGTTCATTTAATGATATTATTAATAATCTGGGTAATGCTCCAGTATTACATCTTGAATTAGGTTCAACCAAGTATACTGATAAAATGACTGTTAACGTTATTGATTTAAACTGGTATAAACCATACAAAAAATATGGTGATGTTGTTTTAACTGGTGTATTCTATGCTTTTTATTTATGGAGATTATATAATAGAATTAGTGATATTATTAGAGGTGTTGGCTCTGGTGCTGTTGACGTTATTAATATTAGTGAAGTTCAAGGGGGGAAAAGATAATGATTGTTGATTTGTTATTATTAGTTTTACAAGGTGCTTTAAGTATTCTTTTACTTCCTTTAACTGTTGTAAATATTGTTATTGACTTTGTTTCAGGTATTACTGTTTTTGTTAGTTTTTTACAAGTTATTGCATATATTTTGCCTTGGTCAAACATTTTACCTTTAATTGTTTTGACTATTGGTTTAATTGGTTTGCGTATTGGTATTGCAATTGTAAAAACAATTTGGGATTTATTGCCATTTGTATAATTTGAAAGGGGGCGATATTATGGCAAAACATCTAATGCAAATATTAATTTATTTGTTTTATATTTATCTTGCATTTATTGAAATTAGTTATTTTTATTTTAAAACAATAAAAAAAGATATTAGATTTGAAAAGGTAGGACTTTTTAAATATTTAGAATGTCCTGTTAAAACTTTAAGGGGGGATTTTGAATAATGACTTATGTTATTTTATTTTTTATGATTTGTAGTTTTTTATTAACTTTAAGTTTAGGTGAATTTGTTTTGCTTTATTTAATTAGAAAATTTATTATAAAACATAAAGCATTAAAGGGGGGCTAGTTTTATGAAAATATATTTAGATATTTGTTGTTATTTTTTTCTTTTTGCTTTTATAATTTTAGGTGGTTTGCTTATGATATTATTTCTTTTAACGCTTTTAAAAAACGCGTTTAATGAATTAAGAGGGGGCAAGTAATGTTTGGATTGTTAGTTATATTATTTATTATTGAGTGTATAGCCTTTTGTTATTTGTTTTATAAAATACTTGAAATTAACAAGGATATTGATACATTGTATGAAAATTATAGTAATTCTATTGAAAAAAACATAAAAGAAAACGTTGAAAAAAGAAGGTGTGTTTTAAAATGATGTGGTCAATTATGTGGAATATGATTAAAATGATTGTTATGTTTTTGAAATATCCTTTTTATGTTATTATCATTGTTTTAGCGCTTTTTACTTTTCTTGTTTCAGTAAACGTCGTAATTGGACTTATTCAGGGTAAAAGATTTAAGAAGGGTCAACATTATGCTGTAAAGAAAAAAAGTTTTTTTAGGCGTATCCTCGTTGATTTTCCTAGGCAATTTACTGACGACTTGTTTGATAAAGACCCTGAGTTTTTTAAATATCAAGGTTTGGTTGTTTTTGAAGGTCGTCAAGGTTCTGGAAAAACAATGTCAATGGTTGAATTTATATTGCGTATGCAAAAGGAATATCCACTTGCGAAAACAACTACTAATTTTGGTTTAACATCACAAGATATAGAATTAAAAAATTGGCAGATGTTAATTGATTATAAGAACGATAAGCAAGGCGTTATTGTTGGTATGGACGAATTACAAAATTGGTTTAGTTCTAATGATAGTAAGAACTTTCCGCCAGAAATGTTAGGAATAATAACACAAAACCGTAAAAATAGACGTATTATTCTTGGTACTTCTCAAAACTTTTATTTACTTGCAAAGGCTATTCGTTCCCAAGCAACGGAAGTGCGTAGGTGTACTACGCTCTTCCGGTTGCTTAACAATTGTTAAGCGTGTTGAACCAATTCTTGATAGTGAAGGAAATGTTCAAGAATGGAAAAATAGGGGTATGTATTTTTTTGTTCATAGTAAAGAGTTGAGAAATGCTTATGATACATATAAGGTTATTGAGAACTTAAGAAAAAGTGGATTTAAGGAAAATTCACAAGAAATATCTAATAATACTACTATTGTTTTAAATAGTAAGAAAGGTAAGTAAATTATGGCTGATTATAAAAGTTATTTAAGATGTAGTGAAGACGAAATGAAAGATACTATTTTGAGATTATATAATAAAGGCTATAGTATTAAATATATTACAAAAAAGTATTATAAATACAAAAATTTGGATTCAAAGCCTATTACTGTCAATGGAGTTAAAATGTATCCTGCTAAAATTTATAGTATGAATTTTTGCAGTTGTTATGTTATCGGTGTTATTTATGAACATATTCTTCATTGTAATGATTAATGGTCGCGGTGCTTTTTAGAACATATTTCAGTATATGTTCGTTTATAGGCGAATTTCTACAGGGGCTTTCCCCGATATGCGGGGGCAGAGATTAGAAAACGCAACGCGTTTTCATCTCTGGAGGGGGATAGTCCCCCTAAACCGCCACGCACGAAGTGCGAAAAAGAAAAAAGTACAAAAGAAAAAATCCCGCCTATCTAACAAGCGGGATTTTTGGTCATATTTGACCTTTGATTTTTTATAAAAACATTTAATTTTTGCTTATTTTTCAATACTTTGAGTTGGGCGAACACTTTGTTTGGGGGGTCGTGATTTTGTCACCCTATAAATTATTATAAACCAAAAAGTAAAAAATAATAAAAATGAATAAAAAATAAGTAAAAATAAAATAAAAAAGAGGTGTAAAAATGTATATAAATGAATTGGAACAGAATAATATTATTTATTCTGTTGATAAGATAAGATTAAAAACATTTTTGACCTATTCTGTTTTTACTGAAATTGAATTTAGATTTAAAACTTGTTGGAATAAATATGTAAAAAAATATTGGACAACACCACAATTGAAACAATTTTTTTATAATTACGATATCGAGATAGAGGAAGGGAAGAGTTTTTGGTTTGGTTTTTCTCATAATACAGAACGCCGTTCTTTTTATGAGAATGCCGAATATAATTTTACTATTGAATTCAACCCTAATAAACTAAAAGACGATAAAATAATAAAATATTTATTAAATTTGAGTGGTAAATGGTTCATTAAAAGTTTTGATTTGGCAATGGATTTAAAAGTTAATATAAATGATTTGATAACAGATACATCAGGAAGACAACGTGACGTTATTTTTAGTTATGGCTATGATAACAAAACGATAGTGTCTGGTAAGGGTGATGGCAGGTTGAAAATTTATAATAAAAAAATTGAAAGTAAATTGAATATACAAGGTGAATTAACTAGAGTTGAAATCACAAGGGAGTTAGACGATTATCCAATTGGTAATATGGTTGATTTCAAATTTGGTGATGTTTTTCCAAGTATATATTTAAACGATTATTTGTACAGTTTTAGTGATTATGAAGACAAAACATTGTTAGCAATTTTGTTTAGTGTTCAAAATGGATTTCCTATAAAATATTTAACTAAAACTTATAAAAAGAAAATAAAAACACTTTTACAAGGTGGGCATAAGGTAAGATTTAATAGTACTACTGCAACGCAAGTTGTAAGGAAAACTATATTTTTTTATTTTATGAATAATCAAAAAGTGAGGTGGATGTAGTGAGTAAGGTTTCTAGTAAAATTAATAAAATAAAAAGAAAATTAGATAATATTAGTGGTTTAGAGGATGATTTTATAATTTCTAATATTAATAAATTAGATTTATTTGTTGATTTAATGATTAATGATATAAATAATTATTTAAAAGAAAATCCATTAAATGGTACAATATTTAAGAATAGAGGATAGGCAAAATAGCCTATCTTTTATTTTTTGTTATTGTAAACATTGCACAAAATCAAAGTTTTGTGCAATAAGAGATAGGAGCAAAATAATAGAACCCCTTTTAGAGTTCTACCTACAAGTTCTTGTAACTACTAACCTTAACGGCTTCACTAGCTATTTATTAGCTATCGTTTGACTAACATTATTACTTTATAATTTATTCCTTGTAATAATGTTAGTCTAGTCCCATATATTTATTTCTAAAATCAATTTTAAATCAGTTTTATAATTTATCCTTATAATTTTACATCTAAATAATTTTTCTATTTAAAATTTAATTTTATTACTTAATAATTTTTATTTCATATTATATTTTATATAAATTTTCCAAAAATCTTCAAAATGCCTATTTCTCTATATTTGCCGTATTTTGCCAATAACAAACTATAAGTCTTAAAAATAAAAACGGCTTAAAATCGATTCTCGTGCGTCGTTTTTTTTAGGTATTTTTTCAGTTTTTTATATATTTATATAAGTATAAAAAATTTGGTTATTTTTTATCTAAAATCTCTCCAACCCAGAATTATCAATATTTTGCTAAAATACTAAACAACAAGTTATATGGCTTAAATATAAAAATGGCTTAAAATCGATTCTCATAAGCCGTTATTTTAGATCTTTTAGAGATTACTTTAGCATTTGCAGATAATTATAAAAATTGCATGTATATAACTAAAATTTTCATAAACAACTCAAATAAATCTAAATTTAATATTTAGATGAATAATTTAATATTGCAATATTGTAATTGGCTTAAAATTGATTTTCGTAAGTTTAAATTATAATAATTAAAATACATATAAATTAAAAACCAAACATTAAAATTTGCAATTAACAAATGTTCGTTTTAAAAATTCTATAAATTTAAAATCTTTAATTTATAATGTTTTAAATTTTATTTTTAATTTTAAAAATTTTTAATTGTAAATCTTAAATAAATTTTATGTTGTATAAACTTTGCACAAAATTTTTCTGCATATTTTACTATAAATATTTATATTAAATATAAAGCTACAGCATCAAAAATAGTACTATCCCCCTACTCTACTGATTTTTTAGAATTCATATTTTTTTATTTCACAATTTTTTAATCCTCTATCTAAGAACAAACCATTTTTTATACCTTCAAAATAACCATCAAATGCTTTTGATACCCCACTGTGAGCTATTACTAGAACATTTTTATAGTCCTTTATTTTTAATTCATCTAAAAAGTTATATATTCTTTTAAAGAATTCTTGTATATTTTCACTTGTTCCATATTGTATTTCAGTATAATAGTTCCAGTATTCGTCTCTATTTGTTATATCTAGAGATTGTCCAGACAAACTACCGGGATTTCTTTCTTCTAATCTATTATCAATAAGTATTTCTTTTTCTTTAACATTTATAATTTTAGCTGTATGCTTTGCTCTAATTAAAGGAGAACAAATTATAATATCATAATCAATTGTTTTTATTTTTTCTCTTAATTCTTCAGCCTGTTTTATACCTTTTTTAGTTAAATCTTCATTTTCATTATTATATTGTTTTAATGCGTTATGTGGGACTTCTCCATGTCTTATTATATATACTTTCATTATATTTCACTCCTATTTATAAATTATCAAATTGTTTACCTCCAATTTTATTCATTATTCAAAAAATTCATCACCAAATCTATAATTACATCTTTTTCCTTTGGATTCGATTCAGCAATTAATAAAGTAAGAGCCGTTAATGTATTATTATCAATTACTTGTTTACCGTTTTTATATAATATTCCGTAAAAATTTAGAAAATATATAAACAAAGTTGCTGCAATTCTTTTATTGCCATCTGCAAATACATGATTTTTTACTATTAAATATAAAAAATTTGCTCCTTTTTCTTCTATACTTTTGTAGATATCCTGTCCGTGCAAAACTTTGATAAATGTTACCAATAATTGATTCCAATCCTTTATCTCTTTCAACTGCAAAAAGAGAACTTTCTTCGTTAAATCTTAATTTATTAATTATATTTATGCATTCCTGGTATTCAATTTTTCTATCGTCTGTATTTCCTTCAATTTTCTTTAAAGTTCTATGATCATAATCATCTAATAAGTCTAATGCTTTTGAATATCCTCCTATTACTTTTAATATTTCTTTTGCATCATTTCCTTCTAGTCTTTCATCAATACGATTAGCAATATCTATTAATTTTATAGTTTTTTCCAAGTATTCTAATCTTTTTTGATTTACCGCATAACCTTTTAACATGTAGTCTTTTAGTATGTTTGTTGCCCATTTTCTGAACAAAATACCTTGTTTGCTATTTACTCTATATCCAATAGAAATAATCATATCTAAATTGTAATATTGTACATTATATTTTTTTCCATCTTCAGCAGTATGCTCAAAAAATGAGCATACTGAACTTTCTACTAATTCTTCATCTTTATAAATATTTTGAATATGACGAGTGATTGTTCTTCTATCCTTCCCAAATAATTCTGCCATTTGTTTTTGTGTAAGCCACACAGTTTCATCTTTTAAGTTTACTTCTAATTTTATTCCTTGGTTTTCAAATAAAATAATTTCATTTCTTTTTTCGTCCATAAGAACACATCCCTTATATAAAATTTAGTTCTTAGTATATCTATTGGTACATATAAGTTTTAACTTTTTAGTATTTTTGAACTATTGAATATATTTTACAACAAGGATAAATATTTGTCTATACTTTTTTAAATTATTTATTTTTATATTTTTGAAAAAACTGTCGCGGCATCAAAGTTTTGCGCAAAAAGAGATAGGAGTAAAATATATAGACTATGATTATAGTCCTACCCAGTTATTTCAGTACTTTCAATGCAGGAGCTGTGCGATTACTTTACCGCGCAGTACGAAAAGACGGGCCGCAAGGT
>OLOQ01000755.1_pt1 | contig 34407 bp, 39 predicted proteins | sample 1673101 | NCBI WGS metagenome assembly OLOQ01 (sample SAMEA3136754, study PRJEB25190) | human gut metagenome | biome: human gut; feature: human-associated habitat; material: faeces | place: Austria | collected 2013 | reverse complement strand
CGCCGTTTTCCAAAATGGCATACTGGAGCCGGGGCAGCTCCCGGACCGTGGCCAGGGGCTTGTAGCGGATTTCCGGTTTACGGCGGATGACGCCGTAGCCTGAGCAGGGCACGTCACAGAGGACGCGGTCCATGGGCCCCAGGCCCTCGTAGGGCTTGGAAGCGTCCTTGCGCCCCGCCTGGATGCAGGAGAGCCGCAGCCGCTCCGCCCCCTGCTGAATCAGCCCCACGCGGCCCTTGTACAAATCAAAGGCGTGCAGGCTGCCGGTATTCTCCATGTCCTCGGCCAAGGTGAAGCTCTTCCCGCCGGGGGCAGCGCAGCAGTCGCAGACAGCCTGCCCGGGCCGGGCCTCCAACAGCGAGCAGGCCAGCTGGGCGGAGAGGTCCTGCACATGGAACAGGCCCTCCTGGAACTCCTCCAAGCTGGCGGGAGAGCCCTCCCCCTCTGCCACTGCCGCCCAGGGCAGGGACTCCACCGGTTTCAGGGAAAAGCCCTGCCGTCCCAAAGAGGCGGCCAGGCCCTCTGCCGTGGCCCGCAGGGGGTTGATTCGCAAGTACAGCGGGGCCCGGCGCTGGAAGGCCTCCAGCAGCTGGGCGGTGAGCTCCTTCCCGTAGGAGCGCTGCCACAGGGCGATGAGCTCCTGGGGGATGGAATAGCGCAAGCTCAGCGCCTGGAGGCTGTCCCCCTGGGGCAGGGAGAGGCCCGCTTTTTTCCGCGCCAGGCTGCGCAGCACCCCGTTGACCAGCCCCGCGAAGGCGCCCCCTTTGATTCCCTTGGCCTCCTCCACCGCCTCGTTGACGGCGGCGGAATCGGGCACGCGGTCCAAGTAGAGAATCTGGTAGGCGGCGCACAGCAGCAGCGCCCACACCTGAGGGTCCAGCTTTTTCTGGGGGTTGGCAAGGCAGCCCCGCAGGAAGTGCTCCAGGGGCAGGCGGCGCTCCAGCACCCCGTAAAAGATGGTGGAGGCCAGCCCCGCGTCCCGGGCATCCAGCCCGGCGGCACGCAGCGCCTTATCGATGACGATATTGGAATAGCCCTCGTTCTCTTCCATTTGCAGCAGGGCTTGGGTCGCCGTGTGGCGTGGGGTGTGTTTCATAGCGCTCCTTGTCCTTGGGTTAGGGGGTTTCGATGGGGAGTGTATCTGTCAATGGCTTGCCGTCTCTATCCAGCAGCGGGATGAGGTTGGAACCGCTCAGGCCCACAAAGGACAGGTAATTGACGCCGGTCTGCTTATCCACCAGCACCGCCAAATCCCCGCCCTGGAAGGCCTCTCTGCTTTTCACGGCAAAGCGCTCCTCTTTCTCTTTCTTTTGAAACATGGTCAGCACTCCTTTTTCTGGCTTACACGTTTTCTAAGGGCAGTTTGTCCACCAGAGGCTTACCGTCTTTGTCCAGCAGGGGGCTCAGCGGGGCGCTGGATGACGCCAGATAGGTCACATAGTTGACGCCGGTTTGGCTGTCCACCACCACGTCCAGATCCCGGCCGTGGAGGCTTTCCCGGCTTTTCAGCACAAAGCGCCCTGGCTGTATCTCAAGCATTTTCCGGCCCTCCAAAGTGGGAATCCTTTTCCAGGGGATGGCCCAACAGGTAGCTTTTGCCGTCCATACGCTTGCCGTTTTCCGTTTGGAGCTCTGTCAGCTCCAAGGCGCCCTGGCCGCAGTAGACCAGCAGCACGCCCTCCTGCACGAAGGCCTTACCGGGCTGGCCGCTGCCCTCCCGCACCCGGGAGGCGTGGAGCTTCAGCTTTTTCCCGTCCAGATAGGAGACGGCGGAGGGCCAGGGGTTCAGCCCCCGGATGAGGTCGTGGACCTGCTGGGCGGGCTTGGTCCAGTCCACCAGGGACAGCTCCTTGGAGAGCATGGGGGCGTGGGTGGCCTGGGCTTCCTCCTGGGGGATGGGCGTGAGGGCGCCCTGCTCCAGCTTCTCTAAAGTTTCAATCAGCAGCTGGGCGCCCAGGTCTTTCAAGCGGTCGAACAGCTGGCCAGAGGTCTCCTCCTCCCCCACGGGCGTTTCGGCTTTTAAGAGCATGTCGCCGGTGTCCATGCCCTCTGCCATGAACATGGTGGTGACCCCTGCCGTCTTGTCGCCGTTGAGCACCGTCCACTGGATGGGCGCGGCCCCCCGGTACTTGGGCAGCAGGGAGCCGTGGACATTGACGCAGCCCAGGCGCGGAGCGTCCAGCACGGCTTTGGGCAGCAGCTTGCCGTAGGCCACCACCACAATGACGTCGGCGCCCCAAGCCTGGATTTCCCGCTGGGTGTCCTCCCCGCGGAGGTTCACCGGCTGGAACACGGGGATGTTGTGCTGCAAGGCCAGCTCCTTGACAGGCGGCGGCTGGAGCTTGTGGCCCCGGCCCTTGGGCTTGTCCGGCTGGGTGTACACGGCGCAGACCTCATGGCCGTGGCGCAACAGCTGTTCCAGGGAGGGCACGGCGAAATCCGGCGTGCCCATAAAGATGACCCGCATGGCTTACTCCTCTTCTTCGGCGATGCCGTTTTGCAGCTCCTCGGGGGTGAGCATGCGGCTGACGTGGGAGGTGAACAAAATGCCGTGGAGGTGGTCTATCTCATGGCAGAAGGCCCGGGCGCACAGAGCTTCGCCGGTCTTTTCAAACCAGTTGCCGTCGCGGTCCTGGGCGCGGACCGTCACCTTCATGGGGCGCTTGACCAGGCCGAACTCTCCGGGGTAGGAGAGGCAGCCCTCGGCGCCGTTCTGCTCGCCCTCTGTAGCGATGATTTCGGGGTTTACCAGCTCGATGGGGCCCTCGCCCACATCCACCACGCACACGGCGCGCAGGATGCCCACCTGGGGGGCGGCAAGGCCAGCGCCGTCGGCGTCGGCCAACGTTTCCTTCATGTCGTCCAGCAGCTGATGGAGCTTCTTGTCAAACTTTTCCACCTTGCGGCATTCCTTTTCCAGGACGCTGTCGCCAAAGCGCACAATTTTTCTGATGGCCATACTGTTTCAAGTCCTTTCACATTTATAAAATCCGATAGGGGTTGGGGTCCGCGTAGGCTGTCACCTGCTGGAACTCCCGCAGGGACGCGAACTGCAGCAGCAGCCGGGAAACCATCTCCCGCAGGCGGAGGGAGTTCCGGCACTTTATCAATAGCTTGTAGCGGTATTTGCCGCTGACCCGGGCCACTGCCGCCGGGGAGGGCTGCAGCACCCGCAGGGGCAGGCCGCTGTACTCCTGCTGGGCCAGGCTGCCCAGCAAGTGGAGGAAGGCGTTGGCCCCCTGTCTGACCAAAGGCTCCTTCTCCCCCACAAAGCCGATGACAAGGATGTCCACAAAGGGCGGGTAGAGCATGGCCTGGCGGAAGAGTATCTCCTGGCGGTAGAAGCCGAAGTAGTCCTGCTGGGCGGCCAGGTGGAGCACCGGGTTTTCGGGGGCATAGGTCTGGATGATGGCCCGGCCGGGGTACTTGCCCCGCCCCGCCCGGCCCACCACCTGGGTGAGCAAATCGAAGGTGCGCTCGTTGCTGCGAAAGTCGTCGCTGAACAGCGCCTGGTCCGCCGAGAGCACACCCACCAAGGTGACGTTTTCAAAGTCCAGGCCCTTGGCTACCATCTGGGTGCCCACCATGACGTCGTACTCCCCCCGGGCGAACTGGTCCAGCTTCTTCTCCAGGGAGTACTTGGCGGCCACGGAATCCGTGTCCACCCGGAGCACCCGGGCCTCTGGCAGCAGCTGCTGGAGCTGTTCCTCGGCCCGCTGGGTGCCCGCCCCCCGGAAGGTGACGGTGTCGCTGCCGCAGGAGGGGCAGTGGCGGGAGTAGGGCACGGAGTAGCCACAGTAGTGGCACATCAGCCGGCCGTTGGCGCTGTGGTAGGTCAAGGAGATGCTGCAATGGGGGCAGCTGACCACCTCGTGGCAGGTTTTGCAGGAGGCAAAGGTGTGGTAGCCCCGGCGGTTCAGCAGCAAAATGGACTGCCGACCCTCTTGGAAGTTCTCCTGCAAGGCCCGGGCCAGGGTGCCCCCAAAGGAGGTCTCCCCCGGCGGGGCGTCCTGGTTCATGTCCACCAGCTCCACCTGAGGCAGCGCCGCCTGGCCAAAGCGCTCCTCCAGCCGGTGGAAACCCATCTTCTTCTCCTGCGCCATGCGGGTGGTCTCCACCGAGGGCGTGGCCGAGGAAAACAGGCAGAAGGCCCCCTCCTTCCAGCAGCGGTAGCGGGCCACCTCCCGGGCGTCGTAGCGGGGGGAGGACTCGGACTTATAGGTGTGCTCCTGCTCCTCGTCTATGACGATAAGGCCCAGGTCCTTTACAGGGGCGAACACCGCCGAGCGGGTGCCCACCACGATGGAGGCCTCCCCCCGGCGAACCCGCTTCCACTCGTCCAGGCGCTCCCCCAGGGAAAGGCCGCTGTGGCACAGGGCGATACCGTCCCCAAACCAGCTGCGGAACTGCCGGATGGTCTGGGCAGTGAGGGAAATCTCCGGCACCATGACGATGACGCCCTTCCCCTGCTCCCGCACGTGCTGGATGAGCTTTAAAAACACAGAGGTCTTACCGCTGCCCGTCACGCCGTAAAGCAAAGCGCTGCGGCTGCCCTGGGGGTTGTGGTACTCCCGCAGCAACTCCTGGAGGGCCTGCTCCTGGGCGGGCGAGAGGGTGACGGCGCCGGGGGACAGCTGCTCTTCTTGGAAAAAATCAGGGCGGCGGTACACCTCGTATGCAAAGGCTTCCGCCGCCCCCTTGTCCACCAGGGCGCGCACCACAGAGGCAGAGGCGCCGGTGAAGTAGCACAGCTCCTTTTCCGAGGCCTCGCCGCAGTCCAGCAGCGTTTGGTACACATCCCGCTGCCGGGGGGTGAGCTTCCCCTCGTAGCCCGGCACAGGGCGCACCATCTTGCTGGTGGCGTCCCCCACCCGGCTGGTGGCGGTGTTCACCTTGCACAGGACGCCCCGGGCCAGCAGGTCCTCCATCTCTGGGGAGCGCTCCTCCAGGCCCGTCTCCTGGGCCAGCTTGTCCAGGGGGACGGACTTCCCCGCCCCCCGCAGGAACAGGATGGCCCGCCACTGGGTTTCCGTGTAGTTTTCCCGGTCGTAATCCCGAAACTCTGGGCTGAGGACACAGCTGTCCTGCAGGCGCAGGTGGTAGCCGGTGGGAATCATCAGCTTGGCGGCCTCAAACAGCGTGCAGTAATACCGCTCCTTCAGCCACCGGGCCAGCTCCAGCATGGCGGGCGAAAGGGCGGGTTCCCTGTCCAGGACGCTGTCAATGTCCTTGACTTTCTCCCCGCCCTCCCCAGAAAGGGAAAACACAAGCCCCACCCGCCGGCGGTTCCCCGCGCCAAAGGGCACGCTGACCCGGGCGCCGGGCACTGCCTGGCTCCGCAGGTGCTCCGGGACGCGGTAGGTGAAAAGCTTATCGAAATGGTACACCGCGTTTTCCACGGCGACTTTGGCAAAAAGCGCCTCATTCATCCTCTTGCCCGGCGTCCTCCTCCGGCTCGATGATGAAGTATTTTCCCTGGACAAAGTCCTGCACGGCCATGTCCACGGGCTTATCGGTGAGGATAATCCCCTCGTCCTCGGCCTTCTGGGCAATCTGCCGGGCGCGCTTGGCCACGGCAATCACCAGGGAGTAGGTACTCTTGTGGGGGACAGTAATCATGTTAGCGGACGGTTTCAGCATCTTCCAGCACCCTTTCGATTGAATTTGTATTGCGGGAGAATTTCAGTTTCTCCGCCTTGATAATGGCCCGCAGGTCGCTGACAGCGTCCTCCAGGGCGTCGTTGTAGACGATGTAGTCGTAGTCCTTGGCGTGGGGGATTTCCTCCCTGGCCTTTGCCAAGCGCTTTTGGATGGTCTCCTCATCCTCGGTGCCGCGGCCGCGCAGGCGCTTTTCCAGCACCTTCATGGAGGGGGGCAGGATGAAGATGGACACGCACTCCGGCATCAGCTGCTTCACCTGGGCGCCGCCCTTCACCTCGATTTCCAGCACCACGTCGTGGCCCTGGTCCATCCAGTCCTCCACGGGCTGGCGGGGCGTGCCGTAGTAGTTGCCCACATATTCGGCGTGCTCCAACATTTTCCCCTCTTGGATGAGGCCCTCGAACTCCTCGCGGCTGAGGAAATAGTACTGCTTGCCGTGCTCCTCCCCAGGGCGGGGGCCCCGGGTGGTGGCGGAGACAGACAGCCGCAGGTTCTCATCCTGGGCGAAAAGTTCCTTTAAAATGGTGCCTTTCCCGCCCCCGGAGGGCGCGGAAATCACCAGCAACAATCCCTTATCCATGTTTTTCCTCCTCTTCTGGCGCGGGCTCTTCCTTGCCGTTAAAGCGGCCCGCCACCGTCTCTGGCAAAATGGCAGAGAGCACCACGTTGTCGCTGTCCATGATGAGGACCGCTTTGGTGCGGCGGCCAAAGGTGGCGTCGATGAGCACGCCCCGCTCCTTGGCCTCTTGGACCATGCGCTTGATGGGGGCGGATTCCGGGCTGACCACGGCCACCACCTTGTCGGCGGAGACCAGGTTCCCAAAGCCGATGTTCACCAGTTTCATGGTTTGCCCCCTTTATTCCACATTCTGGACCTGCTCCCGAATCTTCTCGATGAGAGCTTTGATGTCCACCACCAAATAGGCGATTTTCGAGTTGACGGACTTGGAGCCGATGGTATTGGCCTCCCGGTTCATCTCCTGCACCAGGAAGTCTATCTTCCGGCCCACGGGCCCGTCGGAATCCACCAGCTTTTGCAGCTGCTGGAAGTGGGAGCGCAGGCGCACGGTCTCCTCGTCCACGGCAACCTTGTCGGCGAAGATGGCCACCTCGGTGAGAACGCGCTGCTCGTCAAAGCGGTTGTCCTGGAGCAGCTCCTCGATCTTGGCCCGCAGGCGCTCCCGGTAGGCCTCCACCGTCTCGGGGGTGACCTGCTCTACCTGGTCCACCAGGGCGATGACCTCCCCGGCCTTCTCCAAAATGTCCGCCTTAAGCCGGGCGCCCTCGGCCTCCCGCATTTTCAGGAAGGAAGCAATGGCCATGTCGGCCACCTGGCGGACAGCCTCCCACACGGCGTCCTCGTCCTCGGGGGCCTTGTGGACGGAGAAGATGTCCGAATACTTGGAGAGCAGCGCCAGGCTGGGCCCATCGGGCAGCTGGTAGCGCTGCTGGAGCTCCTCCAGGGCCTTGACATAGGCCGAGGCCAGGGAGTGGTTGACCAGCACCTGGACGTCTGTCTCCTCCAAGGTTTCAATCTGCAAAAACACATCCACCTTGCCCCGGGAAATCTTCCCCTGGACATAGGCTTTCAGCTTGTCCTCCAAAAAGAGGTAACCCCGGGTAATGCGGGAATTGAACTCGAAAAATTTATGGTTGACCGATTTAATCTCAAACACGATGCGCCGGCCGCCAATGGTGGCCTCGCCCCGGCCATAGCCTGTCATACTGCGGAGCATGGTGTATCCTCCTGTTCTTTGTCAAAGCCACGAAATGGCACTGTTATCCTATCAAATTATTTTACCATTCCCCCGGGGGCTTTGCAACCTGTTTCATCCAATTTCACAGATTCTTAAGAAACAGGCAGGCATCTTGCCGGATTTTCGGGCTTTAGTGCCCGCCCGGCTCGTAGCGGACTATGGTGCTCATGGGGGTGAAGGCGTGCTCCTCGTCCACGGTAAAGCCCCGGGCCTTGAAAAAGCCGAAAAAGTCCGGGAAGCAGGTGGCGATGGCGTCGGCGCCGTGGTCCTCCCCCCAGGAGGCGGCGGAGCGCATCAAGGTGTCCAGGATGAACAGCGTCTCCCCCTGGGGCGGCTGTGTAAAGTCATACCCCTTTGCGGCAAGCTTGCGGAGGAGCAAAGTGCCCTCCTGCAAGTCCACGATGGCATAGCCCACCTCCTGGCCGCCGTCCTTCATGGAGAGCACACGGCCCTCAGCGCCGGCGGCGTCCAGCAGCTTGCGCTCCTCTTCCCTGTTTTCCATAGCTTTCACTTGAATCATCGTTTCCCGCTCCTTTCTTCATCTCCGCCGCCAGGGCGCGGAGCTCTTCCTTGGTCAGCTCCCGGTATTTGCCCTGGGGCAGCATGCCCAGCCGCACGGGGCCCACGGCGATGCGCTTTAGGCGGGCCACCTCCAGGCCCAGGGCCTCACACATCTTGCGGATTTCCCGGTTGCGGCCCTCGTAGAGGACAATCTCCAGCACCACCCGGCCCAGCTCCTGCTGGAGCACCCGCACCTTGGCGGGGGCTGTGCGGCGGCCCTCGATGACAATGCCGGTGCTCATCTGGTTGAGCTGGTCCTCGGTGACAGAGGGCCGCACGGTGACGCGGTAGGTCTTGGCCACGTGGCGGGTGGGATGGGCCACCCGGTTGGCGAATTCCCCGTCGTTGGTGAGCAGCAGAAGCCCCTCGGAATCCTTGTCCAGACGGCCCACGGGGTAGACGCGCTCCCCCACGTCCTCCACCAGTTGGGCCACGCACTTGCGGCCCCGCTCGTCGTGGAGGGTGGTGACGAACCCCCGGGGCTTGTGCAGCGCCAGGTAGATTTTCTTCTCGCTTTTGCCCAGGGGCTTGCCGTCCAGGGCGATGGTGTCCTTGCCGGGGACGGCGCTGTCCCCCAGCCGGGCCACCCGGCCGTTGACAGTCACCCGCCCGGCGGCGATGAGCTCCTCGGCCTTGCGGCGGGAAGCCACCCCGCTGGACGCTAAAATCTTTTGAAGCCTGCTCTTTTCCGGCATGCTTCTCACTCCTTCCTTCTCCCATTCCTCTTATCCAAACAGACGCTCCCACAAGCTGGGGGCCTTCTCCTGAAGGGGCGCGGCGCCGGCGGCGGTGAGAGGCGCGCTGCCCAGCAGCTGGCCCTCCAAGTACCAGCAGATTTCCCCCACCTGCTCTCCGGCTTCCACCGGGGCGTACAGGAATTTGGGGGCGTGGACCACCCGCTCCACCTGGGCGCCCTGGCCCAGGGGCAAGGTGACTTCCCCGCCGTTGCTGCCCCGCAAAGACACCACCTCCACCGGGGAGCCCACCACCGGCACGGTGAGCCTTACGTCCCCGCCGGCCAGCTGGTAGGGCTCCACCTGGGAGAAGCCGTAATCCAGCAGGGCGGTGTGGTCCTGCCAGTCGTTGGGGGCGTTCAGCGTCACGGCGATGAGCAAAGCGCCGTCCCGCTCCGCCGCGGACACCAGGCAGCGGCCCGCCTCTTTGGTAAAGCCTGTCTTTACCCCCACGCAGCCCTGGTACTGGGTGAGGAGCTTGTTGTGGTTTGTATAGGTGACGCGCTTTACAGGCTCCGCGAACTCCACAGCCAGGCTGGGGCTGGAGCACAGTTGGCGGAAGGCCTGGTCCTCCAGGGCGGCCCGGGCCAGCAAGGCCATGTCGTAGGCGGTGGAGAGGTGGCCCAGCCCCTGGGCGTCCTCCCCGTCCAAGCCCGAGGGCGTGACAAAGTGGGTGTCCTCCATGCCCAGGGCCGCGGCCCGCTGGTTCATCCGGGCGGCGAAAGACTCCAGGGAGCCGTCCAGGTAGAGGGCGGCCGCGTTGGCGGCGTCGTTGCCAGAGGCCAGCAGCATCCCCGCCGCCAGGCCTGTCAAGGAGATGCTGTCCCCTGCCTGCAAACCCATGGAGGAGCCCTCCACCGCCACCATTTCCTGGGTGATATCCACCAGGGGGTCGCCCTGCTCCTGAGCGGCCTCCAGGGCCAGAAGGGCCGTCATGATTTTGGTGGTGCTGGCCACGGGCCGGGGGGTGTGGCCGTCCTTTTCAAACAGGACAGTCCCTGTATCCGCCGTGAGCACCACAGCGCTTTGGGCGGAAACCTCCGGCCCTGCCGCCCGCGCCACGGGGCACAGCGCCCCCACCAGGCACAGGGAAAGGCCCAGGGCCGCCGCCCGGTTTCTCCAATGCTTCAACACAAATCACCCGCCTCGCAAAAACCTATGCGGGCGGGCGAAACGCTATGCGTCAAACATCCTGGGGGACAGGCTCCACCGGCTGGGCAGGGACCTGGGGCAGGGGCTCCTCCTTCCTGTCCTCTTTCTGGAACAGGGCGGTAACCTTGTCCACCACATCGGGCACCTTCTCCAGGGCGCGGTCTACCGAGCTGAGGTAGGGCTCGATTTGCAGCACGCGGACGTTGCCCTGGTGGATGGTCAAAAACGCGATGGGGCTGATGGTGATGCCGGCGCCGCTGCCCCCGGCGAACAGCCCCGCGGAGGGCTGGGCCTTAGAGGGCAGGTCCGAGCCGCCCGAGGCAAAGCCGTAGCTCACCCGGGAGACGGGAATCACCGTGGTGCCGTCCGGGGTGGTCACCGGGTCGCCGATGACGGTGTTCACGTCCACCATCTGCTTGATTTTATCCATGGTAACGCCCAGCAAATTGTTCACTTGATTGTCGCTCATTTTGTTTCACCCTGCTTTCGCGTCCGCGAAATCCTTTCTATGTGGTCTTGGGATTGTTGCAGCTTTTTGAAAAAGGGAAGCGCTTTATACAGTAGTATAAGCCCTTCTACCAATAAAAACAACACCCGGATGGACACCGCCGCGGAAAAATCCACCCGGTGCTCCCGGCTGTGGTAATCCAGGTCCACGGAGACTGCCTTGCGCCGGCAGGGCAGCAGCCCAAACAGCGCCCCGCAGGCGGAGTAGGCCGCGCCGCACACCTGGCCGTACAAGATGGCCCCTTGGGCGGCGTCCTCCTCCCCGCCCAGGCAGATGTACAGGTCAAACCGGTTCAGGCGGAGCTTTTTCAGCAGGCTCTTGGAGGCCTTTCCCACCGCCTGGGCCAGCTCCTGCAGTGTCTGCAAAAAGCCCCGCAGGCCCTCCCGGCGCAGCATGGCGTGGAGCTTCTTCCCCAGGCCGGGGCCCTTGGGAGGCGCTTCCTCCGGCGGGGACGGCTCTTGGGGCGGGGGCGGCTCCTCCTCCTTGCCGGAGGCCAGGGGGATGCGGAAAAACAAGTACCGCACCTGGGCGGAGAACGCCTCCCGGAAGGAGAGCTCCAGCCGGACAGGGGCCAGCAAAAGCGCCGCCAGCGCCAGGAGTATCCCCCCAACAATCAGAAGGGGCACCATGTCCTCACCGCCTTTCTAAAAGGTCAGCTGGCCTTCCTCCTCGGGGAGGCCCTCCCCGCCGCGCTGGGGCGGTGGGGGCAAATCCTCGATGGAGGAGAGCTGGAAGCAGCGCAAAAACGTCTCGGTAGTGCCGTAGAGCAAGGGCCGGCCCGGCAGCTCCAGGCGGCCGCGCTCCTCCAGCAAATCCTTCTGCATCAGGCTGCTGAGCACGCCGGAGCAGTCCACGCCCCGGACCTGCTCCACAAAGGCCTTGGTCACCGGCTGGTTGTAGGCCACCACCGCCAACACCTCCATAGCGGCCTGGGAGAGGGGCGTGCCCCGCTTTAAGTCCAGCACCTCCCGCACCGGCTCCACATAGGCGGGGTTGGTGCAGAACTGGGCACTGTCCCCCAGGCGCATCAGCTGGATGCCGCTGGTGGGCGTATTGTACTTCTCCTGGAGGGCGCTGACGATGGAATCAATCACCGGCGTGCGCACCCCCAGCACCTGGGCTATCCTATCCAAAGACACAGGCTCTCCCCCGGCAAAGAGGATGGCCTCTGTCTTTCCCATAAGTTCTTCCTGGTTCAGTGTGGTTTCCCCCCGTCTACTAATGTCACTTCTAAGTCTTCCCCCTCGCCCTCAATGCGCAGGCGGCGGTTTTTCACCAACTCCAGCACCGCCAAAAAGGCCGCCACCCGCTGGGAGCGTTCCCGCTTCCCGGCGAACAGCGCCCGGTAGGGCAGGGATTTTTTCTTCCACAGCTGCCGCAAAATGGCGATGGCCTGGGAGGCCACCGAGACGATTTTCCGGGAGACCAGCGCGGAGAAGCTCTCCGGCTTGGGCGGGAGCAGGCTCCTCCCCTTGCCCCAGGCGGAGACAAGGGCCTGGGCGATTTCCCGGGGGTCGTGGATGCGCTGATAGGTGTAGTCGGCGGGGATGGGCTCTGGGGGCCGGGTCAGGCGGTCAAAGGAGCACTGGGCCGCCAGCTGGGCCGCCGCCTTCTTGCACTGGTCGTACTCCAGCAGCTGGCCGGTGAGCTCGGCCCGGGGGTCTTCCTCGTCCTGCTCGTGCTGGGGCAGCAGGGAGGCCGCCTTGATTTGCACCAGGCGCGCGGCCATCTCCAAAAACTCGCTGGCCACGTCCATGTCCGCCTCCCGCATCAGGGCGATTTGCTCCAGGTACTGGTCCAGCAGCTCGGCGATGGGGATGTCGTAAATATCCAGCTTGTTCTTGGCGATGAGGGCCAACAGCAAATCCAGGGGGCCGTCGAACACCTGGAGATGGTATTCCAGCTTCTCCATACCTTACAGCGCCCCAAACAGCCGGAAGGGCGCCTCTGCCAGGGAGAAAATCACCCGGGCGAAGAAGTTCTGGGCGGTGGAAAGGGGCCCGGACATGGCGCCGGAGAACAGCAGCAGGAACATGATGAGCACAAAGATGTTTTGATAGCGGTAGTAGGTGTACATGGCCCTATCGCTGAGGAAAGCCGCCACAATGCGGGAGCCGTCCAGGGGCGGCAGGGGGATCAAGTTGAACACCGCCAGGGAGATGTTCACCACCACATAATAGTAGAGCACATTGTAAATAAACTGGGTTACGCCGTTGTAGGGGGCGAAAACCTCCATCACCACCACCAGCACAGCGCCCACCAAAGCCGCCAGCAAATTGGAGACAGGCCCGGCCAGGGCGGTGATGGCCATATCCCGCTTGGGGTGCTTGAAGTAGCGGCTGTTCACCGGCACGGGCTTGGCCCAGCCAAAGCCGAAGAGGATGAGGGCCAGGGCGCCCATGGGGTCCACGCTGGCCAGAGGGTTCAAGGTGAGGCGGCCCTCCAGCTTGGCGGTGGGGTCCCCCAGCTTGTTGGCCACCCAGCCGTGGGCGAACTCGTGCAGGGGCAGAATGCACAGGATGACAAACACAACGGAAAGCACCTGGGCCAGCACGGCCCAGACGTCAACATGCTGGCCGTAGGCCAGGCTGCGTATCACATCAAATAGCATGGGATTCTCCTTTTCCTGGTAAGTACTTGAATGGATTATACCCTATTTCGCAGCAAATCGCAATTCCTTTAAAAAAAAACTTGCATTTCCCTTTTGAATCTGCTATAATTCATTCGTTGCAAATTTGGAGTATCATCGTTCTTTTAAGGAGGTGCAGATAGATTTATGGCAAAATGTGATTTCTGCGGCAAGGACGTGTCCTTTGGCATTAAGGTTTCCCACTCCCATCGTCGTTCCAACCGGACTTGGAAGCCCAACATCAAGCGCGTTAAGGCTGTTGTCAACGGCACTCCCAAGCGCGTGTACGCCTGCACCCGCTGCTTGCGTTCCGGCAAAGTGACCCGCGCTGTCTAAGCTTCGGTCACCGGATTTACACGGCTGAGAAAGTTAGGGCCATTCCCTTTGAGGAATGGCCCTTTTTCTCGTTCTTTTTTGTTTTAGCCAAAGGGCTTCTCCCCGGTGAGGGCGGAGAGATCCCCCTGGAAAAAGCCGGAGAGTATCTTCCCCGCCACGCCCTGGGCCTCGCCGTAGAGCTCGAAGAAGCTTTGGCTGGAGCTCCCATCCCCCCAGGGGGCGTTCTGCACATTGGCGAAGTCCACCTGGTCGTCCTCGGTGAGGGGCACCATGTGGCTGGAAATCACGCAGGGGCGGCCCTTTTCCAGCCGGGCCACCAGCTTTTTCTTCAGGCCTGTTCTGTCGGTGACAAGGCCAAAGATAGTGTGGGCGTCGTCCATGGCCTGGAGGAGCAATTCCTCGGGGACGTCCTCCCCATAGAGGGTGAACAGCACCTGGCGGTACAGCCGAGCAATCTTCCCCTCTACCCCGTGGTTTTTGGGGAACATATTTTTCAGCGGCACCTCGGAAGGGAGCTTGCCCGTCTCATAGCGCAGGACAATGGCGTCCAGGGCGGCCTCCACCTCCCCGTGCATGGTGGAGGGCGTCTCCCAGGGGCGCTGGCGGACCAGCTCTTGCGCCAGCCAGTTGATGTAGGGATGGGCGGTGCAGTCCAGGGAGTAGTGGCACACAAAGCCCCACACGTAGGAGCGGTACACCGGGTCCAGGTGGGCCTTTAAAAACTCCCGCATGGCGCCCAGCACGTTGGAGGGCGTTTCGTCGTGGAGGCGGCCGCCGTACTCCTGGAGGGACCTGCCCCGCCAGAAGGGCAGGAAGCGGTGGCAGAAGAAAAAGTCCGGGCCCTGGGCGCCCCAGGCGTAGGCGCAGGCATCCAAGGAGGAGGCGTCCGGCAGGTTCTCCCGGACGTTTTGGGCGAAGTAGTAGTGGGTTAAACAGGCGGGCATAGGCATCTCCTTTCCAGATTACAGGGCGGGCGAAAAGGGCAGTATCCAGGGGAAGGCCGCGGCCATGTCCTCTGGGAAGGGCGCCGTCAGCCGCAGCCCCGCGCCCAGGGGCTCGCACACCAGGGACAGCTCCCCGCAGTGGAGGGCCTGGCGGCAAAGCCTTTGGCGGGAGCCGCCGTACAAATCGTCCCCAGCCAAGGGGTGGCCCAGGTGGGCCATGTGCACCCGGATTTGGTGGGTGCGGCCCGTCTCCAGGCGCAGGCGCAGCAGCGTGTGGCCCTCCTGGGAAGACAGGGCCTGCCAGTGGGTGAGAGCGGGCTGGCCGTCCTCCCGGCAACAGCGGCGGATTTTGCTGCCGGACTCCAGGCCGATGGGGGCTTCCACCGTGCCGGCGCCGGAGAGCTTCCCCTGGCAGACGGCGTAATACGTCTTTTCCACCTGGGCGGAGGACACGGCGGCCCGGTGCTTGCCCACCAAGAGGATGCCGCTGGTGTCCTTATCCAGGCGGTACAGGGGGCGGAAAGCCGGGGCCTGGCCGGTCCGCTGGTAGTGGAAGGCCACCCGGTTGAGAAGGCTGTCCCTATCGTGGCCCGGCGAGGGGTGCACCGGCATGGCGGGAGGCTTGTCCACGGCCAGGTAGTCCTGGTCCTCGTAGAGGATGGAGAGGGGCCCCTCCACCGCCTGGTAGGTCTCCGCCTCCTCCGGCAGCGTAAGGCACAGCCTGTCCCCGGCGCGGAGCAAGTCCACACTGCGGCAGGGCTGGCCGTTTTTCACCAGGCCCCCCGGCAGGTATTTCTGCTTGACAAACGCCCGGGAGGACAGCCCCAAGTGCTGCCGGGCAAAGTCCTTGACCGTGCGGCCGTCCCACGCCGGCGGGACGGTGTAGGTGAGGGCGCGGCTCACTTCTCCCGGGTGGCCAAGGAGCGGGCCAGCTCTTTTAGGAAGGCGGTGTCCCCGGGGAAGCTTTCCAAGGCCTGCTCCGCCTGGGCGGTGAACTGCTCCACCAGGCGCTGGGCCTCCTCCACCCCTAAGAGGGACACGTAGTTGCGCTTGTCCCGGGCGGAATCCATGCCCACATTTTTGCCCAAGGTGGCGGCGTCCCCCAGGACGTCCAAAATGTCGTCCCGAATCTGGAAGGCCATGCCCACCCCTTCGGCGTAGCGGCGGGCGCTTTCCAACTGGGCCTCCCCTGCCCCGGCGGCCACGCAGCCCATTTGACAGGCGGCGGAGATAAGGGCCACGGTCTTGCCCTGGTCCATCTCCCGGAGAAGGGAAAGGCCCACGTCCTTGCCTTCGGAATCCAAGTCGATGCACTGGCCGCCCACCATACCGGCGGCGCCGGCGCACTGGGCCAGGATACGGGCGCCTCGCACTGCGTCCTCCGCCGGGCCGGCAAAGGACAGGGCTGTCTCAAAGGCCTTGGTCAGCAGGCCGTCCCCGGCCAGGAGGGCCATGGCCTCCCCGTAGACCTTGTGGTTGGTGGGCTTGCCCCGGCGCATATCGTCGTCATCCATGCAGGGCAGGTCGTCGTGGATGAGGGAATAGGTGTGGACCATCTCCACGGCGCAGGCAAAGGGCAGCGCCTGTTCCGGGGCGCCGCCGCACAGCTGGCAGAATCCCAAAGCCAGCACCGGGCGGATGCGCTTGCCCCCCACAAACAGGCTGTAGGCCATGGCCTCCTCCACCGGGGCGGTGGGAGAGCTCCCCTCCGGCTGGGGCAGCGCCTGGCGCAAGGCCTCCTCCACCAGGGACAGGTAACGCTCAAAGGTCTGGTTCATCGGCTTCTTCCTCCTCGCTGTCCGCGATTTTTGTCAGCTGGGCCACCTGCTGCTCGGCCTTGTCCAGCATTTGATAGCACTGGGCAGAGAGCTTTGCCCCCTCCTGGAACAGCTTCATGGAGTCCTCTAAGGATTCCTCACCGCTTTCCAGCTTGCCCACAATCTCCTGGAGGCGCTGCATGGCCTCCTCGAATTTCAGCTTTTTCGCCGCCACGGGTCATTCCCCCTTTTCTAGGATTTCCGCGGAGAGCTCCCCCTCCGCCAGCCGGATGGCCACCTTGTCCCCGGGGGCGGCCTCCCCGGCGCTTTTCAGCACACGGCCTTCCTTGGTCACCATCGCGTAGCCCCGGGAGAGCACCCGCAAGGGGCTTAAAGCGTCCAGGGTGCCGGAGAGCACCGCCAGGCGCTTTTGCTCCCCCAGGAGCCGCCCCCGCAGCCCCTGGGCCAGCCGGGCGGCGCAATCCTCCAGCGCTTCCCGGCGGCCCTGGAGCAGCTCCTCCGGCAGGCCCAGGGGGGAATCCTGCACCAGCAAGTCCAGGCTTTGGCGCAGGTACTCCACCTGGCTTTTGGCCGCCCGGTGGAAGTACTGGTGGTACTCCAGCACCTGGGCCAGGGCCTCCCGCCAATCGGGGGTGCAGAGCTCCGCCGCGGCGCTGGGGGTGGGGGCGCGCAAATCCGCCACAAAATCGCAGATGGTGTAGTCTGTCTCGTGGCCCACGGCGGACACCACCGGGATGGAGCAGGCGTACACCGCCCGGGCCACCTGCTCGTCGTTAAAGGCCCACAAGTCCTCCAGCGAGCCGCCGCCCCGGCCCAGGATTATCACGTCGCAAGCCCGCTGGCGGTCCAGCTGGCGCAAGGCCGCCACAATCTGCCCGGGGGCCTGGCTGCCCTGGACCAGCACCGGCGCCAGGACGATTTTCGCCAAAGGCCAGCGCCGGGCCGTTATTTGTAAAATGTCCCGCACCGCCGCCCCTGTGGGGGAGGTGACCACGCCAATGCGCTCCGGGAAAGCGGGGATGGCCCGCTTGTGCTCCCGGTCGAACAGGCCTTGGGCGGCCAGGCGCTCCTTCAGCTGCTGGAAGGCCAGGCTCAAGGCGCCGATGCCCTCGGGCTGCATGTCCTCGGCGTAGAGCTGGTACTGGCCTGTGGGCTCGTACACGGCCACCCGGCCCCGGATGAGCACTTTCATGCCGTCCTGAGGGCGGAACTTCAGCCGCCGGGCGGCGGAGGCGAACATCACCGCTTTCAGCACGGACTTCTCATCCTTGAGGGAGAAGTACAGGTGGCCGGAGCGGTAGTGGTCGGTGAAGTTGGAGATTTCCCCGGAAACCACCACGCTTTGCAGCCGGCCATCCCCCTCGATAAGGGACTTGATAAAGAAATTCACTTGGGATACGGTGAGCACCGCTGCGTTCATCCTTGGCACCTCTTTTTCCAGGCCAGCACCGCCACCCCCGCGGCGTTGTCCGAGGAGAACTCCGGCGCGGCGAAGGTGGCGCTGTACTTCTCCCCCAGCCGCTGGCGCAGCAACGAATTGGAGCACACCCCGCCGGAGAACACCACGGGCAGGGGGCCCAGCTCCTCCAGCAGGCGGGAGCACATCTTATCCAACACGGCGGCGATGGCCTCTAGGCAGTGGCGGGCGATTTTCGCCGGGGGCTCGCCCCGGTCCACCATGGCCTTGCACTGGTTCTCAATGCCGGAGAGAGAGCAATCGTGCCCCTTGAGCACCGGCCGGTAGGAGAGCTTCCCCTCCCACTGGAGGGCCAGCCGCTCCAGCTCTGGCCCGCAGGGGAAGGAGAGCCCCAGCAGCAGCCCCACCCGGTCCACGGCCTGGCCGGCCTTTAAATCCAGGGAGTGGGCGGCCAAGGTGATGTGGGGCATGCCCTCCCCGTCCGGCTGGACCAGCAGCGCCTCGGTGGTGCCGCCGGAGACGTGAAAGGCCAAGAAGGGGCGCTCCAGCAGCCCCAGCCTGCCGGCGGAATAGAGGGCGGCGGCGATGTGCCCCTGCTGGTGGGAGAAGTGCTCCACAGGGGCTTTCCACGCCTGGCCCAGCAGCCCAGCTGTATTCTTCCCCACCAAAAAGCAGGGCATGTACGAGCCCTCCGCCGTGGTGGGGGAAACAGACACCCCCACAGCCCCGGGCGGGGCTTCCAACCCTTCCAGCAGGGGGCCCAGCACCTGGGGCAGCTGGCGCACGTGGTGGAACACGGCGTCGCTTTGGCGCAGGCCCTTCTCCCCCGGCTTTACCGGCAGAAGGAGCTTGCGGTTTTCCAGCACCCGCTGGCCGTCGAACAGGGCCGCGGAGGTGGTGTAGTTGCTGGTATCAATCCCTAAAAAGCGCTCACCCATGGGTTTTTTCCTGGCTGGCGGGCAGCGTCTTGGCCACGGAGGCCAGCACGCCGTTGATGTAGGGGGCGTCGTCCTTGCCGCCGTAGGTCTTGGCCAACTCCACGGCCTCGTTGATGGACACGCTGGTGGGGATGGAATCCTCCCACTTCATCTCGTAAACGGCCAAGCGCAGCAGGGCCAGGGCCACCTTGGAGAGGCGGCGCAGGCTCCAGCCGCGGATGTGCTGCTCGATGACGCTGTCGATCTCCTCCCGGTGGGCCTCCACGCCCAGGGCCTCTTGCTCTGCAAAGGCGCTGGGCACCAAGTCCCGGGCCTCTGCGGCGTCGTGGAGGATAGCGTCCATAGGCTCCCCCCGGATGGCCTGCTCAAACACCAAAATAAAGGCCTGTTCCCTAGCTTCCCTTCTTGTCATCGTGATGACCTCCCAAACAAAAATAAAAAAAGCCCACCGCTTCCACGGTGAGCCTTCGCGTTGTTCGTTGCGTACACAGGATTGCGTTTTCAAGCTGCACCGGGGAACCGCACGCGGCGGCCCACTGTGGAGCCATTATACCACACTTTGGGGGAGAAGCCAACTAATTTGTGCCGATGATTTTAATTTTATCCGCCGTCAGGCCCGTCTGCTCCATGACCACCTCTTGGACGATGAGGGTGTCGGCCTCCTCCACGGCGCCTGCCAGCACCACGCTGCACTCCTGGGCGGTGATGTAGGCCACGCAGTCGGTGTAGCCCTTGGCCTCCAGCAGGCTTTCCACGTTGGACTCCGCCAGGATATTCTGGGCGATGGCAGAGGCCTCCTCCACCGCCTGCTGCTTGGCGGCGCTGTCGGAATCCACGTCCTCCAGCACGCCGTCCAGCAGCTCCAGGGCCTGGTCCCGGGAGTTCTGCCTATCTATGCGGGCCTGGGCCAAAGCGTCCCCCGAGGCTTCCCCGCTCTCCGCCCCGTCGTTGACCGTTTCCACATAGGTGTTGTTCACCAGCTGGGCGGCGCCTAGCTGGCTCGTCTCCGAGGAGGAGTCCCCCACAGGCAGGCGGCCCGTGCCGGCAAACTGCCAGTTCAAGTACACCGCCGCCCCCAGGGCCAGCACCAAAGAGGCCAACACCAGCTGCTTTTTTCCAAACTTCATGACAAATCCCTCCTGTATGTTTTGCTTGTTCAGCCCCGGCTGGTGACGCACACCCGCGCCGAGGAGAGGTCCAGGGCCGTGCACACCGCTGCGAGGAGCTTCTCCCGCACGGCGGGGTCCCCGGCAAAATCGCTGACCACCACCACCCCCTGGACCTCCGGCTGGGTCTGGGTGACGGTGAGGGCGTGCTGGTTGCCTTGGGCGTCCTCCAGCAGGATGGGGGACGTCTCCCGCTCCTGGGAGGAGGCGCTCTCCTCCTGGCGGCCGCTCTCCCGCTCATCCGCGGCGTACAGGCTGCGGCCGTTGTCCGAGAGGGTGACCACCACGGTGGGCTGGGCCTCCCCGGTGATGGCGGTGACAATGCGGCAGAGGCTTTCCTCCAACTCCCCGCGGTAGTCCGCCGCGGGGACAGAGGATTCCGCCGGGGCATCCTGCTGCCCAGAGGGCTCCCAAAAGGAGGAGAGCCCGATGAGGGCGATGCCGCAGATACCCAAAAGCACCACCAGCTTGACGGCTTTCTCCTTTTGGAGCAGCCCGCCCAGGGCTTGCTTCCACTTGCCTGGCTCCATGGCCCCTCCTTCCTCAGCCGCCTGTCTCCGCCGTGACGCGGACCCCCTCCCCCAGCGCGTTGCGGAGAAGGGCGCTGGCCCGCTCCCCCTCTACGGGGTAGGTGAAAACAGCCGCCACCTCAGTCAATACTATGCTGCCATCTTGGTTTCTATCTGTGGAAACCTGGATTTCTTTTGCCTGCAGCCCAGCCGCCGCCAGCAGGCTTTGGACATAGGCCTCCCCGTCCTGCTGGGCGGCCTGCTGGTACTGCTCCTCCAGGTAGGAGGAGAGCTCCTCCTGCTGGCGCTGGCCCTGGGCGGCGGAGAGGGGAAGGTCCAGCTCCAGGCCCATCGCCGCGCCCACCAAGGAGAGGAGCAGCCCCAGGGCCACCAGGCCGCTGACAAAGCGCACCATCTGGTCCTCTGGGCAGAACCGGCGCAGCAGCTCCGCGGCCACTAAAGCCACGCACACCGTCAAGACGCTTTCCATCACCTGGTTCATAGGCTTCCTTTCACCCAGAGCACCAAGGCGGCGCACACCACCGCCACGGCACACACGCTGACGAGCACCGCCAGCACCATCTTGGCCACCCAGGCGCAGGCCCCAAACAGGGAGCCCAGCCGGGGCGTATCGAACAGGCCGGCGGCCACCTGGCCCAGCAGGCACACGCCCATCCACAGCGCCCCTTGGAGCATGGTGGGCACAAAGATGCACAGCGCCGCCAGAATCCCAAAAGCGCCCACGCCGGACTTGACTATCTCCACGCTGTTCTGGATGGCGGCCACGGCGTCCCCAAAGGCCCCGCCCACAATGGGCACCGCCGAGGAGGCCAGGAATTTCACGGCCTTCCCCGAGGCTGCGTCCACCTGGGCGTTGAGCACCGTCTGCACCGAGAGCACCCCGGAGAACAGCGTCACCGCCAGCACCAGCGCCCACTTGGCAAAGCTGTAAAGGCTTTGCAGCAGCTTGTCAAAGGCGCCGCCGCACAAGCTGGAGGCCAAGGCCAGCAGCAGGAACATGTGCAGCAGGGGCATGAGCAGCGCCGAGGACAGGGCGGGAATCAGGCTGCCGGCGGCCAAAGTCCAGAAGCTGTAGGAGCCTCCCGCCGCCGTATTCCCCGAGGCCAGCAGCAGCGCCGAGTACACCGGCACGCTGGCTCCCAGGAACACGCAGGCGCTTTCTATCACCCGCTGGGCGGCCTGTATCAGCTCCAGCAAGGGGACGGTGAGGACACCGGCGCAGGCCAGCGTCCCCGCCAAAAGGGAGGCGCTGCCGCCCTCCTCGAAGATGCCCCCCAGGCGGCAGAGGACCACCACCCCCAGCAGCGCCGCCAGCCCTTTCAGGGGGGCGGCCAGCTTTTCCCGCAGCAGCTGGGAGAGGGCCTGGAACAGCTGGCCGCCGTCGCCGTTTTCCCAGGAACCCTCCCCTATCCCCGCCTGGGAGAGCAGGTCCTGGGTGTCCTGGTCCAGGGCGTCGTACAGCTCCCCGGCGCCGCTTTTCTCGTAGATGCCCTCCACCTCCGAGGCCTGGGCGCGGCAGGGCGCCCACCACAGCAGCGCCGCCAGCACCAGGCACAGCAGGAATATCCGCTTTGCCACCGCTTTCACATCCTTACAGGGCCGCAATCTCGCCCAGGTATTTCAGGAGCCGCCCCAAGGCGGGCAGGGCCGCTGCCAGCACCGCGGCCCGGGCGGCCAGCTCCACGGTGTAGGCCAGGGCGGATTCCCCCGCATCCTTGCACAGGCGGGCCACCACCTGCCCCACCACGGTGATGCCCACCGCCCGGAGCATCAGCCCCACGGCTTCCCCTTCCAAGGGGCCGGAGGCGGCCAGGTCCTCCACCTGCTGGAGCACAGGCCCGGCGCGCTCCAGCAAAAACAGCAGCAGCACCGCCGCCGTCCCCAGGCTGATGAGCAGGGCGTACTCCTTGTTGGTCTTTTGCACCAAGGCCGCGAACAGCACCGCGCACAGGGCGCAGATTCCAATGGCGAACAGCTCCATGGCTACAGGGAAAAGATGGATTTGACCGCCTGGAACAGGGCGTCAATCTCTCGGATAATCATCATCAGCACCACGATGAGCCCGGCCAGGGTGGTCATCATGGCCTGCTCCTCCCGGCCGGAGCGCACCAGCAGCTGGTTGAGCACCGCCACGATGATGCCAATGGCGGCTATTTGAAAAATCAGGTCCACTTCCACGGGGGCGCTCCTTTCTTTCCAGTCCTTTGTTTACAACAGCAGCAGGCTGAGGGTGATGCCCCCAAACAGCCCCAGGGCCACCAGCACCCGGCTTTTCTGGGCGGCGTCTGCCCGTGCCTGCTCCAGGCGGGGCTCCAGCAGGGCGCGGTACAGGGCGATGTGCTCCAGCTGGCCCTGGGTATCGCTGACGCCCAGGCCCCGGACAAACCCCAGGTAGAGCTCCACGTCCCCTGGCTCTTGGAGCAGAGCGCGGCCGGCCCGCTCCAGGGCGCCGGCCGGGTCGCTGAGGAACTGGCTGTCCCGCTCCGCCAGGCGGCAGAACCGGGACGCCTGGTTTTCCAGCACCAGCCCCGCCAGGCTTTCCGCAGCGTAGCGTATCCCCGTCTGAAAGGCTTGCAGCAGGGTTTTGAGGTCAAGCAGCAGCCGGGCCCGGCGCTTGAGGCGCGCCGCCCCTGCCAGGCCCGCCAGCAACCCGCTGGCCACCAGCAGCACCGCTCCCAAAAGCTTCATGGCGGCCCACACCCCCTTCCGGGCCCACGGGCACCAAGGCGGCCACCTCCCCCGGCGCGCCCCGCCCGGCAAGGCACACCGCCGTGCCAAAGGCCCCTGATTCCACCAAGGCCCGGCACAGGGGGCGCTGGGAGAGGTGCTCCGCCTCCCCGTGGACAGAGGCCAGCAGCACCACCCCCGCCGCGGCCGCCCCCCGGACGGCCTCCAAGTCCCCCTGGGAGAGCTCGTCTAGGACGGCCACTTCCGGGGAGAGGGTGCGGATAGCCGCGTCCAGCCCGGCGGCCTTGGGGTAGCCCCGGAGCACGTCGGCGTTGGGGCCCAAGTCATAGCCGCCCAGCTCGCCCCGCTCGTCCACCACCGCCACCCGGCGGCTGGGGCCGAACCGCCCCAAGGACAGGGAGCGGGCCACGTCCCGGAGGAAGGTGGTCTTCCCGCTGGAGGGCGGCCCCACCACCAGCACGCCGCGCTCTAAGGGAACGCCCTCCAGAAAGAGCCTGTCCCCGCAGCCTGGCACCTGCCGGGGGATGCGGTACACCAAGGCGGTTATGTCCCGCAGGGAGCGCACCTGGCCGCCCTCTGCCACCGCGGTGCCGCACACGCCCACCCGGAGGTTCTCCCCCAGGCGCACATAGCCCTGGCGGAGCTCCTCCTCGTGGCGGAACACCGAGTGGCCGCAGGCTGCCAGGAACAGCTCCCGCAGCTGCTGGGGCGTGGTGACAATGCCCTCCTGAAAGGCGCGGGTGACGCCCTTCTTCCCCAGAAAGAGGGCGCCCTCCTTGCCGCTGAGGGACAGGGGCTGCCCGCTGGCGATGTGAATGTCAAAGGCCTGGTCCTTCACCCAGCCGGGCAGGGCCAGCAGCCGCTCCCGGTACAGGGGGATGTGCCGGGCCACTGTATCAAAACCAGAAGTATCCATGGTGGTTGCCTCCTTTGTCCAGGATGTTCATATCTATGGACAGGGCCCCGGAAATAGAACAGGCAGCAAAAAGGCGCGTCCCGCCAGAAGGTCCGGCAGGGCGCGCCAGGCAGCAAAAAAGGCCGCCGCATAGGGCAGCCTTTCCCGGTGGGTGATATTTACGATTGCGCCAGGTAGCGCAAAAAGGCCTGGAGGACTTCCCGGTCGGTGGCGTAGGTGACCAAGGCCAGCGCCTCCTGGGGCGGCTCCCAGCGGAGCTCCAAAACCTCCTCGGGCTGGGGGCGGGCGCTGTCCTTTTTCGCCTTGGCGGCAAAGTAGATGACGTCCTTCATCACGTTGGGCTTGGGGGAGTAGGTGACCATCTCCCGGAAGCCGGTGTCCAGCTCCACCTTGAGGCCTGTCTCCTCCTTGATTTCCCGCAGGGCGGTTTCCGGCTCGGTCTCCTTCTTCTCCACGTGGCCCTTAGGGAAGGCCCAGTGGCCGCCGTTCTTGTGCTTGATTATGAGGACTTCCACGCCGGTTTCCCCCTGCCGGTAGACCACAGCGCCGCAGGATTTTTCTTTTTTCACAGGGAACACTCCTTCCGCAACCTTTGTAAAGAAAGGGGCCTGCCCAGGCGTTGGCCCAGGCGGCCCCAAACTTTCCGGTGTTTATTTTACAGAGAAACGGTACTCCGTGGTGGTGCTAAAGGGCACGCCGGGCTGCAGGTACTGGAAGGGGAAGTTCTCGTGGTGGACAGAGTCCGGGTAGAACTGGGTTTCCAGGCACAGGGCGGTGTGGGGCTGCATGGGCTTGCCATCCTTGCCCACCAGGCCGTCGTCGGGCTTGTTGAAGGTAAACAGCTGCACGCCGGGCAGGTCGGACCAGACCTCCATCACGCGGCCGCTTTCGGGCTCGTAGGCCTCGGCATGCTTGCGGAAGCCCTCGCCCTCCACGCAGAAGTTGTGGTCAAAGCCGCCGTTGAGCTGGATGAGGTGGTCCTCGGCGAACATGTCGTCGCCCAGCTTCTTGGGGGAGGTGAAATCCAAGGGGCCGCCCACAATGGAGACAATCTCGCCGGTGGGGATGAGGTCATCGGACACAGCGGTGGAAGCCTTGGAATTGATGGTGAGGTAGGTGCCCAGCACGTCCTTCTGGGGGTCGCCGCTGAGGTTGAAGAAGGAGTGGTTGGTGGGGTTGAAGGGGGTCTCCTGGTCGCAGACGGCGTCGTAGCGCAGGGCCAGGGTGTTGTCCTTCTTCAGGGTGTAGGTGACGGTCATCTGCAAGGTGCCGGGATAGCCCTCGTCGCCATCGGGGCTGGTGTGGGTAAAGGTGATGGAAGGCTCGTCCCCATCCTGGGCCTGGGCGTCCCACAGCACCTGGTGGTAGCCGCCAGGGCCGCCGTGCAAGGTGTTGTTGCCGTCGTTCTTGGCCAAGGTGTAGGTCTTGCCGTTGAGGGTGAACTCCGCGCCGCCAATGCGGTTGGCGTAGCGGCCCACGAAGGTGCCCTGGTAGTTGGCGCCAAAGTACTCCTCCAGGGTGCGGTGGCCCAGCACCACGTCGCCCAGGTTGCCGTCCTTATCGGGCACCAGCAGCTGGATGATGCGGCAGCCGTAGGGGGTGACGACCAAGGTCATCCCGGCGGCGTTCTTCAGGGTGTACAAAGCGGCCTCGCGGCCATCGGACAGGGTTCCAAAAACAGTTTTTTCCACAGACATGATAGTTTAAACCTCCTTACCAAGCAGCGCGGCGCCAATGATGCCAGCATCATTTCCAAGCTGGGCGCGGCAGACAACGGTCTTCTTACTGGTGTTCCTGGCGTACTGGTCCGCTTCCACATAGGCGCGCACGGGAGCCAGCAGAGTTTCGCCCTCGTTGGAGATGCCGCCGCCAATGCACAGGATGTCCGGCTGGAAGATGTTAATCATATCGATGATGCCCACGCTGAGGTATTTTACATACTCGTCTACAATTTCCTTGCCAACGGGGTCGCCCTGGCGCATGGCGTCAAAGGCGGTGCGGCCGTTGACCTTGTCCATATCGCCGCCCACAATGGTCCACAGGGCAGAATCCTTGGGGGCCTTCTCCATGTGCTCCTTGGTGGTCTTAATCAGGCCGGTGGCAGAGGCGTAGGTCTCCCAGCAGCCCAGACGGCCGCAGGTGCAGGGGCGGCCATCCACCACGATGACGGTGTGGCCCAGCTCCGCGCCGGCGAAGTTGCTGCCAGAGTAGATTTTGTGGTCGATGATAATGCCGCCGCCCACGCCGGTGCCCAACGTGATGGCCACGGCGTTATCGGCGCCCTTTAAAGCGCCGGCCATGTACTCGCCATAGGCAGCCGCGTTGGCGTCGTTCTCCATCAGGACCTTTTTGCCATCCAGCCGCTGGGAGAGCATCTGCTCCATGGGGGTGTTGGAAAAAGGCAGGTTGTTGGCAAACTCGATGATGCCGGTGGCCTTGTTGATGGTGCCGGGCGAGCCCAAGCCCACCCAGGGCACGTCGTCCAAGGTGAGGCCGGCGTTTGCCAGGGCCGCGCGGGCGGTTTCCGCCATGGCGTCGGCCACCTGCTCGGGGCTGTCCACCTTGGTTTTCGAGGTGGCCCGGGCGATGATTGCGTTGTTTTCGTCCACAACGCCAACGGCAATGTTGGTGCCGCCCAGGTCGATTCCGAGATAATACATAGTCCTTTGCTCCTTCAGCAAAAATTATGGGTACTCCCCAATCATTTTTAGTATACTATAAAGAGGGGACAAATGTAAATGACCCCCAGCAAAAATTCCTGTGTTTTTTTCACGGCCCGCCCCCTTGATTTTTCCTTCTGCCCATGGTAATATATTTTAGCTTGTTATGGCCTATCGATTTGCCGCCATGGTGAAATTGGCAGACACAAGGGACTTAAAATCCCTCGGTAGCAATACCGTACCGGTTCAAGTCCGGTTGGCGGCACCAGAACCCCCACCACACCCCTGTGTGGCGGGGGTTTTTGTTTCCCGCGCCGCCGGCGCTTCCAGCAGGCCATGGAAAAAGGCGGCTGCCCGTTTGCTGCGGGGCGGCCGCCTTTCGCCTTTTCTGGTGTTTACTGGCCCAGCCAGGAAAGGGTGATTTCGTAGAAGTAGTTCCCCTGGGGGATGCGGTACTCTGGGTGGATGTTCTTGGTCCAGCCAGTGTCGCCGCCCAGACCGGCGTGCCAGCCGTCAAGGGTGAGCTCCACCCCCTGGCTCTCCCCCAGCTGGTCTTGGTAGTCCGCGGCGTCGTACTGCTCCAGGGTCCAGGGCAAGGCGGAGAAGTGGAACAAACCGCTGCCTGTCACCCGCAGGCCGCGCCCGGCCGCGTCGGTGACTTCCAGCCAGCGGGTGTCCTCCCGGCCGCCGCACTCGCAGGGGCGGACGTAGTGCTCGTGCATCTCCCCCACCTTCTTGGAGTAGACGCCCACAAAGGCGCTGCTCTTCCTATCGGCATAGCACTCCTGGGGGCCACGGCCGTACCAGCACAGGTTCTCAAAGGCGCTGTCCAGGTGGAAGCTCTGGCCGATGCGGGGCAAGGTCTCCAAGGCCAGGCCGTTTGCCACCCGGGTGGTAATTTTCACCCCCGCGGCGGTAATCCAATACACCCGCTGGGTTTTCAGCCTGCCGCCGCAGTAGGAAAGCCGCTCCTGGAGGATGACGGCGGCAGGGGCCTGGGTGAGCTGCACGGATTCCACCTGGGGCTGCAAGTCATGGAGCCCGGCAGCGCGCCAATCCTGGCCGTAGCTGTTGTCCCCCTGGCCCTCGTCGATGCCGGTCAAGGCACGGTAAAACCTGTCCTGGCACTGGGTGAACAAGGCCGTGCCGCCCACCTTGCAGGAGCGCAGGCCGCCCCGGGCTTTGTCGTAGACAAGCTCCAGGTTGGCCCCTGTCACCAGGATGGTGTCCCCCTCTTCCCGGGCCTGGAGGGGCTGGGTGGAGGCGATAGAGCTCTCCTCCCAATAGGGCTGGGTGCCCTGGGCGAGAAGCTGCGCCTTGTACACCAGGTGCCCTGCCGGGGCCCAGGGGGTGGCCTCTTTAGTGCGGGCGTAGAGGTTCCAGAAGGCCTCCCCGCGGACCAGGTCCCGGTTATAGGGAAGCTCCACGCGCTGCTGGCCGCCGGGAGCCACACACAGCCCCTCCAGAGCGCCGGACTCCACCACCTGGCCGTCGCAGAGCAGTTCCCAGGTAAAGGCGAGCTGGGACAAATCCTCTGTGAAGCACTCGTTGTGGAGATAGTAGCCGCCGAACATCCCGTGCCACTCCTGGTACTGGAGGTACAGCGGCGCCTGGCAGACTTTCACCTCCTCGGCGGCGGGCTTCTCCTCCAAGTCGGCGAACACAATGCCGTTGAGGCACATGTCCGGCACAGGGTCGGCCACGTCCTCCCCAAAGGCGCCGGCATAGCGGAAGGGCAAAGAGCCGTCCGGCTGGGGCTGGACCAGTGCCTTGTCGTGGAAGTCCCACAAAAAGCCACCCTGGAACCGGGGGTATTTGCGGACCAGCTCCCAGAACTCGGCGAAGTTGCCGTTGGAGTTGCTCTTGGCGTAGGCGTACTCGCACATGATGAAGGGGCGCTTGTCGTCGCTGCTCATGCAGGTCTCCACCCAGTCCCGGGAGGGGTACATGGGGCACAGGATGTCGCTGATGCCCGGCAGGGAGCCGCCGGACTCGTACTGCACGGGGCGGTTGTCGTAGAACTTCAGCCAGCCGTACATGGCGCCGTGGTTGGCGCCCACGCCGGACTCGTTCCCCAGGCTCCAGACGATGACGCAGGGGTGGTTCTTATCCCGCAGGCACATGTTCATGGCACGGGTGAGGTAGGCCTGGGCCCAGCGGGGGTCATCGCTGAGGCCGCCGCCATAGCCGTGGGTCTCCAGGTTGGTTTCGTCCACCACGTAGAGGCCCAGCTCGTCGCACAAGTCGTAGAACAGGTTGTCCTTGGGATAGTGGCAGGTGCGCACGGCGTTGAAGTTTAAGGCCTTCATTTTCAGCAGCTGTGCCCGCAGCTCCTGGGGGGAGACGGTGCGGCCGGTGGCGACGCTGTGCTCGTGGAGGTTAGCGCCCCGGACAATCAGCCGCTTGCGGTTGAGCTCTAACATGCCGTTTTGGATGCGCACCTCCCGGAAGCCCACCCGGCAGCTTTCCACATCCACGCAGCGGCTCTCCTCGTCCAGCATCTCTAAGGTGAGGGTGTACAGGGCCGGAGTCTCGCAGCACCACAGCTGGGGCGCGGCCACGGGGAGGGTTTCCTCCAGCACATACTTGGCCTGGAGGTACACCCCATACTGGCTAAAGGGCTTGGAGGTGTGCTCCAGCACCTGGGCGCCCTGGGGGTCAAAGAGGCGCAGGCGCACACGGCACGCCCCAAAGAGGGGCGCTTCCCGGTCGGGCCACACCCGCACCCGCAGGGAGGCCTGCTCCAGCGTCTCCCCAAAGAGGGGCTGCACCTGGAAATCCGCTATATGCCGCTGGCCCTTGCACAGCAGCGCCACGCTGCGGGTGATGCCGTGGAGGTGCCAATAGTCCTGGTCCTCCAGGTAGCTGCCGGGGCTAAAGCGGTAGACCTTCACCGCCAGCAGGTTCTCCCCCGGCGCCACGTAGGGGGTGATGTCAAACTCGGCGTCCAGCTTGCTGTCCTCGGAGAAGCCCACCTCCCGGCCATTGACACCCAAAGTGAAGGCTGTCTCCACGCCGCCAAAGCGCAGGAACACCCGCTTGCCCTCCCACCCGGCGGGCAGCTGGAACCGCTGGTAGTAGCAGACGGTGAGGTTTTCCTGGGGCACGGCAGGGGCGGAAAGGTCAAAGCTGCCGGGGGTCACTTCCACCTCAAAGCTCTTGTCCGGGCCCTGCCGGTAGAAGGGGTACTGCATGTTGGTGTACACGGGCTTGCCCACGCCGTGCATCTCCCAGCAGGAGGGCACCGGCATGGTGGGCAAAGCGGCAAGCTCCTCCCCGGTGGGGGAAGCCCAGCCGGCGGGGACGTCCTCCGCCGCGGGGTAGGCCGCAAAGGGCCAAAGGCCATCCAAGGGCAAAATCGCCTGGGACTGGGAATTGTCCCGGGCTTTCGCCTGCTCGAATGTCTCATAGCCGCCAAAGGGCGTGTGGGCCTCCCGGCGGTTTATGGAACTGATAATCTCTCGCTGTCCCATAGGGACCAACTCCTCTCTTGTAAAACCCGGCCGCGCCAGGGCGGCAGGCTGGTTTTCATTATAGCACACGGAGGGCCCAACCGCCACAAAAAGAAAGGAGATTTATCCCAGATTTTTTCTCACTTTACCAAAAAATCTCGGTGCCGCGGCGGGGGCAGCCGGTTTGACAAGCCGGGCCATCCGTGCTATAGTGAGCCAAACAGTTCCTGGGCGCCAGGAACGGGAGGGATAGACCTTGAAGGGACCAATTCTAAACTTGGGCATTTTGGCCCATGCCGACGCTGGGAAAACCACCGTGACAGAACAGCTGCTGCTGCGCAGCGGGAGCATCCGCCAGGCGGGCAGCGTGGACGACGGCACCACCCACACCGACTGGCTGGAGGTGGAGCGCCGCCGGGGCATCTCGGTGCGGGCGGCCTCCATCTCGCTGGAGTACAAGGGCGTGCGGGTGAACCTGATCGACACCCCCGGCCACGTGGACTTTTTGGGCGAGGTGGAGCGCAGCCTCACCGTGCTGGACGGCGCTGTGCTGGTGCTCTCCGCGGTGGAGGGCGTGCAGGCCCAGACAAGGCTGCTGTGGCGCGCCCTGGAGAAGATGGGCATCCCCACGCTGCTGGTGGTGAACAAGGTGGACCGGGCGGGGTGCGACATCCCCGGCGTGCTGGAGCAGCTGCGCCAGGAGTGCACCACCCGGCTCCTGCCGGCCCAGCAGGTGGAGGAAGCCGGCTCGGACAGCTGCCAGGTGCTGCCCCTGGAGAGCTTTTGGGAGGACGCCCTGGCCTGGGCCGCCGACTACGACCCGGAGCTGGCGGAGGCCTATCTGGAGGAGAGGCCCGTGCCCCGGGAAAGGCTCCTCCAGGCGCTGCGGGAGGGCGTGGCCCAGCGGCAGGTGTTCCCGGTGCTGTTCGCATCGGCCAAGGGCGGCAAGGGCATAGAGGCTTTGCTGGAGGGGGTTGTAACCTTGCTCCCCCCTGCCGGCGGCCAGGAGGACGGGGCGCTCTCCGCGGTGGTGTACCAGGTGGACCACGACCCCGCCATGGGCAAGGCGGCCCATCTGCGGGTGTTCTCCGGGACGCTGGAGAACCGGGACAGCATCCCCCTTCCCCAAGGGGACGGCACCCAGAAAATCACCCAGATACGGCGGTTTTACGGGCAGAAAGCGGTGGACGTGGGCAGGCTGGGCCCTGGGGAGGTGGGCGCGGTGTACGGGCTCTCCGCTGTGCGGGCCGGGGACGTGCTGGGGGAGGCGCCGCCCAGGCCCGCCTGCCAGCTGGCAGTCCCCCTGCTGCAAGTGCAAGCTTTCGCTCAGGAGCCGGACAAGCTCCCCGCCTTGGTGGAGGCGCTGCAGGAGCTCTCCCAGGAGGACCCCCTGCTGGACCTGGAGTGGGTGCCCGAAAGCCGGGAGCTGCACCTGCGCATCACGGGGAAAATCCAGCTGGAGGTGCTCACCGAGCGGATACAACAGCGGTACGGCCTGGCGGTGTCCTTCTCCGAGCCCACGGTGATTTACAAGGAGACGCCTGCCTCCGCCGCCCAGGGGGAGGAGGTCTACCTGGCCCCCAAGCCCTGCTGGGCTGTGGTGCGCCTGCTGGTGGAGCCCCTGCCCCGGGGCAGCGGCATCCAGTTTGAGTCCGTCATCAAGGAGAAGGAGCTGCCCTACCGGTATCAAAACCACGTGCGCCAAAGCCTGCCGGAAGCACTGCGCCAGGGCCGCAAGGGCTGGGAGGTGACGGACGCCAAGTTCACCTTGATTGGCGGCCAGCACCACCACGTGCACACCCATCCCCTGGATTTCTTTGTGGCCACGCCGGTGGCGGTGCAGCGGGCGCTGGTCAACAGCGGGACGCTTTTGCTGGAGCCCATGGTGCGGGTGACGCTCTCCGCCCAGGAGGAGCTGCTGGGCAAGGTCATCCGGGACATGGTGGCCATGCGGGGCGCCTTTGACACGCCCATCCTCCACCAGGGCACCTTTACGCTGGAGGCCGATTTGCCCGTGGCCACGTCCCTGGACTATCCCACGGCGTTCCGCTCCATGACTTCCGGCAAAGGGGTGTACGCCTCGGCGTTTTTGGGGTACCAGGAGTGCCCGCCCGGCGAAGGGAAGGAGGCCCTCCGCCGGGGTGTGGACCCCCTGGACCACGCCAAGTGGATTCTCACCGCCCGCAGCGCCATGCAGTAACCGCGGGCACGCAAAAAAGGCTGTTGCAGTCGCAACAGCCTTTTTTCGTTTGTATGGGTTAAGTGGGGCCTATCAATACATGCCGCCCATGTCGCCGCCAGCGGGGGCAGCAGCGGGAGCGGGCTCCTTGATGTCGGCCACCAGGCTCTCGGTGGTCAGGATGGTGGCAGCCACAGAGGAGGCGTTCTGCAGGGCGGAACGGGTCACCTTGGTGGGGTCCACAATGCCGGCCTCAATCATATCCTGGAACTCGCCGGTGAGGGCGTTGTAGCCGTAGCCGACCTTGCCGTCCTTCTTCAGCTGCTCCACAATGACAGAGCCCTCGATGCCGGCGTTGGCGGCAATCTGGCGCACGGGCTCCTCCAGGGCCTTCAGCACGATGGCAGCGCCGGTCTTCTCGTCGCCCTCGGCGGAATCCACGTACTCCTTCACGGCGGGGATGGCGTCGATGAGGGCGGTGCCGCCGCCAGCCACGATGCCCTCTTCCACAGCGGCCTTGGTAGCGGCCAGGGCATCCTCGATGCGCAGCTTCTTCTCCTTCATCTCAATCTCGGTGGCAGCGCCAACCTTGATGACGGCCACGCCGCCAGCCAGCTTGGCCAGGCGCTCCTGGAGCTTCTCCTTGTCGAACTCGGAGGAAGTGGTCTCGATCTGGGCGCGGATCTGGCCGACACGGGCCTTGATTTCGTCGCTGTTGCCAGCGCCGTCCACGATGATGGTGTTCTCCTTGTCCACCTTCACCTGGCGGGCACGGCCCAGCTGGCTGAGCTGGGTGTCCTTCAGCTCCAGGCCAACCTCTTCGGAAATCACCTGGCCGCCGGTCAAAGTGGCGATGTCCACCAGCATCTCCTTGCGGCGGTCGCCAAAGCCGGGGGCCTTGACAGCCACGCAGGTGAAGGTGCCGCGGAGCTTGTTGAGAATCAAGGTGGTCAGGGCCTCGCCCTCCACGTCCTCGGCAATGATGAGCAGCTTCTTGCCGGACTGGACCACCTGCTCCAGCAGGGGCAGGATTTCCTGGATGTTGGAAATCTTCTTATCGGTGATGAGGATATAGGGGTCATCCAGCTCGGCCACCATCTTGTCGGTATCGGTGGCCATGTAGGGGGTGATGTAGCCACGGTCGAACATCATGCCTTCCCCAACCTCGGAATAGGTCTCGGCAGTCTTGGACTCCTCCACGGTGATGACGCCGTCGGCGGTGACCTTCTCCATGGCGTCGGCAATCAGCTGGCCAATCTCATCGCTGGCAGAGGACACAGCGGCCACGCGGGCGATATCCTTGGTGCCGGAAACCTTGTGGGAGTTCTTCTCGATGGCATCCACAGCAATCTTGGTGGCCTTCTGCACGCCGCCGCGGAGCACCATGGGGTTGGCGCCGGCGGTGACGTTCTTCATGCCCTCGCGGACCAGAGCCTGGGCCAGCAAAGTGGCGGTGGTGGTGCCGTCGCCGGCCACGTCGTTGGTCTTGGTGGCGACTTCCTTCACCAGCTGGGCGCCCATGTTCTCGAAAGCGTCTTCCAGCTCCACTTCCTTGGCGATGGTGACGCCGTCGTTGGTGATGAGGGGGGCGCCGAACTTCTTATCCAGCACCACGTTGCGGCCCTTGGGGCCCAGGGTAATCTTTACGGTATCCGCCAGCTGGTTGACGCCGGAAAGCAAAGCCTTGCGGGCGTCCTCGCCATAGATGATTTTCTTAGCCATAGTATGTCAAATCCTTTCTTCTCTCGTAGTGTGTGCAAAATCCAAAAACTGGATGGAACTCTTTACTCTACAACAGCCAGAACGTCGGACTGGCGGACAATGGTGTATTCCTCGCCGTCCACCTTCACTTCGGTGCCGCTGTACTTGGCGCAGATGACACGGTCGCCTTCCTTCAGGTACATCTTCACTTCCTTGCCGTCCACTTCGCCGCCGGGGCCCACCGCGATAACGCGGGCAATCTGGGGCTTCTCCTGGGCTTTGGCAGCCAGCACGATGCCGCTTTTGGTGGTCTCTTCGGCTTCCTCGGCCTTAATCAGCACTCTGTCAAAAAGGGGTTTCACGGTCATAATCACAACACCTGGGCCTTTGGGATTTTTGAAAAAACCGGCCCAATCCTTTCTCCCCGCTCTATTTGATGTTTTCACACTCCGCGGGGAGGAATGCAAAACCGCTGGCAGACCAGCGAAAAAGGAAATGCTCTCGTTGCCCGCCGCAGGCGCCCGTGGCGCTTTTGGCGTTCTCGGGAATTTAGCACTCTTTATTCCCGAGTGCTAAGACTATTGTAGTCACATGGTCAGTAAAAGTCAATAGCTTTTTTAAAATTTTTGATTTTTAACATTCTCTTCATAAAAATCACCATGCCGACCGCTCCGCTCTCGGCACAAATAGGGATGAAAGA
>OLOQ01000753.1_pt1 | contig 34452 bp, 33 predicted proteins | sample 1673101 | NCBI WGS metagenome assembly OLOQ01 (sample SAMEA3136754, study PRJEB25190) | human gut metagenome | biome: human gut; feature: human-associated habitat; material: faeces | place: Austria | collected 2013 | reverse complement strand
TAACTGCAGGAATAGGTATGGTATGTGATAACATATCAAATATTAATAATTCGTATGATGGGGCAAGGGAAGCCGTATCATACAGAGTATTATATGGAACAAAGAGAGCCATAAATATTGATGAAATCACACCAAACAAACAAAATATGGGATTACAGTCAGAAGAAACAAAGATGCATGAATTGTTTAAGGCCATTTATCTGGGAAACGAACAGGAAATAGAGGCTGCAACAAACAGGGAAGTTGACAGAATACATGGTAATTCCAATACGGTTAGCCAATATAAGTTATATACAATGGAAATGGTAGGAGCATTCTACAGATTTTGCGAAAATAATTTTATTGACTTTAACGATTTTCTGGGTGAAATGAGCAACCCTTATGAAAAGGTGCCAAAAATGGATGAAAGCACACTAAAAAAATGGATTGTGCAAGTTTCCACAGAAATGGGAAAACAATTAAAGAGTGTCCGAAACAGTAAATCACGAAGACTGATAAATGACGCAAAAAATATCGTTGCAAACAGATATATGGACGTCGAGCTGCATTGCACCGCTGACCTGGAAACCGGCAACGGCAACCCGGCTGACGGAAGAAAGATCAAAGGCACCATCCACTGGGTATCCGCAAAATATGCCATCGATGCTACCGTTCGTCTGTATGACTACCTGTTCACCTTGGAAAATGTCAACGACGTACCGGAAGGCACCAACTATCTGGACTACCTCAACCCGAACTCGCTGACCGAGCTGCACCACTGCAAGCTGGAGCCGGCTCTGGCAGAGGCAAAATCGGGCGACAAATTCCAGTTTGTCCGCACCGGCTACTTCTGCAAGGACAGCAAGGATGAAGGTGTCTTTAACCAGATTGTCGGACTTAAAGACAGCTGGGCAAAGGAAGCTAAAAAATAAGTCATTGCAAAAACTTTTTTCTATAACAAATAGGCGCAGACCGTTTGGTCTGCGCCTATTGCTTTTTCTCATCTTATTGCAGGATATACTTGTATGCACTTTCGTCGGGATGCTGGTAGTAATTTTCCTCCACCCACTCCAGCCGATAGCCACACCTTGTAAACAACCGCTGCATGGCATGGTTGGACGCTCTGGTTTCTCCGCAGAACTTTGTCATCCCAAGCTGCCTCATCTCCTGCTCGGCGTGACGCAGCAGCCGCTCTCCTAAGCCCTGCTTGCGGTACTTTGGATGGACTGCAAGACTCATGATTTTGACATAGTCCCGCTTTCCCTGCCAGTTGTAGAGAAACAGCCCTGCGACAATTTGCTCGCCGTCCAGCAGAGCATAGTAGATGGCACGCTCGTCTTTCAGCAAATTCTCCCAGTCTTCCTGCTGCCAAAAGTCGGTCGGAAAGCAAAGGCAGTCAAATGCCACGATTTCTTTCAGGGATTCCTTGCCCAGTCTGCAAATCTCTTCCATCCGTTTCCTCCTTCTGTGGTGCATCTTCTGTTACTCTGCCAAAATCTCCGCATAGACACCGCCGCAGGCTTTGAGCAGGTCGTCGGGCTTGGCTTCAATCTGAAAACCAATCTTTCCCCCGCTGACCACCATCGTTTCCTGCTGCTGTGCCGAGCAGTCAAAGACCGTCCGGTAGCTTTTCTTCATCCCGATGGGAGAGCATCCGCCGCGGATGTATCCGGTGACCGCATTGATTTTGGCAACCGGAATCATCTCCAGCGATTTTTCTCCAAACACCTTGGCTGCCTTTTTTAAGTTTAGCTCGTGCTCCACCGGCAACACACAGACAAAATAGTTTCCGCTGTGTCCCTGGGTCACCAGCGTTTTGAACACCTTGGCAGGGTCCATCCCCACCTTGCGGGCAACGGCAGCGCCGTCGATCTGCCCATCGGAGGCATCATAGGTGTGCATCTGGTAGGAAATCTTTTCCTTTTCCAGAATCCGCATCGCATTTGTTTTTGGAGTGCCCAAGGCAATCCCTCCCGAGTGATTGAATTCGTTCGTATATATGCATCAAAAATAAAATTCCCGTCGACCAGCAGGCGCTGCCCGCTGAACACCCGCCACCTTTTAAAAAAGGTGGACGAAAATTTTTTATTCAAGGCAGCTTGCGGGTGCAAAATTTCCATTTTCCCCACAAAGCTTCGTGCATAAAACGAGGTGCGATACCCCATTATTCAGCATAGATTTTAGAAATGTTGATCAGGGTTTCTACCATCTTATCCATCGCTTCGATTGGAATATATTCAAAGCGACCGTGGAAGTTGTGACCGCCGGTGGACAGGTTCGGACAAGGCAGACCCATGTAGGACAGTCTTGCGCCGTCTGTGCCGCCGCGAATCGGAACGGTCTGCGCCTCTACGCCGCACTGTGCAAATGCTTTCTTTGCGTTGTCAATCAAGTGCATATGCGGCTGTACCATCTCCTTCATATTGCGGTAGGAATCGCTGATGGTCAGCACAAAGGTGCCTTCGCCGTATTTGTGGTTGAGGTAGTCTGCAATTTCCTGCATCACCTGTTTTTTCTGCTCATATTTTGCAGCGTCGTGGTCGCGGATGATATAATCCAGCTCCGCCTGCTCCACATGACCCTTCATCTCGCTCAGATGGAAGAAGCCCTCGTAGCCTTCGGTGTAGCGTGGATTCTGCTCGACCGGCAGCATCTGATGGAATTCCATTGCCAGCAGGGAGGCGTTGAGCATCGCGTTCTTTGCAGAACCCGGGTGGATGCTCAGACCGTTGACCTTCACGTTGGCAGAACCTGCATTAAAGTTTTCATATTCCAGCTCACCCAGCTCGCCGCCGTCGACGGTGTAGGCAAACTGTGCGCCAAAGCCTTTGACGTCAAAGTAGTTGGCGCCGCGTCCAATCTCCTCGTCTGGGGTAAAACCGATGCAGATTTTTCCATGCTCGATGGTCGGGTCGTTGAGCAGCTGCTCTGCCATCGTCATAATCTCCGCTACGCCGGCTTTGTCGTCTGCCCCCAGCAGGGTGGTGCCGTCGGTGACCATCAGGTGCTGACCGACATATTTTTTGATGGAAGGATACTCCTTCTCGGTCAGGTAAATCTGCTTTTCTTCGTTGAGCAGGATGTCGCCGCCGTTATATTCGACTACCTTTGCCCGGATGTTGTCACCGGAAGCATCCTCCGCGGTGTCCATGTGAGCGATAAAGCCGATGACCGGTTTATCCTCCTTGCCTTTGGTGGCAGGAATGCTGCCGTAGACATAGCCCTTGTCATCCACAAAGGCGTCGGCAATGCCGATTTTCTTCATCTCCTCCACCAGATCGGCAGCCAGCACCTTCTGGCTTGCGGTGGATGGAACGGTTTCGGATGTGTGGTCGGACTGGGTGCCAAAGCTAACATAGTGCAATAGTCTTTCGTATGCGCGCATGATGATCTTCCTCCTGATTCTATCTTGTAAGCAAAAATCCAAATTCCTGCTTTTCATTTGCATCTTTATTATACAACTGCACCGATGCTTTGTGCAAGCTGTTTGTATAGATTCCATAATCAAAATTCCCTTTTCTCCCCTGCAAAGGATACTGCTCCCTTTTCCTGTCCCATCAAAAGCGGCGGCAGAAAGGAGGGAAAAATCGAATTTCTACGTCTGTCCTCCCCCCGATTGATTTTTTCTATATCTATTGAATTGCATGAAGCAATATGATAAAGTGAAGAAAAGAAACCATTGAAATCTGTCGGAAAGGCAAGGTGAAATGATGTTGAAAAGATGGACTCGCTCTGTTGCTCTCCTGCTGGCTGTGCTGTTTTGTTTAAGCGGCTGCTCCAAAGCGGAGAAGGTGGACTACGACACCAACCCCCTCTCCTTTGAGACCGTCTTTGATGACACACTGGGCAACCCGGACAAGCCGGACACTGCTGACTCAGAACTCTGTCGTTATGAACCACCAGCTTACCGAATCCGTATCTATCATTTTCGTGAAAACACCATTGCCAAGGGTGCTTTCTATCTTCTACCTCCTGAATATGGTCATCCTTTGGAGGACACTCCACCGGAGGAGGGCATCATCAAGGGTGTTTTCACCTTCGATTATACGAAAGAAGGTGATGACATATGCATCCACAGCTTTACCCTATCCTATGAAACAGCAGAGGGAATCACCATTCGCAACCCGGAAGTGTACGCTGTAGACCTTGCGCGCACACCGGTTGTAGATAACCAGATTTCACTGAAACATCTTCGTATTCTCTCTCGTAAACCCAGTAGCAATATCTTTTTCTCGGGCAGTTTCGATTATAAAGGTGAGGAACATTCCTTCCAAATCGACCTGTAAACAAATCCCCAAGGAGGAAATACGATGAACCGTCTGCCTATCTGCGCTATGCTTATCTGCACTCTGCTTGTGCTGACGCTGTGTTCCTGCCAGCCGGAGCGTCCCTCTGCTCCATCCGACAGGGAAGTTGCGTTCGAGTATCAAAATCACCCGGATCTTCTCTCTGATGATTTGGACACGCGTTTCCAGCAGCTGTTTTATTATGAATTGGATCAGCCAACGGTGGAGGAACCGTTTCCGCCTGCGCCTTACAGCTCGCCCGAGCAGTTATACGGAGGAAACGGCGGAAACGAACCGCCTGCCCGACTGTTTAAACGGGAGGTTTTTTATCCCCACCTTCTTTCCAAGGGCGCTTTCTTTTTTGTGGAGCCACCCTATGGTTATCTGGCAGTTGGTTTAAATCGCTGCATCGTCCGCGGAATCTACAACATACAAATCGAAGAGGAAGAAGGATATGAGCCATCTGTTCTGTCTGCTTTTTCTATGGAAATCGAGTTGCAGGACTGTTCCTTGACCGATGTAGTTTTGGAGTACCGTGGCACACCGCAGTTTCATCTGCAAAATCAAAAGATTCCGCTCACCATCGAGGAAACGGACGGCATCCTTTCTATCACCGCCGACCTCGACCGTGTATCTCCCATCGTGACTGACCTTGGAAACAACCTGATTTTCCGTGGTGTGATTACCTATAAAGGTGAAGAATACTCCTTTTCATCCCGCATCTAACCCTATCCTCAAGGAGGAAATATGATAAAAGGTCTGTATTTTCCCCCGATTGATTTTTTCTATATCTATTGAATTGCATGAAGCAATATGATAAAGTGAAGAAAAGAAACCATTGAAATCTGTCGGAAAGGCAAGGTGAAATGATGTTGAAAAGATGGACTCGCTCTGTTGCTCTCCTGCTGGCTGTGCTGTTTTGTTTAAGCGGCTGCTCCAAAGCGGAGCAAGTGGACTACGACACCAACCCACTCTCCTTTGAGACCGTCTTTGATGACACACCGGGCAACCCGGACAAACCGGACACTGTTTTTGTGGAAACCCGCTACAATGCTCTCCCCGCCCACCGCGTTCGTGTCTATGAGTTTGAGGAGGACACCATCTGTAAGGGAGCCTTCTACGTTCTCCCACCTGAGTACTCCTATGTCCTGGAGGACATCCTGCCGGAGGAGGGCATCATCAAGGGGGTCTTTACCTACGACTATACAAAGCAGGGCAACGGCTTGCGCATCCACCGCCTCACCCTCTCCTACGAAACGGCAGAAAACATCACCGTGCGCAACACGCAAATCTACGGCAAGGGTCTGCAACCCGTCTCCTTTGAGGGCAGTGAGTTTGCGACTGACCTGCGGCTCACCCGATCTGTCCGTTCCAACAACAGTGGACTCTGGTTTTCGGGCGATTTTGAGTACAACGGAGAGGAATATTCCTTTAAAATTAGTCTCTAAAACAGCACAAAAGCGCCGGAACGCAGATGCGTTCCGGCGCTTGTTTTTCCACAATTACACGGTTTAGTTGTTGAAAGCTGCCAGGCTCGATTCAATCTTTGCCAGCAGTTCCTGTGCTTTTTCCAGCTTGGCTCTCTGGTCGTTGATGACCTTTTCGGGAGCCTTTGCTACAAAGCCGGGGTTGTTCAGCTTGCCGGAGAGGAACGCAATGTCCTTTTCACAAGCCTGTTTCTCCTTGGTCAAGCGGGCAATCTCCTTGTCACGGTCCACCAGCTGCGACAGCGGCATATAAACCTTTGCGCTGTCGGTGATGACCTGAACGCAGCCGTTCGGGTCCTCCGGTGTGCTCAGGATGATCTCATCTGCCCATGCCAGACGGGTCAGGAACGGGGTGGAAAGATTAAAGATTTCCTGCGAAGCGGTTTCGATGTACAGGGTAGCCTTCTTGGACGGAGGTACATTCATCTCGCTGCGGCGGGCGCGGATTGCCTTGATGGCATCCATCACCTTTTCAAACTCTGCCTGCTCGGCTGCAAAGTTGAGGCTTTCCTCATAAACCGGCCACTGGGAAACCATGATGCTTTCGCCTTCATGCGGCAGCGCCTGCCAGATTTCCTCGGTGATGAACGGCATGAACGGATGCAGCAGCTTGAGGATGTTGCCCATCACATAGACCAGAACCTTTCTGGCGACCTCTGCTTCGGCTCCGTCTTCCCACAGGCGGGATTTTGCCAGCTCAACATACCAATCGCAGAAAACATCCCAGATAAAGTCGTACAGCTTGCTGACTGCAATGCCCAGCTCAAACTTCTCAAGGTTATCGGTGACCTCTTTGACCAGGGTGTTGTACTTGGTCAGCACCCATTTGTCCTCGATGGCAAGCTGATCGAGCGGCAGAGCCAAATCCATCTGCTCATCCTTGAGGTTCATCAGAACAAAGCGGGAAGCGTTCCAAATCTTGTTGGCAAAGTTGCGGCTGGCAATGACCTTCTCATCGCTGAAGCGCATATCGTTGCCCGGTGTGTTGCCGGTGGCAAGGGTGAAGCGCAGCGCATCTGCACCGTACTGGTCGATGATTTCCAGCGGGTCGATACCGTTGCCGAGCGATTTGCTCATCTTTCTGCCCTGGGCATCGCGAACCAGACCGTGGAACAAAACGGTGTTAAACGGGATGTCGCCCATTTGTTCCAAGCCGGAGAAAATCATTCTGGCTACCCAGAAGAAGATGATGTCATAGCCGGTGACCAGGGTGCTGGTCGGGTAGAAGTATTTGAGCTCCTCGGTGTTGTTTGGCCAGCCCAGAGTAGAGAACGGCCACAGTGCCGAGCTGAACCAGGTGTCCAGGGTGTCCTCATCCTGATGCAGGTGGGTGCTGCCGCACTTCGGACAAACAGACGGAGCTTCCTTGGCAACAACGACCTCTCCGCAGCTTTCGCAGTAGTACGCCGGGATGCGATGACCCCACCACAGCTGACGGGAGATACACCAGTCTTTGATGTTTTCCATCCAGTTATAGTAGGTCTTGTCCATACGCTCCGGGATGAGCTTGATCTGTCCGTTGCGGACAACGTCGATTGCCGGTTTTGCCAGCGGCTCCATCTTGACGAACCACTGTTTGGAAACCATCGGTTCAACGGTGGTTCCGCAGCGGTAGCAGGTTCCTACATTGTGGGTGTGGTCCTCCACCTTCAGCAGATAGCCCTGCTCTTCCAAATCCTTCACGATGGCTTTTCTTGCCTCATAGCGCTCCATGCCTGCATATTTGCCGCAGGCAGCGGTCATGGTAGCATCATCGTTCATCACCTTGAGGATTGGCAGGTCGTGGCGGCGTCCAACCTCATAGTCGTTCGGGTCGTGTGCCGGAGTGATTTTTACAACGCCGGTACCAAATTCCATATCGACATAGTCATCACCGACAATCGGAATCTCACGGTTGACCAGCGGCAGGATGACGGTTTTGCCAATCAGCTTCTGGTAACGTTCATCCTTCGGGTTAACAGCAACAGCGGTATCGCCCAGCATTGTTTCCGGGCGGGTGGTTGCCAGGATGACCTCTCCGCTGCCGTCGCTGAGCGGGTAGCGCAGATGCCAGAAATGTCCTGCCTGCTCCTCATATTCAACCTCTGCATCCGAGATGGAGGTCATGCAGTGCGGGCACCAGTTGATGATGCGCTCGCCCTGATAAATCAAGCCTTTGTTGTAGAGGTTGACAAAGACCTCTTTGACTGCCTGCGAGCATCCTTCATCGAGGGTGAAGCGTTCTCTCTCCCAGTCGCAGGAGGAACCAAGTTTTTTGAGCTGCTCGATGATTCTGCCGCCGTATTTGCGCTTCCATTCCCATGCGCGCTCCAGGAAGCCTTCTCTGCCCAAATCCTCCTTGGTCAGACCCTCTTCCTTCATTGCGTTTACAATCTTTGCCTCGGTTGCAATGGAAGCGTGGTCGGTGCCCGGCAGCCAGAGGGTCTCATAGCCCTGCATCCTGCGGAAGCGGATGAGGATGTCCTGCAAGGTCTCATCCAGCGCGTGTCCCATGTGCAGCTGACCGGTGATGTTCGGTGGCGGGATTACGATGGTGTACGGTTTTTTGTCCGGGTTTGGTTCAGCGTGAAAATAGCCGCCGTCCAGCCAGAACTGATAGGTGCGGTCCTCAACCTGTTTCGGGTCGTAAACCTTGGAAAGTTCTTTCATGGTGTTTCCTCCTTGTGTATTTGCGTATCTAAAAATAAATGTTTTGGGAAATAAAAAAACTCCCGTCCTTTGCTGTTATACAAAGGACAGGAGATCATTTCCTGCGGTACCACCTTTTTTGGCAGAGGATTCTGCCCACTCGGCAGGTGCTTAAAAAACACCCCGAACCGGTAACGGGGTTCAGCCGTTATGGTCTACTGAGCGGTCCTCCCGCCGTTCGGCATACTCTCAAAGGCTACCTTGTCGATCCCGCTTTCTGCCGGTCTTTCAGCTGCCGCCGGCTCTCTGTGAGTGCGCTGGTCGTTTTACTTCCTTCTCATCGATTTATGTGGTATTGACTTTTGGGTATACTTTAATCTACCACGTTTTGTTTTGTTTGTCAACTCAGATTTTTTGATTTGCCATATTCTTCGCTGTTTTCAAAAATCATTGCCCGGAAAATAATTTCCCGGGAAATTTTCGCTTTTTCCCCAATTCAGGAAGCTTTTCCCGGGAAATATTTCTCTTTCATCCCTTCAAGCTCTTCGGGCACACTAATGGACACAAGATATTGAAACGGTGAAGGAGGAAATGGAATGAAAGCGGCAGATAAATTGATTGCGATTGCTCTGGCAGTCGGCAGTTTGCTTTTCCTTGGCTGGCTGGTCCTGCGTTTTTTCCTACCCGCCACCCTTCCCTTTTGGCTTGGTCTGACAATCGCTGCCCTGCTGCGTCCGGTGTCGCTGCTCTTTTCTCAAAAGCTGCATCTGCGACGGCGCCGCGCTGCTGCCTTTGTGATGACCCTGTTCTACCTGCTTTTGGGTCTGCTGCTCTGGCTGGCGCTCCTGCTGTTGTGGAGCTGGCTTTCCTCCCTGACCGCACGCGCGCCACAGCTTTATCGGACGGTTTTTCTGCCTGCTACTGCTGATTTCTTCGAATGGCTCAGCCGTTTTTTGTCCCACTTTTCTCCCGACCTTGCCCAGACCGTCGCCCTGTGGCGGCAAAGCTTTTCCGCAGCCGCTGCCCAACTGTCCGCTTCCCTGTCCTCTTCCCTGCTGAAGTGCTGTACCTCTTTTGCTGCCTGTACGCCTCATTTTTTCTTTGGCGTGGTGGTCACCATCCTCTGCTCCAGTTTTATCTCGCTGGACTACCCGCGTGTGACCCAGTTTCTGCTCCGCCTGCTTCCGCCCTCGCTGCGTTCGCTTGCCTGTGAGATGAAGCACTTTCTCTTTTCCACCCTATTTTGCATGGCAAAAGCCTACCTGATTTTAATGGCAGTGACCTTCTCTGCGCTTTCCTGCGGTCTATGGCTGCTGGAGGTTCCCAACTTTTTCCCGGTCGCTCTGCTGACCTCCCTTCTGGACCTGCTGCCGGTCATCGGCATCGGTTTTATCCTGATTCCCTGGGCGGTTATCTCGCTTTTTCAGGGCAACCGCCTGCTGGGATTCGGGCTGTTGCTGTTGTATCTTGCCATCAACCTGCTCCGCAGCCTGTTGGAACCAAAACTGGTGGGAAAAAGCATCGGTCTGCCGCCGCTGGTAACCTTGCTGAGCATCTACGCCGGCTTGCAGCTGTTTGGCATCGCAGGTCTACTGATGCCATGTCTGGTGCTGGCTGCTCTCTTCTTTTATCAAAAATATCGGCAAATCAAAAAAGAAGGAGAGCCGTAGCCCCCTTCCTTTTTAAGAAACACTGTATTTGACCGCATCGCTGCGCACCATCTGGTCCAGCTCGGCATCCGGTCGATAGAGCATATTGCCCGCATCATACTGGTAGATGTCTGCCAACAGCGCAAGATACTTTTCCCGGTTGACCGGTTCTATCTGCACGCCCAACTGCCGCAGCTGCTCCAGGTTTTCCTGCCGGTTCTGGTCGGCAACGGTGCGGCAGTATCCGCACGCCATCACCACCGCCTGCTCCACCGCCGCCTGCTGCTTTGGTGTCAGCTGTTCATACAAACCGGTTTGCATCATCAGATAAGCCGGTTTCAGTTGGTGAGAGCTTTCCAACAGCACCAGTGCACTGTCCTGAGATTGCACGGTCTGTACCAGCTCGCTTAGCTCCACCGGCGCGATTTCCACCTCTTTGTCCAGCAGCATCTGCAACGGCTCTTCCCCTTCGATTTCCAATGCACCAATCTCCTGTTGCTGCTCCTGCGAGAAGAAGGAACGGGTGACCGCCAATGGATAGCGTTTGCGAAAATCGGTCAAATCAACCGTTGCATCCGCTGCCAAATCCTCGTAGCCGTACACCACCGACATCTGAATTTCCATCGGATACTCCTCTTCCAACAGACGATTGAGCTGCCTGCGGGTGCGCTCGGAATTCAGCCCACTGAACAGATAATCGGCATCCTGAAAAAAGAAGGGCAGGGTAAAGGTTTCCAGTTGCTCGATGGTTTTGCTCAACCGCTCGTTTTCCACAAAAGCAAACTGGGTGTCGTCCGCTGTCAGCACAGCATCCAGCTGGTCGCTGGCACTCAATGAAATCTCCAGTTCCCCATCCGAATAGTATGCCAGACGGTTGGCAAATTCCTGCGCTGCCAGTTGGATGCTCGTCGGTGCATCGGAGGCAATCACCATCGACATCGTCCGCGGCTGTTCCTCCTGCTCCTTCTGCGCCTCCTGTTGTGTACATCCAGAAAGGAGCAGAATAACTGCTGCTACTGCTCCCAGCCGTTTGATCATCCTGTGCATCCTATCCCTCCTCTTTTCTTCTCTGCTTACTCTCTATGACCTAACCTCCTGGGCGGGTCCTCTGTTTTGGATGGCTTTGACGGTGTTTCGTTCTCCTGCTTCTCTGCCTGTTCTTTCGATTGATTGCTCATTTCCTCTCTCTGCTCTTCCGCTTCTTTCTCGATTTCCTGCGTCTGCTGGGTCGGCTGCTGCACCGGCTGTTGAGAAATTGGCTGGTACCTCTGGTTTTGGATGCGGCTGAGTTCCCGGATGCGCACATCGGTATTGACTGCAAAGATGTTGTTTAAAAACAGCAGGTCGGTGATGCCATGTTCCTTGACAAAATCGACCAGACCCAGTTCAAAATATCGCTGGTCCACAATATAGACCTCATCGAAGTTGCAGGCTAAAAAGGGGGCAAAGGCATTCCCGTAAGATTCTTTGACCAGAAGGATCTTTCTGCCGGTGCGGTTGTCCGTCTGGATGTGGGTCAACGGAAAATCCCCGTGCAGAAAAACGCTGTATGTGTTCTGTCCGCCGGTTGCATAGGAAGCAAAGATGCTGCTGTCAATCGGCGTAAACGGCGCACCCGTTTGATAGCGGGTGGTGGTCGTTTGAACTGGCGGAACAAAGTATTCCACAAAATCCGGTGTCTGTGCCAGCTGACTGTCATGGATCTGACTGTAAAAGGTACCCAAAAATCCGTCAATCTGCTGATGTTCCATCTCCTCGAGCGAAACCGGGGTCAACCCTGCCGATTTGCAGAAGGCGATGTATGCCTCATAAGCGCCGCGTGCCGTCCAGTGGTGGTCGGTGCGAAAATACAGGTAATCCTCCCGATTCTTTTCAATCTGGCTGTATGCATCCACCGATATGACCTTGTCGCTCATCTGCTGTGCCACAAAGTCGATATTTTCCCGCTCGCTGCTTGCAATGCCCTGATATTTTTCCGGCAGATAAAATTCGATGGAGGTCGGTGCAATCAGATTGTACACCTGTACCCCATTCAGCTGCTGGGCATAGGAGCTGATGACCCGCGCATACTCTTCCGACAACGTTTGACTGGAGCCGAAAATCTGCATCCCCATATTGCGGTACAAAAACAGGCTGCCCACCTGCTCGCCTGCGGTTCCCTGCTCGCTCAAGCCGTTTCCCGGTGCATTCGGGTCGCTGTAAGCGTCATAGTCAACTGTCGGGGACTGCGGCTCTTCTGCCAGCTCTTGCTGTGGCTCCTGCTCAGCTTCCGGCTCAGGCTGCGGCAGTTGCTGGCTTTGCTGAGCATTTCCTCCTGCCGGATGGATGCGAACATCATCCGGGTGAACACCCTGCATCTGTTCCAGCTTCGATGCCAGCGACACCAGCTGCTCCCTCTGCGGAAAGGTGTCGGCATAGTAGGCATCGTACTGCTCGGCATACTCGCCGGAAAACCAGCTGCGCAGGCTCCACTGGGGCTTTGCTGCAAGCTCTCTTTTTTCCACCTCGGAAACGGTGGGCTTGGGCAGAACGACTGCCAGGATTCCCACCAGGACCAGCAACATAATCACCACACTGACGTTGACCAGATACAGCTGCTGAGAGCGGTTTGATTGTTTCATAGCTCCTCCTTATTGCCACCGACAGGGCAACTGCCTTTTCCGGGCAGCGCCTTGACCGGTGATTAACGCCATCAAAAGCGGAAATATAAAAACGGATTGTAGCTGTCCCCTACCAGAAGCGCTGTACACACCAGCAGCAGCGCTACATTCATCATCGCTGTCCCGATGGAAACAAGCGCCTGTCTGCCCTGCCCTCTGCCGTCCTGTACCACCCAGCTCTCCAGACGATTCTTGCACCACTGGGTCAGCGGCAGGCAGAACAGCAGCGCTGCCAGCAGCCAGAAGAGGTGATTTGCAAAGGTGATGGAAAGCTGCGGGTCGGTCAGCGGATTACCCGACCCGCCGAACATCACCTGAAAATAGCCTGCCAGACGGCTCAGGTCGGTGGTGTAAAAGAGGGTCCAGCCAATCAAGGTAACAAACAGCAGATACAGATGGGAAAACACCACCGGTATCCTTTGCAGCCAGCGCAGCAGTCCCAGCTTTTCCACCATCAGCAGGATTCCATAAAAGGCGCCCCACAGCACAAAGTTCCAACTGGCGCCATGCCACAGTCCGGTCAGCAGCCACACCACGCTGATATTCAGCAGCTGGTGCCTGCGGTTGCCGCCCAGCGGGATGTAAACATAGTCCCGAAAGAAGCTGCCCAGCGAAATATGCCACCTGCGCCAAAAATCGGTGACCGATTTGGCAAGATACGGGTAGTTGAAGTTGGTGTGATAATGAAATCCAAACATCCTGCCCAGCCCGATTGCCATATCCGAATAGGCAGAGAAATCATAATAGAGCTGGATGGAATAGAGCAGAACCCCAAACCACGCGCCCGCTACCGAAAGCTCCTGCAAAGGCGCATTCAGATACTGCTCCACCAGTTTGCCTGCTGCATTGGCAACCACCACCTTTTTAGTCAAGCCGATGCAAAAGCGAGTGATGCCCTCGCTCATGTCCTGCGGGGTGGTGTGGCGCTCCTCAATCTGTGCTGCCACATCGCTGTACCGCACAATCGGTCCTGCCACCAGCTGATGGTAGCTCGACAGGTACATCAAATATTTATAGTAGCTTTTCTGCGCCGGCACCTGCCCGCGGTAGACATCCAGCACATAGCTGATGGTTTGAAAGGTATAAAAGGAGATACCGATGGGCAGAGAAATCTGCGGAACCGGCAGAGAAAGACCGGTCAGAAGATTCAAATTCTCCACAAAAAACCCGCTGTACTTAAAAACGCCCAGCATCCCTAAATCAAACAGCAGCGAGGCTGCCAGCGCCAGCTTCATCCGGCGGCTCTGCCCGCTCAGGCGAAAATATTCGATGCACCTTGCCCAGGTGTAATCCAGAAAGGCGGTGAGCATCAGCATAAACACCCACACCGGCTCTCCCCACGCATAAAAAAAGAAGGAAAAAGCCAACAGCACCCCATTGCGCCAGGTTTTGTTGGACGATATAAAATATAAAATCAGATTCAACGGCAAAAACAGATAAATAAAAAACAGATTTGAAAACACCATCTTGCTTTTCCTCCCGGACCTTTCTCTTCGCTTTTTTAATTATATAACACATCCCTGTGGATGAAAAGAGACTTTTTTCACTCGTCGCAATTTTTTATTTTCCAATTCTGCCGGGTCGTTGGCAGATTGATACACAAATCCACCGCCTGTTGTACACAAATTGCCGCCTTTGACAAACTGTCGATAAAATTTCCCCACAATATTGAGTTTATCTTTTTTTTGGGGTAAAATAAGGATATGTTTACAGGCGACCGAGGTCTGTCTGGAAAAGGATGCGCACAAAGCGGTGCATCCGTCTTTGAAAGGACTGTGAAAAATGAGCGAAGAAAGCTATATCGTAAATGAAGGAAAGAATGAGGTCATCCAGGTGGATGGCGTTTCATACCAGCGTCTTGCAATCCGCACCCATGTCATCACCGATAAGGATGATGTATGTCAGGTCATCGAAAAGTATGCCAAGCCATACGCCCAGCCGGACGACATCGTCTTTATGACCGAAAAGGCAGTTGCCTGCACCCAGCGCCGCGCCATCCCGATGAAGGACATCCACCCGCGCCCGCTGGCAAAATTCCTGTGCAAATTTGTCCTCAAAACTCCATACGGCATCGGTCTGGGCATCCCGGAAACGATGGAGATGGCGCTGCAGGAATGCGGTACTCCAAGGATTCTGTTTGCTGCTGCTGTTTCTGCGGTAGGCAAGCTGTTCCACAAGCGCGGCTGGTTCTACACCATTGCCGGATACAAAGCACGCTCCATCGACGGTCCTTGCGACTACACCCTGCCGCCGTACAATGAATATGTCGTTTTGGGTCCTGCGCAGCCGGACGAAACTGCACAGAAGATGTCCCAGTGTCTGGGCGGCATCAAGGTAGCCATCACCGACATCAACGACCTGGAGGGTCAGATTCTGGGCACCTCCGACCCATCCATGGACCGCGACCTGCTGGTCAAAATCCTCAAGGACAACCCGCTGGGTCAGTCGCTGGAACAAACTCCAATCGGTATCATCCGCAAGGTAAAATAGCAAAAGAAAAAGGACTCCCCTCGGGAGTCCTTTTTTATACTTCGGTAATGCGCTCTTGTATCAAAGCGGACGGTGACGGCGCCGACTGCGAAAAATGCAGCGCATTTATATACCGCTCGGTTGCCTCCTGCACCCGCTCGGGACGATGGGTGTACAGCAGAGCAATCGTCTGTCCTTTGCAGACCTTCGCACCGGTCTTTGCTGTAAAGCGGATACCCGCTCCGGCATCGACCGCATCCTCTTTTCTTTCTCTGCCTGCTCCCAGCAAGGCGACCACGTTGCCAATCTCATCGGTCTGCATCGAGGCAATATAGCCATCCTGCGGCGCCTGTATCGGATAAACCGGAGCCAGCTGGAATTTTTCCGGCTGCTCGAGATAGCTGACATCGCCGCCCTGCCGCTGCACCATCCGGTAGAAGCACCGGTAGGCGCTGCCGTCCTGCAAGGATGCTGCTGCCCTGCGCAGGCAGTCCTCCGGCTCTCCTTGACCTGCCAGCCAGAGCATGTTGCCTGCCAGGTGGATACACAGCTCGGTCAAATCGGCAGGACCCTTTCCACGCAGCGTCCAGATTGCCTCCTGGACCTCGATGGCGTTGCCTGCCGTATCACCCAGAGGCGTGTCCATATCGGTAATCAGCGCTGCGGTCCTTCTGCCTGCCCGATTGCCGATGCCGACCATCGTCCTTGCCAGAGCAGCCGACTGCTCCCTTGTTTTCATAAAGGCGCCGCTGCCGGTCTTGACATCCAGCAGGATTGCGTCCGCTCCGGCAGCAATCTTCTTGCTCATAATGCTCGAAGCAATCAGCGGCAGGCTGTCCACCGTCGCTGTCACATCCCGCAAGGCGTAGATTTTTTTGTCTGCGACTGCCATCTCCCCGCTCTGCCCGATGAGGGAGATGCCGACCTCGTTGACAATCTCGAAAAATTCCTCCCGCGGCAGCACTGTGCGGTAACCCGGGATGGATTCCAGCTTATCCACCGTGCCGCCGGTAAAGCCCAGCCCTCTGCCGGACATCTTGGCAATCGGAATCCCGCAGGCAGCAGCCATCGGAGCTGCAATCAGGGTGGTCTTGTCGCCCACACCGCCGGTGGAGTGCTTGTCCACCTTCACACCGGCAATGCCGCTTAAATCTGCCATCTGTCCCGAGTGTGCCATTGCCAGCGTCATCTCGGTGGTTTCCTGCAAATCCATCCCCTGAAAGCAAACTGCCATCAAAAAGGCTGCCATCTGATAATCAGGGATCTGCCCTGCGGTATAAGACTGGATCATCCAGCAGATTTCAGCCTTGTCCAAGGCGTGTCCCCGCTTTTTCTTCTCGATCAAATCGTACATCCGCATTCCAAAGTCCCCTTTCTGTTATTTAGTCACGAAAAATCGGTCTGCCATCCTCAAACCGGTCGATGATTGCCAGCGACTCCAGGCGGATTCCCTTCTCCCGCAGCATCTGTCCGCCCTCCTGGAAGCCTTTTTCGATGACAATGCCGCAGCCGACTGCGGTTGCGCCCGACTGCTCCACAATGTCCAGCAGACCCAGCAACGCCTGTCCCTTAGCCAGAAAGTCATCAATAATCAGCACGCGGTCACCCGGGTTGAGATATTTTTTGGAAACCTGCACATCAAAGGTGGTTCCTCTGGTGAAGGAGGTGACCTGCGAGGTGTACAGCTCCCCATCCAGATTCTTCGACTTGCTTTTTTTAGCAAAAACGACCGGAGCATAGTCAAAGTGTGGTGCGGCTGCCACAGCAATTCCAATGCCCGACGCTTCGATGGTCAAAATCTTGTTGATTTCTTCCCCTGCAAAGCGGCGGCGAAACTCCCTGCCGATTTCATCCAGCAGGCGGATGTCCATCTGGTGATTCAAAAAGCTGTCCACCTTCAGCACATTTCCTTCCTTGACCTTACCGTCCTTCAAAATTCGTTGCTTTAATATTTCCATCCGATTTTCCCCCTGTTCGGTACAAACTGCACCGTTTTAAATTCCTTTTTACCATTGTACCAATCTATCTATTTCCCGTCAACGAAAATTTGAACAAAAACGCCTGCTTTTTTTCCAAAGCAGGCGTTTGTTTTGCTCTTGTTTTTTTAGTTACCGCCGCGGAATCCTTTTCCAATGACTTCGCTGGTGTTGGTAATCAACACAAAGGCGTGCGGGTCCGCCTGCTTGATGGCTTCCTGCAAACGAATTCCCTGTTTCTTATTCTGCGCCGTCAGGATAACCGTCTTGTCGGTGTGTTCATACAAGCCTTCCGCATGGTAGACGGTCGCTCCTCGATGGAGGGTGATGGTAATAAAGTTGTAAATCTGCTCCGGTTTGTCGGTAATGATGGTAAAGGACTTGTAGGTGTTCATGTCCTCCAGGAAAAAGTCAACCGCAAAGGAACGAATCACCAGACCCACCATCGAGAATAACCCTGTGGTCGGACCGAAGGCAACAAAGGTCATTACCGTGATAAAAAAGTCTACCACCAACAGCGCCTTTCCGATGTGACATTTAAAGTATTTTTTGACGACCATCGCAATGATGTCGGTACCACCGGTGGAGGAACCGATGTTAAACAGCAACGCCGAACCCCACGCCGGCAGGAAAACGCCCAGCAGCAGCTCCATAAACGGCTGGTCGGTCAAAGGCTTCGTCAGCGGAAAGAGAACTTCAAATATCTTGAGCATTGCCGAAAAAGCAATGGTGACATAAAAGGTTTTAAATCCGAACTCCTTGCCCAGCAGCAGCAGACCGACCACCATCAGGGCGATATTGATGACTGATACAATGGTACCGTTGCTCAGCTGCGGGTAGTAGTGGGCAAGCACGACCGAAATACCGGTGACGCCACCGGTAGAAAAGTTATTTGGAAATTTAAAAAAGTAGCTTCCAATCGCTGTCAGCAGGGTACCAAAGTTTAAAATCAAAAAGTCACTGAGCCATATTTTTGTTTTTTGTTCCATAACGCTTCCTCTTTTCTTTCTGATGGATCATGGTCACTCCTTTTCCGACCGGAGATTGACATAAAAAAGACACCGTTCGGAATTTTCCAAACGATGTCTTGTGTTGACAAAACAGCAAAGCAAAGCATCCTTCAAAATATCTTTGAACCATGCTGCTCTCCACAGTTTCTTCATCTGTTTTCCAGAGTTCCGTAGAAAACAGACAACACCCGTTTGGAAACGAGTAAAACACAGGCAAGTATTCCGACTGATAGCTGCTGAAATCAGCGGTATGTGCGCCTTCCCGGAATTTTCCAGTGGCTGAGAAAGCTTTTCTCTGCACATCCCTTTGAGCTAAACACGGCAACGGTCTTGTCCGGGATTTTCACCCGGTTCCTTTTGTGCATCTGCACCTGTATTTCGACCATTCAGTTTTCGGCTTTATTATAGTATATGGCAAAGCATCCGTCAAGTGGTTCATGGGCGCCTTTTTACACAAAGGAAAAAAGCGCCCTTTCGGACGCTTTTCCCCTAGATAGACATGTATCGTGATGTATACGTAATCTCTTATTTAACTTTTGCAGGAGCCTGTTTCTTCCAGTCTTCATACAGCTCTTTTGCAGTACCGGACAGTGCCCACAGACCCAGTACGTTCGGGATTACCATCAAGCTGTTGAACAGGTCGGAGAGGTTCCAAACCAGGTTTACCTTCAGGGTAGAACCAAGAACAATGAATACAACTACCAGAGCCGCATAAATCTTGGTTGCCAGGTTTGCATGTTTGCTGAACAGGTATCTTACGTTCTTCTCACCAAAGAAGTACCAGCCGATGATGGTGGAGAATGCGAAGAAGAACATACAGATTGCGATGAAGATTGCACCGAATTTACCAAAGCCTGCGGTGAATGCAGCCTGAGTCAGAGCAGCGCCGGTCAGGTCCTGGTTGTAGGTGTTCAGCTGACCAGTAATCATTACTGCGAAAGCAGTCAGGTTCAGGATGATGAGGGTGTCGATAAATACGCCCATCATAGCTACCAGACCCTGGTCACAAGGATGTTTTACTTTTGCTACTGCGTGTGCATGTGGAGTGGAACCCATACCAGCTTCGTTGGAGAACAGACCACGGGCAACACCGTATTTGATAGCCTGAGATACTGCTACGCCGGCAAAACCACCGATAGCAGCTTCTGGATTAAATGCACCGACAAAGATCATTCTGATTACGTTTGGCAGATTGCCGATGTTCATGATGATCAGAACAAGGGCGCCGATGATGTAGAAACCAGCCATGATTGGAACCAGCTTCTCAGTTACAGATGCGATACGTCCAATGCCGCCCAAGAAGATGAATGCTGCCAGGATAGCAACTGCGATACCAACGAACAGAGGGTTGATACCGAATGCGCCCTTGAAAGCGTCACCGATCGAGTTGGACTGTACCATGTTGCCGAAGAAGCCCAGAGCCAGGATAATCAGGATTGCAAATGCACCTGCAAGGACTTTACCCAGAGTGCCTTTGTAAGCTGCGCGGATGTAGTATACAGGTCCGCCGGTTACCTCGCCGGTTTCATCGGTTGTCTTATATTTCTGAGCCAGGGATGCCTCTACGAAGATGGTTGCCATGCCGAAGATTGCGGATATCCACATCCAGAAGATAGCACCAGGACCACCCATTACCATTGCGGTTGCAGCACCGGCAAGGTTACCTGTACCTACCTGAGCAGCAATCGCGGTTGCCAAAGACTGGAAAGAGGTCATACCGTCTTTGCCTGCTTTTTCACCGTTGAGTTTGATGTTGCCGAAAACGGATTTAAAAGCACGACCGAACTGAGTAAACTGTACACCGCCCAGACGGATGGTGAACCACAAACCAGTACCTACCAGAAGTACTACCAACAGTTTACCGGACATAAAGTCCTGGAGCGTTAATACCACTTCATTCAATTGATCCAAAAAAGCTTCCATACATTTTCCTCCTCAACAATTTGTTTGTCGGTGATTTCATTATATCGTAATTTGACGGATTTGTCCATAGATTCTTAATAATCTGATTCATTTTCATCATATTTGTTCATATCTATTTTAAATTATCCACTAGAATCACAAAGTTTTTTATCTTTTAGGTACAATCCGCTCAGATTATTGTGCATTTTGTACATGATTTTCCTATTCATCTAAAATGCACTCTGCCGTTCTTTTCTCAATCCCAGCAAGTTGCACAACTGTTTTCTGTCGCCATTAGAATATTCTTCCACTTTAGGAAAACATTTGTCCTTTATGCAAACACACTTTTCTCAATTTGATTTTACTACAAAAGCCAAGCGAAGCAAACTGCGGAATTTCTCCGTTTTTGCTTCGCTTTCAAAAGAATAAAATATCGTGTTTCTTGTATACTTTGTAATTTGGGAATTTTGCCTTTTCTTTTCTTTTTCTTCCTTTTTTCTTCTTTTTCGGTCGGAAAGAAGAAAACTTTTTGCGCTGCTTTTTACTTTCTATTTAAAAATTGCGCAAATTTTTTCAAATCTGCCATGGTTTCTTCGTCCTCCAGCGCATGATGGTGGTCGGTGGCAAAACAGCAGACCGGGTCAAAAATCTCTTTGGCATTCATCTGGCGCAGCAGCACCGCCGAGGTGTTCATCGGTGCGGTCGCCGTGCCCTGTCCTCCGCCCAGCAGAATCATCCCGCCGCGCTTTGGTTTTTCCAGCAGCTTTTCATGGCGGAAGGTCTTGGCTGCCCAGTAAACCTGAATCCTGCTGAGCACGCTGAGCACCGGACCGGTGATTTCACAAAAATAGACCGGCGAAGCAATGACCACGTTGTCGCACTCTCTGAGGTAACTGTCAATTTCCTGCCAGCCGTCCTGTATGCTGCACGCCGGGTGTTCCCAGCAGTAACGGCAATCGACGCAGGCGCGCACGTTGCAGCTGTGGGCATTGACGACCTTGTACTCCCCTTCCAGCTGTGCTGTCAGTGCATCGATCATGCTCTGCGTTTCTCCGTTTTTTCTTGCGGAGCCGTTAAAAATCAATGTCTTCATCCCAATTTCATCCCTTACTCTTTATTTTCCTTGTGGCTGCGCGGGGATTTCTCCACCGAAGAACAGCCCTTCTACCACCTGTTCAAACAACTTTCCCTTTTCCCCTTTGTTGGGATAGTAGCTTCCGTTTTCATAAATGGTGTGCTCGTTGGCGCCGATGACCACCTGTGTCCCGTTGGTCAGCTGATAGGTGATGTAGGCGCGCGGCATCGTCTGCTCGGTTTTGCCAAACCATCTGCGCAGACCGCCCGCCAAATCGGCAGCAATCTGCATATCCTGCTGCGAAACCTCCACCGTCTTTCCGTCAAAGGTCGCCTGCGCAGAAGCAATCTGCTTTGCCTTGGGAGCGCCCGACAGCGGCAGTCCGCTCAAGCCGACGAAGATAACGACGGCAATCAACAAAGAAATGATGATATTGCGCACCATCTCTCCCTTGAGTGCCTTCATCTGCTGTTTTCTTGGGTCTTCTATCATGGGTGATTCCTCCATTTTTTATTCCTTGCTATTCTCAAATTCCCCTTCTCTGCGGCAAATCTCGGTCGAGTGCCGCATCTGACGGGGGACTTCTTTCTATTATACAACATTTTGTCTTTTCCGAGAATCCGAAAGAACGCACAAAGAGCATCCGGTAAAATCAGCATTATGCCTTGTTTTCCACATTTTCCAGTGGAAGATGTGAAAAATCCGATAAGAAAAAGGGCGGACCTTGCGGTCCACCCTTTGCTCACCTGTGAAAAGGTACTATTTATTTGCTTCTTCTACTGCAACAGCGCAGGCAACGGTAGCACCGACCATCGGGTTGTTGCCCATACCGATCAGACCCATCATCTCAACGTGAGCCGGAACGGAGGAAGAACCTGCGAACTGTGCATCCGAGTGCATTCTGCCCATGGTATCGGTCATACCGTAGGAAGCAGGACCTGCTGCCATGTTGTCCGGGTGCAGGGTTCTGCCGGTACCGCCGCCGGAAGCAACCGAGAAGTACTTCACGCCGTTTTCCACACACCATTTTTTATAGGTACCTGCTACCGGATGCTGGAAGCGGGTCGGGTTGGTGGAGTTGCCGGTGATGGAAACGTCTACCTTTTCCATCTGCATAACCGCTACGCCTTCCTGTACGTCATCGCAGCCAAAGCATCTGACCTTCGCTTTATCTCCATCGGAGAAAGCAACCTCGCGAACTACGGTCAGCTCGCCGGTGAAGTAGTCATATTGGGTTTCCACATAGGTAAAGCCGTTGATTCGGGAGATGATGTAAGCTGCATCCTTGCCCAAACCATTGAGGATGACGCGCAGCGGGGACTTTCTTGCTTTATTGGCAGTTCTTGCGATACCGATTGCACCCTCAGCAGCTGCAAAGGATTCGTGACCTGCCAGGAAACAGAAGCAGTTGGTCTCTTCCCGCAGCAGCATTGCGCCCAGGTTACCATGTCCCAGACCTACCTTGCGGTTTTCTGCAACCGAGCCCGGCACGCAGAATGCCTGGAGTCCGATACCGATGGCCTCTGCTGCCTCTGCTGCCTTGGTGATGCCCTTTTTCAGAGCGATAGCAGCGCCCAGGGTGTATGCCCATACTGCGTTTTCAAAAGCGATTGGCTGTACGCCTTTGACGATGGACTCCACGTCGATTCCTCTGGAGAGACACAGGTCTCTGGCTTCTTCCAGAGAGGTCATTCCATATTCCTTCAGAGCTGCCTCAATTTTAGGCATTCTTCTTTCCTGTCCTTCAAATTTCGCCATGATAGTTTCCCTCCTGTTCCTTATTCTTCGCGTGGATCGATATATTTGGCAGCATTTTCATAGCGACCGTATGTACCGATATTCTGTTCATACGCCTCTTTCGGGTCCATACCGTGGCGAATCGATTCAAGCATTTTTCCTACGCGGACAAATTTATATCCGATTGCTTCGTTGTTCTCATCCAGAGCAACCGAAAGGATGTATCCTTCTGCCAGCTCCAGATAGCGAACGCCTTTGGCACCGGTGGAGAAGATGGTTCCCACCTGGGAGCGCAGACCTTTGCCAAGGTCCTCCAGGCTGGCGCCGATTGGCAGACCATCCTCCGAGAAAGCAGTCTGTGTTCTTCCGTATGCCAGCTGCTTGAAGATTTCACGCATTGCTACGTTGATTGCATCGCAGACCAGGTCGGTGTTCAGTGCTTCCAGCAGGGTCTTGCCCGGCAGGATTTCGCCAGCCATCGCTGCGGAGTGGGTCATACCCGAGCAGCCCAGTGTTTCCACCAGTGCCTCCTGGATGATGCCGTCCTTTACATTCAAGGTCAGTTTGCAGCAGCCCTGCTGTGGAGCACACCAACCAATGCCGTGAGAAAGACCGGAAATATCAGAGATCTGATATGCCTTGACCCATCTGCCTTCTTCCGGGATTGGAGCCGGACCATGATGAGGACCCTTTGCGATCGGGCACATCCTCTCTACCTCGTGAGAATAGTTCATATCGATAACCCCTTTCCAATGTTGCTCTAAAAAACTTTTGGACTTTACGCTTCTATTATAAAAGGATTATGAAAAATTATCAAGAACTTTTTTGTTAAAAAATTATCATATGGACAACCTTGGACCAGCTGTCAAAAATCCCTGCATTTATGCTGTTATTTTACTACATTCTACACAGTCAACAACCGGATTTTTCCTTCCAATAACAGTCGATTGCCTCTGCCAAAAAGCAGGCTGTTCCCTTGCCATAGCGGTCAAGGTTTGCCATAAAACGCTCATCATACCGATACATCTGCGCTAAACCCGCTAAAATCTCGTTGGTACACTCGTAATGATATTGGGTGATATGTGCTTTCCACGCCTCCACCAGCTGCTGTGCCGGCAGAGCAGCCGGGTCTGTTTTTCTCAGCTGTGCTGCCCGCTCAAAGATTTCTTCCATCCGCTGCTGCATCTCTTTCCCTTCCTCCTCTCCACGCTTCTGTTCCTTCTCCCGACTTTGCTGCCAGGCTTTGGTTTTTCCCCAGTGCTCCTTTGCTTCCTTTTTATATTCTTCCAGTTTTCTTTCATCAAATGGCTGAAAATTCATTTCCATTTCCCCTTTCCAAGCTTCTTCTGTCAACTGAATCAAACGCTCTAACCGTTCCTTTTGTAAAATCAGCAGCTTTCTATGCTCCTGCATCGCCTTTTTTCTGTCAAAATCCGGCTGATGGATGATTTTGATAATTTCTTTTAACGGAAACTGCAACTCCCGGAAAAACAAAATCTGCTGCAAGGTTTGCAAATTTTCCTGTGAGTAATAACGATACCCATTTTCTCCGACCACCTGCGGTTTAAGCAAGCCGATTTGGTCGTAATAGTGGAGTGTACGAACGGTGACTCCGCTCCACTGTGCCGCCTGCTTGATGGAGATTCCGTTTTGCTTCGACATTTCCTCCCTCCTATCGGGTGTATTCTGACCTCATCCTTACCACGGATGAGAAAATATCCGGCGTTTTTCCCTGACCTTGCTGAAAGTATATACTATGACGCAACGTCAATGTCAAGTATATTTTGTAAAATCAAATTTTTCTGTTGAACCGCTCTCTTTTCCCGGGACATCACCCGCCGAATGGCTCTTCTTTTTCACAAGGGCTGTGTAGAGAAATCTTCTTTCCTTTATTTTTTTGAATCCGCATCTGAATTGATATACCTTTTTCCTTAATCTTTCCTGCATCCTTTTTTACAGAATCGACTGCGACAAATTCTTTAAAAATCAGGCGTTTTTTCTTTCGTTCGAAAAAAATTCGCAATTTTTTCTTCTTTTTTTCCCTTGATAAAAAAACATTTTCTTGCATATTTGACAATTTACTTCTTTGCGGCAGAATGATATACTTATCTGCGAAAAAAAAGGGAAGAGAGGTCTTCCTATGAAGAAAACGTACCAACTGTCCGAAGCTGCTTTTCAGCTCGACGGTAAAATGCCTTTGAAACAGGCAATTCCCCTTGGCTTGCAGCATGTACTTGCCATGTTTGTCGGGAACTTGACTCCCCTGTTGATTATCACCGGCGCCTGCGGCATTGCCGGCGGCGAATTTGCCGACCTGCAACTGCATCTTTTGCAGAACGCCATGCTGGTTGCCGGCATTGTCACCTTGATTCAGCTGTTCTCTATCGGTCCCATCGGCGGAAAGGTTCCGATTGTAATGGGCACCTCCTCCGGCTTTATCGGTGTGTTCCACTCGGTTACCGCAACAATGGGCGGCGGTGTGATTGCTTACGGCGCTATTATGGGTGCTTCCATCATCGGTGGCATCTTTGAAGGAATCCTGGGATTTTTTCTGAAGCCGCTGCGCCGCTTCTTCCCTCCGGTGGTCACCGGCACAGTGGTCATGTCCATCGGTCTGAGCCTGATTTCCGTCGGTATCAATTCCTTTGGCGGAGGCAACACCGCTTCCGATTTCGGCTCGATGGAAAATCTGCTGCTGGCAATCTTTGTTCTGGTGATGATTCTGTTCTTTAAGCACTGCACCAAGGGCTTTACCAGCTCCTCTGCCATCCTGCTGGGCATCATCTGCGGCTATCTGGCTGCTTTTCTGATGGGATTTTTCCTGCCCACCACCGGCGTCACTGCCGAAGGCGTGGAATACACCAAGGCATGGGTCTTAAACTGGGACAAGGTGGCAAGCGCTCCCTGGTTTGAAATTCCCAGACTGATGCCGATCAAACCGGTATTTGACCTGCGTGCCATCCTGCCGGTTCTGATTATGTTCATCGTCACCGCTGTGGAGACAGTGGGCGACATCTCCGGTGTTATGGAGGGTGGACTGGGTCGAGAAGCTACCGACAAAGAACTGTCCGGCGGCGTCATCTGCGACGGTCTGGGCTCCTCCTTTGCCGCTCTCTTCGGCGTTCTTCCCAACACCTCCTTCAGCCAGAACGTAGGTCTGGTTGCAATGACCAAGGTGGTCAACCGCTTTGCCATCTCCACCGGTGCAATCTTCCTCATCCTGTGCGGTCTGTGTCCGAAGCTGGGTGCTGTGGTTTCCATCATGCCGCAGTCGGTTCTGGGCGGCGCTGCCGTCATGATGTTTTCTTCCATCGTTATCAGCGGTATCCAGTTGATTACCAAAGAGCCGCTGACCCCACGCAGCCTGTCCATCGTATCGGTTGCTTTGGGTGTTGGCTACGGAATGGGCGCCAACACCGGCGTTCTGGCTCATGCGCCACAGGCTGTCCAGCTGATTTTCGGTGGCTCCGGTATCGTGCCTGCCGCTATGGTTGCCATTTTGCTGAACATCCTGCTGCCAAAAGAAACTGCTGCAAAATAAAAAAGAGGAGCAGCTTTCATCGCTGCTCCAACAATTCGACCAGGTCCTCCGGGCGGTCGACATCCTGTAATTCATATCCATCCCGAATGTTTACCGTGCGTAAGCGTTCGGGATATTTTTTTAGTAAAATTCCGCCGCCCTTTCCTTCCGGGAGATTTTTTAGTTGTTCAAATGTCCATTCTGGAAATACCACCGGAGAACCGGGGACACCTTCACAGCTCAGACGCCAACAATCCGGCGAAGCTTTGGACACCAGTGCCAACGCCGCTACCGTCTCCCTGCGCAGCAGCGGTTGATCTGCCGGTGCAAACAGACAGCGGTCCATCTCCCCCATCCCCTGCAAACCCAGCCGCACTGTGTCGTTGCGGTTGGGAAGCGAGTGAAGGACCACCGAAATTTCGCGTTCCCTGCACAGTCGGGCTATCTCCTCGTGGCGGGTCACCACCACACGTCGGCGGAAGATGCCCTCGGTTGCATCCAGAATCCGACAAATCATCGGCTCGCCGCCAAAATCCGCCAACAGTTTGTTCGAGCCAAATCGTCTTCCCAAGCCCGATGCCATGATGACACAGCCGATTTTTCCAAATGGGTCGTCCAAATCGACCACAAATGCGTCCTTTCGGCTGCAAAGCTCCTGCAAAAAAGCAAGCGGCTGCTTGCGAACCACCGCTGCGACCTGCTTATTTTCCAGAAGGGTGCGAAATGCCTGCTGATACCCCTCCATTCCCGATTCCAGATAGCCAACCTCATCGACGGTGACCCACGGGGTGTCTAAATGGGCACAGCGCAGCAGAGCGGGTATCCCCAATTTGGTAAAGCCTTCCGGCAAGGGCTTCATCCGGTTTGCAGTGCCCGGCAAGGAAGGGTCAAAAGCACCCACCTGCACCGTTTCCCCGGAGAGATTTTCCCGAAGATAGACCGCCTGCCCGGGTTTTGCCCAGCTGGTCATTCCCGGCTGCGGCTCGGAAAAGAGCTGATGAAGCAAGGTGGTCTTGCCGCTGCCCCTAGCTCCGGTCAAAATCAGGTGTCGCTTTTGGCTGCTCTGAAAAGAACTCCAGATACAGCCTGCTGTTAGCCTGCTTACAGGCATCTCGATAGGCTTCATAGCGACACAGCCACTCCTTTCCTTCCTGTGTCAAGGTACTTCCTCCGCCATCCTTCCCGCCGGTCTGCCGATGAATCAGGGAAAAACCCAGCGCCGCTTCGGCATTGCGAATCAGTTTTAAAGCTTTGGTGTATGCCATATTCATGGAGATTGCCGCAGCTCTCAATGAGCCTGTCTCTTCAATGGCGTGCATCAGGCGGGCAGGTCCTTCGCCGAAGAACTTTTCGCCCTCATCGTCCAAAAAGATGATTTTCGTTACCGCTTTCATCCTCTTCCTCCTCACTCAGCATCACAAGACGGGCTTTTCCTTGATGATTTTGGCAGCGGTGCAGGCTGACCTTTCCATATATCTGACAAAGCAGTTGCTCCATCCGTTCCAATGAATCTTTCTGCGGCTCCAGAATCCCCAAAACATTGCCCTGAGAAAGCAAAAGCAGCCGGTCACAAAAATGCAGCGCAAGGGAAGGGTCATGCAAGGTGACCACCACCGCGCGCTTCTCCTGTGCAACCCATGCCTTCAGCAGATTGAACATCCGGTGGCGGTATCGAAAATCCAGAGCACTTTCCGGCTCGTCCAACAGCAGCAGCCTGCTCCCGGAGACCAGTGTCCGCGCCAGAATGCACAGCTGCTTTTGCCCTTCGCTCAGGCAAAGGTAGTTGCTCTGCTCTCTTCCACCCAGTCCCACCTGCTCCAGCGCCTGTACAGCCAAGTCCTGCATTTTTCTTCCCGGACGTTCCAGCAGACCCAAGCGAGGATTAAAGCCCATCAGCACCACATCCAGCACCGATATGTCGATGGAGATGCCGCTTCTTTGGGGAATATATCCAACCAGTCGTGCCATCCGGCGGGCAGACAGCTGCTCCAGCACCGCCTGCTCCAGCAGGCAGGTTCCTTTATGCGGCAAGATACCGCATATTGTCTTGAGCAGGGTGGTTTTTCCGCAGCCGTTCGCTCCCAGAATCCCCATCATACAGCCCTGTTCCAGCTGAAAGGAAACATCCGCAAGAATCGGATGCCCGCCATAGCCGGCAGAGATTTTCTCAACCGATAAAAAGCTCACTCTCTCTGCCTCCCCTGCACAATCAGAAAAATCAGAAACGGCGCTCCCAGAACACTGGTGAAGATGCTGACCGGAAGCTCTGTCGACGCCACCGACCGCGCCAGAATATCTGCTCCGCAAAGCAAAATCCCGCCCAGCAGTCCGCCCAGCAACATAGTGCCCATTCGATTTTGCCCGGTCAACAGCCTTGCCCCATGAGGCGCCAGCAAACCGACAAAGCTAATCAGTCCGGTCAGGCTGACCACCGATGATACCGAAAGGGTTGCCACCATTAAAACGAGCAAACGAAGCTGTGCAACTTGAACACCCAGCATCCTTGCCTCTCCCTCTTCGGCAGAAAGCAGGATGATTTGCCGGTGCAGCAAAAACAATACCCCCATGCACAGAACACACAAAATCAAATTTCCGCCGATGGAGTGAACGCTGACTCCGTTTAGGCTCCCCATCATCCAATATTCAATGGAGGCAAGCTCCCTCTCCGGGTCGGCTGTCAGCTTCAGGCACATCAGCACCGTCTGGGCAAGGGAGTGAACTGCAATTCCTGCTAAGACGATGGTGCTGCTTTTCCCGCTACGGTTGAGGGTCGACAGTGCCAGCGCCAGCACGACCGCCAGCAGCGCTCCGGCAAAGGCAGATGCTGTCACCGCAGCAGCGCCGGACAAAAACAAAATCCCGGCGGCAGCACTTTTTGCTGTCGCCCTTGATTACCCACCAGCAAGGACAGACGGGGCTGTCAACAGTGGGCGTAGCCCATTCACTTGCCGTTGACTGGCTCGGATGGATTTGCTATTTCACTTAATATTCTCTTTTGTGATAGACATAGGCGGTTACAGGACAAGAAATAACAAATACAAGCAGTGCACACGCAAAAATAATTACGCCGCCTAAAATTATCTGCATTGTAGTCATAGGTGCTGGAAACAAAGTGTTTATAAGGGTCGTAAGCCCCATAACAAATCCAATCCCACAGAGCAAGCTAATTACTAAAAATACCTCATTTCGTTCTTCTCCGCCTACATAGAACAGCGGGAAAAATATGGCTCCCATAAACAGGCTTATTCCAACGCCTATCACAAACAGCATGAAAACATCTGTATCCTTGTCAATTTGTATTTGCTCCATTTGGTAGCACTTTCCTTTCGCAGGCTCGCAATCGAATTGAGAGAAAAACCAATCATAGCCAACAACATATAACCAATTATTAGCGACGGGATTTTATTGTCCATAGCGACAACAAAAATACCCAGTAGGAGCATGATAGCGGCAAAGACTTTCGCATTTGAAAGTGTCGCATAAAAATTATTCTTCAAGAGTCCTTTCATACCCGTTCCCCCTTTACCAATAGTAACATGATTTCATCAACAGAAACATGGTCTACCACAACACCCTTATACTTTTTCTGTGCTTCTTTCCCGTTAGAAACCAGCACATCAATTTGAAAATCACGTTTCCGATAAGCAAGAATATCTTTCGGGTCTAATGTAAGGAATTGACTTTCCTTACAGCGCATAACAGCATAGTTATATACCAAATCATTTTTCGATACGGTCATAATGAGTTTGCCATTATGGATAAAAGTGATATAATCCGCAACTTTTTCTAAATCGCTTGTGATATGAGAAGATAACAGAATGGAGTGATTTTCTTCCTGTACAAATTCCAGAAAAACGTCCAACATTTCATCACGCATAATTGGGTCTAAGCCGCTGGTCGCTTCATCCAAAATCAATAATTCCGGGTGGTGCGCCAGTGCAGCGGCAATCGCCAGTTTCATTGTCATTCCTCTGGAATAATGTTTGATTTTTTGCTTCGCCGTCCAGTAAGGGGGAAAATTGTCGCCGTCATAAACAACACCAATTTTTTCACGCAAGCTCGTATCTGCGTCCAGCATTTCCTGTCCAAATAGCTTTACTGTTCCGCTGTCTTTCGTGATTGTATTCAGAATACAACCAATCGTCGTAGTTTTTCCTGCTCCATTTTCTCCAACAAATCCCAAAATAGCCCCATACGGTAGGGAAAAGGTCACATTTTCCAATGTGAAATTCGACTTGGGAAATGTCTTGGAAACTTGCTGTAATTCCAAAATATTTTCCATGCTCATTCGTCCTCCTGATAGAATAAAGCCAACAACTCTGTCAATTTTTCAAGAGAGATATTACTTGTCCGCCCAATCTCGGCAGCGGCTTGTAAATGTTCTTCTGCAATACGTTGTTGTTCTTCTTGATAAAATTCCTTGTTTTGTGCTGACACAAAACTCCCTCTGCCTACTGTGGTTTCTATGAAACCGTCCCTTTGCAAATCTTCATAGGCTTTCTGAACAGTAATGACGCTTACATGGATTGATTTTGCCAATGCCCGCATTGAGGGGATTGCGTCTCCAGATTGTAGCTCCCCACTCATTATCATAGCTTTAATCTGTGATGTGATTTGCTCGTATATCGGCTTGTTGGCGTTATTACTGATGATGATTTCCATAACTCACCGCCTTTACTTTTATAATATACTTAATGTACAAGTACATTATAACACATATTTAATCATAGTCAATCCTCAAAATAAAATTGTCAGATACAGTTATCAAAAATAGCTGTATCTGACACTCGGAATAGGGGGGCTGCTGTCTATCAAATTGTTGTGTGTTACTTTACCGTACATGAGCATTTGATTCGGGTATTAACCGAGCGCTGTATGACCGAACTGGGAGGAATGTAATATGGAAATCAAGCTCAAACTCAATGGCAGAGCCATTACAGCTTTGGTGGAGGCAGACACGGTCCTTCTGGACTTTTTGCGCGAAAACGCTTGCTTGAGTGTGAAGCGAGGCTGTGACACCTCCAACTGCGGACTTTGTACGGTCCTGATGGATGGCAAGCCTATCCTTTCCTGCTCCACACTTGCGGTCCGCGCAGACGGACATGAAATCCAAACTCTGGAAGGTTTACAGGAGGAAGCTTCCGATTTTGTCGGATTCATTGCAGACCAGGGTGCCGACCAGTGCGGCTTCTGCAATCCCGGATTTGTCATGAACACCATCGCTTTGCTGCGGGAAAACCCGGACCCGACCGATGACGAGATTCGCGCCTTCCTCGCAGGAAATCTGTGCCGCTGTTCCGGTTATGACGGACAGCTGCGCGGAATCCGCAGCTACCTAAACTCCCAAAAGGCATAAGGAGGCAATTATGGAACATCAAGAATATAAAGTCGTCAACCAATCGGTCCGCAAAAAGGATTCGATGCAGCTTTTACTGGGCAAACCGGTCTATACCGACGATGTAACCCCTAAAAATGCTCTGGTAGTTAAAATCTTACGTTCTCCCCATGCCAATGCCATGGTAGAATCCATTCAGACAGACATTGCAAAAAAAGTTCCGGGTGTTGTAGACATCTACACCTGGGAAGATGTGCCTCAAACCCGATTTGCCATCGCCGGTCAGACCTTTCCCGAGCCTTCCCCTTATGACCGTTTGATTCTGGACCGCCATCTGCGCTTTTCCGGCGATGCTGTCGCCATCATTGCCGCTGAAACTGAAAAAGCTGCCCTTAAGGCAATGAAGCTGATCAAGGTCAGTTATCGGGTTTTACCTGCGGTGCTGGATTTTCGGACTGCCAAGGACAATCCGGTTCTGGTGCATCCCGAGGAGGACTGGTTTCCTCCCTGTGATGTGGGTGGTGACCCCAAACGCAACCTGGTTGCCAGCGACTCGGAGACCTATGGTGACGTCGATGGTATCCTTGCCGACTGCGACATCGTTTTGGAGCGCACCTACCACACTAAGGCGTTCAATCAGGCAATGATGGAGCCTTTCACCACCTATGCCGATTTCGACCGTTATGGTCGTCTGCACATCATCTCCTCCACTCAGATTGTTTTTCACACCTGCCGCATTCTCTCTCGCGCGCTGGGGATTCCCAAAAGCAAAATACGAGTGGAAAAACCCAGAATCGGCGGCGGATTCGGTGCCAAGCAAACTGCCGTCTGCGAAGTCTATCCTGCCTTTGTTGCAATGAAAACCGGTCGCCCGGCTATGATTTGCTATACCCGTGAGGAAGCGCAGATTGCCGGCTCTCCCCGCCATGAAATGGAAATCACTGTGAAGCTTGGTGCAACCAAAGAGGGCAAAATCCGCGTGATGGACCTGTACACTCTGTCCAACTCTGGAGCCTATGGAGAACATGGTCCAACCACTGTTGGGCTTTCCGGTCATAAATCAATTCCTTTGTACACCGGCTCTCTGGAAGCACACCGCTTTGGCTATGATGTCGTTTACACCAACCATCAGGCTGCCGGTGCCTACCGTGGCTATGGTGCAACACAGGGTATCTTTGCTGTGGAATCCATCGTCAGTGAGCTGGCAGAGCAGTTGGGAATGGATGCCACCGAAATCCGTGATAAAAATATGATTCGGGAAGGCATGGTCATGCCCGCTTATTATAATGAAATTGCCAATGCCTGCGCTCTGGACCGCTGCATGGAGCACTGCCGAAAGATGTTCAACTGGGAGGAGCGTTCCAAGGTCCGTGACATGGGCAACGGAAAAGTACGAACTGCCGGTGTTGCCATGGCAATGCAGGGCAGCTGTATTTCCAATGTGGATGTCGGCTCAGCCACAGTAAAACTCAGTGAAGACGGCACCTATAACCTGATTATCGGCGCTGCTGACATGGGCACAGGCTGCGATACCATCCTGGCACAGATGGTGGCAGAACTGATGGACTGCTCGGTGGATGATGTTGCTGTCTTCGGTGCAGACACCGATGTTTCCCCTTATGACTCCGGTTCCTACGCGTCCTCCACTACCTACATCACCGGTCAAGCGGTCGTGAAGGCATGCGGAGAGCTCAAGCAACGGATTTGTGCTATTGCAGCTAAAATGCTGAACTGCGAAGAGGAAGCTGTCGTCTTTGAAGGCACCCAGGTCCGCCGCATCAACAGCGAGCAAGCTGTTTCGTTGACCGACATTGCCTATCAGTCTCAGGTGGGCAACAGCATCTCTGCGGAATCGACTGCCACCCATTCTTCCCCTGTTTCTCCTCCTCCTTATATGGTCGGCATGGTGGAAATTGAGCTGGACAAGCTCACCGGAAAGGTGGATATTTTGGATTACATGGCAGTTGTGGACTGTGGCATCCCCATCAACCCGGCACTGGCAAGAATCCAGACAGAAGGCGGCATCGTTCAGGGCATTGGTCATACTTTGATGGAAAACGTGACCTACAATGACAGCGGTCGTCCACTGGAATCCAGCTTCATGCAGTATAAACTTCCCACTCGCCAAGACATTGGCAGATTGCAGGTTGAGTTTGAGCATAGCTATGAACCAACCGGACCTTTCGGTGCAAAATCAATCGGCGAAATTGTCATCAACACCCCTGCTCCAGCCATTGCTCATGCCATCTACCGAGCAACCGGTGTATGGCATCGCGAACTTCCTATTACTCCTGAGCAGATTGCACTCTCCCAAATCAACTGAATCATTTTATAAAATATGAAAGAGGTCCCCAGAAATTCAGTGGGGACCTCTTTTGATATAAAATTTTAATATAACAAAAAAGCGACTTAAAACAAGTCGCTTTGAAAAGTGTTGGCACCGCTCTATTTTCCCGGGCAGTCACCCGCCAAGTATCTTCGACACTGATGAGCTTAACTACTGTGTTCGGAATGGGAACAGGTGGATCCTCATCGCCATTAGCACCAACTATTCTTTTGTAAGGGTTTTCGGACCCTCAAAATTGAACAATGAAAACAAGAGAAGAACTTGTGTCAAACACTTGGTCAAGCCCTCGACCGATTAGTACTGCCAAGCTCAATGCCTCACGACACTTACACCTGCAGCCTATCAACCTTGTAGTCTTCAAGGGGTCTTACCTGATTGACTCAGTGGGATAT